>Ga0268261_10001685_pt1 | contig 15438 bp, 8 predicted proteins | sample TergutNc150P1_FD_190353 | JGI IMG/M metagenome (GOLD analysis project Ga0268261, IMG submission 190353) | Nasutitermes corniger P1 segment gut microbial community from laboratory colony in Florida, USA - Nc150 P1 (SPAdes) (version 2) | ecosystem: Host-associated > Arthropoda: Insects > Digestive... | reverse complement strand
TACTAATGTCCACCCACCAAAACGATAACCCGCTAGAATTGGATTACCTGGTTGTGTGACTGCAGAGTTGTATAGAATAGAAGCAGTTGATGATACAACAGCTCTACTCATAAAGTTAACTGTTACACTAATTGGTTTACTTTCAGTTGTACCACCAGTATTAGCTTGTAGTACTAGGTTTGAATCAATATATGGACCATCAAAGATACCTGTTTCAGTATCTAAATCACCTAAGAAGATATTACCATTTGCATCAGACCAACCAGCTGTTAAAGTAATTGGTGCAACAATAGCTTGACCAAATTGCCATTTTCTTGTTGCATTAGGTGCAAACCATCCCGCAAAGACATAACCAGCTAAAATTGGTTCTGGTGTAGGTACAGTTGCATTACCTTCAAATACTACAGATTGTTTAAATGTATCATCTCCATTATTTGGATCAAATTCTACATCAATGTTATCTGCTTGATTCCAAATCGCATATAAGTTTAATACATTACCATTTTCAGTTGTAGGAATAGGAATTGCGATTCCAGTAGTTACCTCCGTTAAAGCAGTAGTATTTACATTAAATACAGGTTGTGTGGTTTGAGGAGCAGGAGCAACAGCAGGAGCAACTCTAGACCATCCACCAAAACTAAATCCTGGATTAACTGGATTAGCTAATGGTTGTGTTGCGGTATCACTATATAATACCGATTGAGATGTTGGAGAGTTTTCTGGTGTAGTAGGATTCCATCCTGTAACACCTGGAATAAAGTTTACTGTATACGTAATCTTATTAGATGTTGCGGTATTAGATGTTCCATCAGCACCTTGCCATGCAGCATAAATAGTAGTTGCTGATGTAATACGTGTAGATGTAAAATCAAATGGTTGACTTAATCCCGCATCTACATACCAACCATTAAATCTAAATCCTGGATTTCTAGGACTAGGTGGTTGCACAATTAATGAATTGTAAGCTACTGTACTATAATAAAAGGTATTTCCATTAATATCAGTAGTTGGTGTATATGCAGTAGCATTAGGATAATTTAAATTAAATGTTACTGCACTTGGTAATTGTGATTGCCATACTGCATATAAAGTTGTATTAGCATTAATCAGTGTATTACTAAAATCAAAGGCAGTAGTAGGGTCTGTATAAACAGCAGTTTGTACTGTAGACCAGAAACTAAATGAATAACCTACTCTAATAGGATCTGGACTTGGTTGACTAATATAATCATTGTATAAGACACTTACTGGAGTAGTGGGCATACCTACAACTGTATCTGTTGTATTAGAATTAAATGTTACAGAAACATTTGCTTGTGGTATCCAAGAAGCAATTAATGTCGTATTAAACTGAACTCTTGGATCAAAGTCAAATGGAGTTGTAAGGGTATTATCTGTATACCAACCATTAAATAGATAACCTGGAGAGGTTGGAGGTGTTGGTGCAGTTAATACTTGATTATATGGAATTGTTTGTGGACTTGCAGGAGCATTTCTTACAATTCTAGTAGAAGAATTAGTTGCAGTTGCACTACCACCACCATAGGATGTATTTACATTGTAAGTAATAATAACATTGTCTCTTTGTACATAGATCGCATTTAATACAAATTCATAATCTGCATTGTAGCTTGTAATTGGTGTATTTGCGAAATCAAATACTGGTGATGAAGCACTTGGTGTATCATCAGTTGTCCATCCCATAAATTGGAAACCAACTACAATAGGATCTGTTGTAGGTGCTTTTGCTACTGCACCATAAGCTACTGATTGTGAAGCTGGACCAATTGGATTAACATTCAATCTAGAATCTTGTGCATTAAAGACTACACTTACCATAATAGGTACTGATAATAATACAGTTCCACTAGTATTAGGTTGTAACGTACCAGTAGAATCTACGTATGAACCATTAAAGATAACTGGAGTAGCACTGTTACCTCCACCTAAGAAAGTATTACCATTTCTATCTGTCCATCCTGCAGTTAAAGTAGTGTTATCAGTAATACTAGATGTATCAAAGTTAAATGCACTTGCACTTGTAGTAGGACTAGTTTCAAACCATCCCGCAAAGATATAACCAACTAATGTTGGACTACCTGGATTTTTTACACTTCCTCCATAAGGAACTATTGCATTGCTTAATCCTGATAATGTTCCACTATTTAAATTAAAGGTTACTGTTCTTGTTACAGGCACACTGATTGTAGAACCACCAGGATTAGCTTGTAACGTACCAGAAGGATCTACATAAGTACCATTAAAGATTACTGGAGAAGCATCGTTACCACCACTTAAGAAGACATTGTTGTTATTGTCTCTCCATCCTGCAGTTAATGTGATATCTCCATTTACAGGTGTCGTACCAAAGACAAATGGTGTATTACTATTTGTAGGACTTGTTACAAACCATCCCGCAAAGATATATCCAGTTAAAGTTGGATTACCTGGATTAGTAGCACTAGAACCATAGTTCACAATTTGACTTGATAAACCTGGTAAGATACCACTATTTAGATTAAAGCTTACTGTAAAGGTATCAATACCCCACTGTGCATATAAAGTAAAACTTGCACTAGCACTGTTAATGATATCTCCTGGTTGATAAGAATCACCTAATCCATCAGCTTGTGTATTCCATCCAATAAATTCATAACCATATCTAGATAAACCAGATCCATCACCAACAACAAGATTTAAACCATCTCCTGCTACAAAATATTGGACTGCTGGTAAAGTACCAGTTCCACCATTTGCATCATAAGACATTTTTAACATTGGTGTTAAATCAGGATATAAAGAAATATTTGTTTCAGCTACTGTAACAATTTCACCTACACTATAAGCAGTACCACTTAAATCTGGCTTAGTATTCCAACCATTAAAGATATAACCAATACTTCTAAAATAAGTAGAATAATCTGGTAAACCAGTAGGAGCCGCAAAGTAAGGGTTAATAGAACCAATCGTTAATGAAGGGATTGCTACTTGATTATTATCAAAGAAATTAATCGATACATAGAAACGTGTTGTTGATGTATTGTTTACATCATAGTTATTTAAAACTCTTTGTGGAACAGTAGAATTCGCATTAAATAACGAAGAAGATCCACCTTGTATACTTGCCATATTACCTGATAAGGTAGTAGGTACTGTATAAGCTTTAGATGCTCTATTACCCGCAAAGTTTACACTAGTAGTTGTAGAAGCATTGGTATAAGCAGGAGCATTTACGATATAGATAGCTCCACCATCACCATTGTATGCGGTATTGTTATTAAAGTTCGTATATACCAATTGCATATAAGCATTGTTACCTAAGTAGATAGCACCACCATTACCATTAGTTGCCTTATTACCCGTAAAATTAAGTACATTACCTGCTGTAGCAGCACTAGTTAATTGGTAGGTAGTTGATGCAGTAGTAGGAGCAAAGTTAATAGCTCCACCATTAGTAGTAGCAGTATTACCACTAAAGGCAACACCATTATTTAAAGTAACTGAACCTACTGAATAAATACCACCACCAGCATTTGCGGCATTGTTATTAAAATCAGTTGCGGTAATTGTTAAAGGACCTTGTGTTGAAGTAGAAATTGCACCACCATTGGCAGATGCAGTATTACCAGTGAATGCTGATCTACTAGTATTTCCAGTAATTGTAACAGGACTTGAAATGACTAAAGCACCACCATTACCACTACGTGCTGTATTACTAGTAAATGTACTTGAATCAATCGTATGAGTAATAGAAGTTGATGAAGTATTACCTAAGTAAATCGCACCACCTGTATTTGCACTGTTATTAGATGCATTAAATCCAGTAAAACTTGTAGTCGTTGTAGATGCAAAGTTTAAGACCCCACCATTTGCAGTTGCACTGTTGTTAGAAGCTGTTACTGTATTGAAACTTGCACCACCAGCACCAGCAAAATGCATCGCACCACCATTTGCGGCAGTGTTACCTGTCATTGTAAGGTTACTAAATGTCATCGGTGCACTTGCTGTTCCAGTTGTTCCACTGAAATAGAAACCACCACCATTACCAGTTGCAGTATTATTAGCTAAGGTAACGTTATTAAATGAAGCATAAGCATTATTATTAAAGTTAATCGCTCCACCAGCACCATTAGTTGCTTGGTTGCCAGTGAAATTCACATAGTTAAAAGGAACAGCTGTTGGAGGTGTTGCTGCATTAAAGTAAATCGCACCACCATTTGCTGCTGTATTAGTATTAAAACTAGATGTTAAGGTTGTTGGTGTCGTAGAATTAAACGATGTCGTTGCTGTACCCGCAAAATATAAGGCACCACCAGAAACACTTGCTGTATTACCTGTAAATGTAAAATCAGTAAAACTAGTATTAGTCGCAGCTGTAGTTGCATTGTTAAAATAGATCGCACCACCAGAACCATTAGTAGCTTTATTGTTTGTAAATGTTACACCAGAAAATGGTAAATTATTCGTCAACCCTACATTGAAGTACATTGCCCCACCACTTTGAGCAGAGTTGTTTGTGAACGTCGTACCAGTTAATACTGGATAAGCTAAACTATTAAAATAAATTGCACCTCCACTACCGCTTTGAGTACTATTACTATCAAAAGTTGTCCCAGTAAAATTAATTGGTGTATTGGCATTCGAAGCACTGATATAAATAGCACCACCATTATAATTACCAGTTAACGAGTTATTATAGAAAGTAGAATTTGTTATAGTTAACTTAGCGTTATTAGGACTAGTAAAAGTAAAGTTAAGTGCTCCACCGTTACCTAAAGAACTAGAATTTGTAACTATAACACTATCCATGGTTAAATTGAAGTTACCAGAAAGATACATAGTACCACCACCATTACCTGATGTAGTAACAGAATTTTGATCAAATATTGAATTAGTAATATTCACTGTAGGGGTGGTTGAATTTAAATAAAGAGCACCACCATTTGTGTTTGCACTACTATTTTGGAATGTAGCGCCATCAATTGTAAAGCTTACATTTCCAGTACCATAATTATAAATAGCTCCTCCAACTGTCCCACTTGTGTTATTATAAAATACTGTTCCCGTAGCAAGCACCCCTGCAGGTAAAGTTACTGGTGTAGATAAAGTACTAAGGGCTTGTCTTGAAGTAGGTGAATTCCCTGAGGAAGATATATTTAGCGAACCTGCTCCCATTGCTAGAGCACCACCACCATATATAGCACCTGTAATCCTAGTTGTATTATTTGTGAAGGTACCGTCGGTAATTGTTATGGTTGAAGGTGCTAATACATAAAGTACCCCACCATTTTGTGATTGGTTATTATTAAATAATGAATCTCCAAAAGTAATCGTAGTTTGTGCCCCGGTTGGAAAAAAGAAAACCCCACCTTGACTAGATGCCTTATTACTATCAAAAACCAGACCACTTCCGACATTTAGTATCGAACCAGGCGCAAAATAACCTACACCACCATCACCAGTCGCACTATTGTTGGTAAATGTACCACCATTGAAATTATCTGGTTGTGCAGTTCCATACGAGTAGATAACACCACCATTTGCTGCCGAGTTATTTGTAAAAGTCCCACCATTAAAAGTTACTGATGAAGAAGCATCTGAGTTAATAACTCCACCAGCATCCCAACGGTTATTCCTTGCAATAACACCAGAGTTAAACGTCACATTACCAGTATTACTTGTAACATTAATACCCCCACCAGTTGCATTTGAAGCACCACCATCTAAGATAATATTTCCTAAGATTAGCGTACCAGCAACAGAAAAATGTCTATATCCTGATTGAGCGGTTAAAGTAATTGGATTATTTGGATCAGCTGATTCTATCTGGACATATTTTCCAGAAATAAGCGTCGATATATTACTAATAGTAATAGACGTATCAACCAATATCACATAAGGACTACTAGCTGTTCCAGTTGAAGCAGTAATCGCTGCTTGTAATGCTGCAGCTGTAGAAACAATTGCATTAGGCGTTCCATCAAATAAAGGTTGAATACTCTCAGTAAGAGGTTCAACTTCACTTGATTTAGGTGTGATATCACTTGTTAATCCAGAAATATCTGAAGAAGGTTCCTCTGTCTGTTCAGAAGGTTCACTTTCTATCTCTTCAGGAGGAACTTCTGTTGGAGTATCACTCTCAACAGGACTAACCTCACTCTGGGATGGAAGAGCTTCTTGATCAATGTTATTGGTCAAGGTTACCCTTCTAGAACGATCTAAGACACGTTCTATCGCATCGATAGAGCTTGTCATAGGGCTTAGTAACATGACTAAAACAAGTACTAATGCCAAAGCTTTTTCTAATAGGTTTTTAAATTTTGGGTTCATAAAATATCTCCTTCATTTATAAAAATTACAATCCTTTAACAATTTAAATATAATTATTAACAAAATTTTAACACATCTTATAATTAATTACTTGAAATATTGTAGTATTTTTATGAAAGATTTATGTATGAAATATTTACAAAAAGTTTGTAAAAAAAAAGGATATTTCTATCCTTAATTTGTGATATTTGTCATGATATCTAGTATGACTTGATCGGTCTCTTTCATACCGACTGCTCCTAGTTTACCAACATTGGCTATTGTTGCTTCAATATCATCTTCTACTATCCCACAACCATGGCCATAAACCTTGTTTTGACTGGCTAAGTTTTTAGACATTAATGCCGCATCGACACTTGATGCGATCTTAGTGGCACATGATTCTTTAGCACCATCACAAACAACACCAGATAAGTCACCTAAGACATTAGCTATCGCCATCTCTATTTGTGATAGATTACCACCATCTAAATACATCATACCAGCTGATGCACCACTAGCTGCTACTACTGCTCCACAGTAACAAGATAATCTAGTTAAACCTGTTTTAATATGGATGGTTACTAGGTTTGATAGTAACAATGCTTTCATCATTGTTTCATAATCAAAACCTTTTTCTTTAGCATAAGTAATAACTGGTATTGAACAAGTCATTCCTTGATTACCAGAACCTGAATTGGTAACTACTGGTAAGGTAGAACCAGCCATTCTCGCATCAGAACCTGCTGCTGTATACCCCTTAACTTTAGATTCTAAAGAACCATTACCAAAGTCAACCAATGACTTACCAACATTGATACCGTAAGGATTTTTTAATCCTTCTGCTGATATCGCCATATTGTATTGGATTTGTAGATCTAGTAAGTCTTTATAATCTTCTAACTTAGCATCTTCTACAAATTCATGAATATCTTTAATTGATAAGATACTTCTATCTGTTAAAGTAGAGGCATAATCATCTTCATTATCAGATTTAAAGATATCTAGTCCATTCTCACTTACCCTTACCACATTAGTATGGGCATATTTAATCTCTACTTCAACTTCATTGTCTTTACTATATGCCTTAACTATAAAGTGTAAACTAGTCGGTGAGTTTAATTGTTTTACTTCAACTAAACCAGTATTCATTAAAGCATTGATTTCTTTAATATTATCAGGAGTCATCTTAGTTAATACCTCTAAACCTAAATCAGAGTCTCCACCTACTAAACCAGCAAGCATCGATGCTTGCATCCCTTTTAAACCACCAGTATTAGGTACTACGACACTCTTAGCATTCTTAATGATATTACCACTAGCTTCAATAATAATTTTATCAGGCATTACCTTTAAATATTTTTTTGCTAAAGCTGCACCATAGGCTACTGCAATTGGTTCTGTACATCCTTGAGCAGGAATTAATTCTTCTTTTAAGATATTTAAATAATCTTGATAGTATTCTTGATTAAACATTCTTATCCCTCTTTATCATTATTTTCTTATATGATAGCTAAAACATAAAAAAAAGACAAGAAGCATCACAATTAATTAACACTATCTTATCTTTATAAAGTAAAACTTAAACATTTAAATCCATAATGATATATTTAGCCGATTCATGGTTAGAAGCAATCGGTATATTATAAACATCACATAATCTAAATAAAGCCCCAATATCTGGTTCGTGTGGTTGGGCTGTTAAAGGATCTCTAAAGAAGAAAACCTTATCTATTTTACCACAAGCAACCATCGAACCTATTTGTTGGTCTCCACCCTTAGGACCACTCAACATACGATGAACCTTTAAATCGGTATGTTCCATAATTCTAGTACCAGTTGTACCAGTTGCATACAGTTCATGTTTCTTTAATTCATCTTCATACTGCTTACAAAAAAGAATCATATCATTCTTTTTTTCATCATGGGCAATCAATGCGATATTCATTAAGACCAATCCACCTTAAAGTAGTTTTTCTTACCTCTTCTAACAATGGTTACCTTCTCATTAAAAGCATCACTTTTTTTAATGGTAGCTTCTAAATCATTCGTTTTAATACCATTGATTGTTATTGAGTTATTAGAGATAAACTCTCTAGCTTCTCTTTTAGATTTACAAATACCACCATCTACTAAGAAGTCTACGATATTTAATTCTTCTCCATTAATGGTTGATGTAGGAACACCTTCAAATGAAGATTGAATCACATCGTAATCTAGATGGGCAATGTCACCCGAGAATAAAGCTTGTGAGATTGATAAAGCTTGTTGGTAATCTTCATCACTATGGATTAAGGTTACCATCTCTTGAGCTAACTTCTTTTGAGCAGCTCTTAAATGTGGATTCTCTTCTAAATCTTTTTCTAATCCATCAATCTCTTCTTTTGATAAGAAAGTGAATACTTTTAAATAATGAATGACATCTTTATCAGCTGAGTTTAAGAAGAATTGATACAGTTGGTATGGAGAAGTCTTATCTCTATCTAACCAAACACTACCACCAGCTGATTTACCAAACTTAGTTCCATCACTTTTTAAGATTAAAGGCATAGTAATCCCAGCTACAAGAGCTTCTGGATCTTTCTTACGAATTAAATCAGTACCTGCGGTAATATTACCCCATTGATCAGAACCACCTAATTGGATTTGAACATTGTCTTCTTTATACATTTTATACCAATCTAAAGATTGTAAGATTTGATAAGAAAACTCAGTAAATGAAATACCTGAATCTAAACGAGAAGCTACTACTTCTTTAGCCAACATGGTATTAACCGAGAAGAATTTACCATAATCTCTTAAAAACTCAATAACAGAGATCTCACTTAACCAATCGTTATTGTTTTTAATAATGACCTTACCTTCATTATCTTTAACGTCTAGTATTTTCTTAAATTGATTAATAATCTTTTGAGTATTAGATTGAATCTCTTCGACTGAAAGCATTGAACGTTCACTACTTCTTCCTGAAGGATCACCAATTTGACCTGTACCTCCACCAGCTAAAACAACTGGTGTATGTCCATAGTTTAAAAATCTTTTTAAGATTAATAAAGGTAATAAATGACCCACATGCATTGAATCTGCGGTAGGATCTACCCCTACATAAATCTTAGCTGGACTTTCTAAGATTTCTTTTAATTTATCTTCATCTGTGACTTGGTTGATTAAACCACGCCAAGACAGTTCTTCTAATATCGTATTTTCCATTTTATCACCTTAATTTGTAGTTTCTCTTTCAATTAATTGACATTCTAACTCTGCTTTATCATTTTCTATTTCTTGTTCATCAACCAATGCGACAACGTTGGTAGCTGCGATATATCCTAAGTCATATAAAGGTACATCGATGGTTGACATAGGAGGTCTAGACATACGGGCATATTTGGTATTGTTAAAGCCGATAATCTCTAAATCTTCCGGTATCTTTTTACCTAAGTCTAATGCTGCATTTAAAGCAGCAACCGCTAAAGAATCTCTAGCTCCTAGATATAGATCTACCTTGTTAGTAGACATATGTTCTTTTAATTGTTGGTAAGACCCATCAAATGAATTAGAAACATTTAAATGACCTTTAAAATACTTATCTTTTTCTTTATAGGCCTTCTTGATACCCATCAACATTTCATTAACGATAAAACGATTATAGTCTCCATCGATAAAGTATATCTCTTCTTTACCTTCATTTAAATATTTAGATACCACATCGTAACAAATCTTCTCATAATCGACATAGACACTCGCACGTTTAGGACCACTAACTTTTGTTCCAACAATAGAAACAGGAATATTGTATTTAGAGAATAGATCAATCGCTGTTGTTGTAAGTTCACTCGATAAGATAATAACCCCATCAATACGGGTAGAAACCACTCGTTTAATGATATCATCCATCTCATATTCACCAAAGTTAGTCGTATATAAAATCATGTTGTAGTTCTTATTATATAAACCATCTACTACTCCGTTAATAATCTTTGAAATATAAGAAAAACTTGCTTCTGGTACAATCAATGCGATATTGGTTGATTTCTTAGTTGCTAGACCTTGTGCAATCGCATTAGGCACATAATTTAAATCATCAATTGCCTTTTGAACAACTAGACGTGTCGCTTCTTTAACAACACCCTTGTTATTGATAACACGCGATACAGTCGCTAAGGAAACATCCGCCTTTTTAGCCACATCATAAATTGTGATCTTATTATTACTCATAAATATACACCCCTCTTAAATACATAAAATAAGTCTTACTTGTTTAAGCAAATAAGACTTATAGTCAAACTATTTTAATTAGTCTTGAAGATTTCCATCATACTCTTCTTCTAAATCTTCGTTAACCTTTTCTACTTCATCTTCAATTTTAGCTTCGACATCTTCAGTAGCTTCTTTACTTACTTCATCTAACTCAGCTTTTCTTTTTTGTAATTCATCTTCTAAGAAATCAACAGTCTCTTCAGTTTTACCTAAGATTTCATCTTTCTTAGCTACTACTTTATCAGCTAATTCATTGAATGAATCACTTGCTTTTTCTTTTACTTCATACCCTTTAGCTTTTGCATTATCATAGATGCTTGTTGCTTTATCAGATACCTTCTCTTTAGTAGAAGAGAACTTTTGTCCTAAATCATTCTCTTCAAAGTAGTTGATTACATCAACTGCTTTTTTCTCAACTGAATCAACCGCACTGTTAATTGTTGGTTTGATATCAGCATCTTGTAACTTATCTACTAACTCAGAAATGTTTTGTTTAATTTTATCCGCTTGGTGAGCAACGATCTCTTTAGATTTTGTAGAATCTAACTTCGTTAATTCAATTCTTAAGTTCTCTACATTATCTTTAATATCATCCATTTTTAACTCTTTAGCTTGTAAGTATAACTCATTTAATTTTTGTTTTAATTGTTCGTAAGACTCACTACCTTTTTTAGGTGCTAACGCTAAAGCTAAAACTAACCCTAATCCTAATTTTACAACTGTCTTCTTATTTGCCATGTTTATTTACCTCTTTTTCTTCTAGATTTAATATTCAATTCTTCTACTTCTTTTTCTACTTTTTTATCTCTACTTTTACGAGCACGCGCTGCAGAAACTGCCAATCCAGATACGAATGAACCAACCCCTTGATACGATGCTTCAAAGTTTGCGATTCCATCAAAAATTGGATTTACAATAGCAACCTTATCATTCACATCATCAATTGTTTCATTGACTTTCTTAACCGTAATAATTGTTTGATACAGTAAGATACTTAGAAATACAAGTGAAGCAATACCCGCTATCGGTAGAATTATTCTAACTAATGCAAAAGATATACCATTCCACACTTCCATCTACATTCCCCTTTCTTTTGCATTTTTTCAACTGTTTAGATTATACCAAATATGTAAGATGTTTTCAATGTTACAATACTTGATAAATAAAACTTATTATTAATACAAAACTTTTATTGTCCTATTCCAAATATTCAATGAGTTGTTCTCGATAATCATAGACATTCTTACTCGACATAAACAAGAACACACTGTTTCTAGTGCCTTTAAATCCTTCAATTGAAGAAAAATCTTCATTGATTATTGAACCCTTATCCATAAATTGTAAAACATAAGACATATCGATATCAATGCCTTCTTCTTTTACTGAAGTTGTAGGAAATTCAAATAAATAAGCTTGATCTGCTCGTGATAAAGCTTGTCCTATTTCCTTTGCAAATTCATAGATTCTAGAATAACGATCCGGTTTAAAGAAAGCTAATATCTTTTTATCTGGATACTTTTGTTTGACTGTGTCAATCATGAGATTGATTGCGGTAGGATGATGGGCATAATCATCGATAAAGACATTATCGTTTACTTCAATAATATCAAACCTTCTAGCAACCCCTTGGTATTTATTAAGGTATTCTTCCATCTTAGCATAGTCTAAGTTATCACTTCTTAGTATATAGATTGCAATCGCAGCTAATGAATTATACAACATATGAACCCCATAAAACTTTAAGTTAAAGGTATGTTTGTATGATAAAGATGAGTCTTTATATTTCGTATTTAAATCAAAAGTAATCCCATCTTTGGTATAGTTGATATTCTTTGCTACAAAATCATTGGAATCTTCTAGACCGAAATAATAATAATTATCTTTTCTAGGTAATTTTAATACGTTAGTATCATCGCCATTTAAAACCACATAATCTTTAGCTTGTGAGGCGAAATTAGAAAATGAATCTAAGTATTGTTCCATTGATTTAAAGTAATCTACATGATCTAGTTCAATATTGTTTACCAAGACAATATTAGGATGATAATTTAAATAGTTATCTTGGTATTCACAACATTCCACCACAAATGATTGGGCTTTATCTTCATAGACACCATGACCATCACCAATTAGATAAGCGGTAGGTCCATAAGCTTTTAGTATGGTAGATACCAATCCGGTAGTTGTAGTTTTACCATGGGTACCAGCAATCCCTATCGAATAAGTTTCATCGATTATCTTAGCCAACATTTGTGGATAAGAATAAACACTCAATCCTAATTCTTTAGCAGCTTGTACTTCTATAAAATCATCTTTAAAAGAATTACCCTTAATTACCGTCATTCCTTCTTTAAGGTTATCTTTATTATATGAATAAATCTCTACCCCTCTAGATCTTAATAAATCTTCAGTAAAGATATGATCGTCTATATCACTTCCAGATACACTAAATCCTTGATCTAAAAGGATGTTAGCTAGTGCTGACATACCCGAACCTTTAATCCCTATAAAATAGTAATTTGACATACTATCACCTCTTCTTCTCTAAGTTTAAACAAGACTGATTATCTTGTCAAAGCAATCGTTATCACGTACAAAAAAAGAATAAACGATTGCTTATTCTTCATCTTCTGCAACATCAATCATCAATTCACCAGTAGATTCCTCTACAATAATAAATCGATTTTGACTTGCTGCTTTTTTAACTTTTTCATTCGCTTTAATCGCAGCTGCTTCTTTTTTATCTTTCGTTTCTTTTAAATTCTTAAACTCTTTATCTAAAGGAGTTGCGACCTTCTCAATCTTTGGTTCTTCTTCCTTTACTTCCTCTTCCTTAACAGGATCTACTTCTGTATATTTAATCGTATCTCTCAATTTAATAATACCAGTAGTCGTTAAAGGCTTAACAGGCTTCTCTTCTTTTAAGATTGTTTGATCTGCCTTTTTCACCACTTCACCAGATACCGGCTTAATGATATCTTTTAAGACAAAGTTTTCTTTAGAATTCAACTCATCTAAATCTTTAGGCGAATACTTTTTCTTTTTAACTGGAGTCGTCGTTGTTTCAGTCTTTACTTCTACCTTCTTAGGTTCAACTTTAACTTCGACCTTAGCTTCAGCTTTTTTCTTCTTAGCTTCTTCATCCGCCTTAATCGATTCAGCTGCCTTAGCTGCTAAAGGTCTTTCTTTCTTAACTGGAGTTGTCTCAATAACTGTTTTAATTTCTTGAGATAACTCGTTATCAACAGTCTCATCTACCTTAGGTAAAATCGGTTCAATAATCACATTGTCTTTAAGCAATGGACCTGTCCCTGATAAATCAATACCTTGGGTATTAGTAGGTTCTACCTCTTTAAAATTAATCCCATTTAAAGAAGAAGTTAAAGTACTTGTATTAGAATCAACACCAGGTTGATATGGATTAAAACTTGTATTTTCTTTTTCATCTTCTGTATCAAACACTAAATCATTCTCATCATCAACAGAAAATAGTTCTTTTATTTTCTTAAACATGTAACACACATCCTTATCTATAGATATGTCAAATTATATCACATTTATAAAAAAATGTTAGTTTTTTCGCCTATATATCACGATTTTTTATAGACAGTACACTATTAGTGTATTGTATTCTCTCAAAACATTATTTACATGATTTTTACATTGATTGTGTATACTCTATATTTAGAAAAGGTGGTTATACAATGTCAAGAATACAAACACTAAAAACAGTCTTTCTCTCTGCCCTAAAACTAGGGGTTACATCATTTGGTGGACCTACTGCCCATCTAGGATATTTTAGAGAAGAATACGTCAATAAAAGAAAATGGTTAGATGATCAAGAATATGCGGATTTAGTCGCTTTGTGTCAATTTCTACCAGGACCCGCCTCCTCACAAGTTAACTTTGCGATAGGTACATTGAAAAGTGGCATATTAGGTGGCATTGTCTCTTTTATAGGTTTCACCCTACCTTCAGCGATTATTCTAGTTGTCTTTGCCTTGTATTTACAAGGACAAGATATAAGTAATGCGGGATGGCTACATGGTTTAAGGATTGTTGCGGTTAGTATTGTTGCTCATGCATTGTTAGGTATGGCAGCTAAATTAACCACTAACAATGCGACTAAATTAATCGCCTTACTTTCATTAATAGGTATCCTTCTATTTCCTACACCATTTACCCAGATAGTAATTATTATTGTATCAGGTATTATTGGTTATTTAGTATTTACTAAAAAAGAAGAAGCTATCCAATCAACGAAGACACTCTTAATACCAAAGAAAACAGCTCTTACTTGTTTAGGTATCTTTATCTTATTACTATTGTTTAGCTTCATTCCTTCAAACAATACATTAATTACTATCTTTAAGCACATGTATACTTCTGGTTCCTTGGTCTTTGGTGGAGGTCACGTAGTTCTACCCTTACTAGAACAGGACTTTGTAGCTTCTAATTTAGTTAGTGCTGACACCTTCTTAACTGGCTTTGCGGCTACCCAAGCAATGCCAGGCCCACTCTTTACCTTCTCTGCTTATCTAGGTGCTTCTATAAGTGGCATTCTAGGAAGTATCCTAGGTCTTATCGGTATCTTTCTACCTGGTATGTTACTAGTTCTAGGAACGCTACCATTCTGGCATAGCCTAAGAAACAATGCAAAGTTTAAGGGATCTTTAATTGGTGTCAACGCAGCAGTAGTCGGTTTATTAAGTGCTGCTTTGTATTCGCCAGTCTTTGTGAATGCGATATTTTCTACCAAAGATTTCGCTTTAGCGTCCTTATTATTTGGATTATTATCTTTCTTTAAATTACCACCATGGATTGTGGTTTTAGTTGGAGTAATCGGTGGTCAACTACTCTCATTATTAAACT
>Ga0268261_10001684_pt1 | contig 15438 bp, 13 predicted proteins | sample TergutNc150P1_FD_190353 | JGI IMG/M metagenome (GOLD analysis project Ga0268261, IMG submission 190353) | Nasutitermes corniger P1 segment gut microbial community from laboratory colony in Florida, USA - Nc150 P1 (SPAdes) (version 2) | ecosystem: Host-associated > Arthropoda: Insects >... | reverse complement strand
CACACACACACACACACACACACACTTTGTTGCATAAGAAGTTCCTCAACGCACCAGTAAACAGGCATTTCTTAAAGAGGAAAAATTCTTATAAGGGAATCCACTTTTGTATTGTGATAACAAGCAAGTACTTCATAACATGCAGCATTGCACACAGTATCATTTGTACATGGCTGTTTTGCGGGAAAATGCATTCTGACTGGTTCAACGGAATAGAGATACTCCCCAGGGTAGATGGCAGCATGGAGAAAAAGTGGGATACTGTTTTCCTAGCGGACTTGAAAAGACTCTTTGTAAGTGGGACATATATGTCCCACTGGTCGTGAAAGGGTTAATGAGCAACAAATTTTAAATATGGAGGGCAGCAACATACATAACATACTCACCTCAAAGTGACTGTTTACTTTATTTAGTGCTACTGTATCAGAATCCTGTTCAGTCAGCTGACATTCCACGAATGCACATGCCGCACTGGTCTCATCATCTGAATCAGGTTCCACTTTTATTTCATCCATATTTCACTGCAAAACACACAGCAGATTCATGACAGTGGGAAAGTTCTGTCTCAGCACTTACCAAGCCAGGTATGAAACCTAACCTCAGCAAACTGAGTGTCAGCCACTCTGACAAATATACAGGAATTCCACTCCAATTTATTCATTACATGCCTACCACTACTGAAAAATGTGGTAATTGCTCAGCCATCTGTTCTTGGGTATTACACGAAATATTCAGATACGATCACCAACTGATGCTTCAAAAATGGAAAACATTCCGCACATTAGCTATGTGCCAAGGTTCACAGAAAACTAGTAAGGGTAAATGGTACATCACTGATCTTATGTTAGGAATGTCACATTGAACGTAGCATATCATACCTCCAGTATTGTTGGATGTAACAAGAATGTGGAAGAATTATTGCTCTTGAAAATTCAGAAATACGAATGTGCAAATATGGTTACAAAAACTTCATCTCTTGTGCAGAAATTGGTAAGTCACCTGTGTAGCTTTATGACTTAACAGCCAGATCTTGTCTTATCAGTCTTCAGTTTGAATGTCCAGACTAACAAATGTATTAAAATTTCAGTTGGTATGCCCAAACGTAACATGAACAAGCACAAAGAGTATTTTGGGTATTTGGATAAGAAGGTAGGTAAACCCCCCCCCAAATTAAAGTATGCAGAAGACAATTTATACTCACATGTAGTTGGTATCATACTATATTACGTATCACAAAAAAAAAAGTTATCAAGGAGGAACAAACTATGTAGAATAAAACTTCTTATAAGGATTTTCGGTTGCACTGATTTTGGTTCTGGTTGCAATGCAAAACAATGCGCATTTTCCCAAATAATTCTTCTTCCATACACCAAACAGAAAACTCACCTCAGAGTGCCATCAGCATCTTTGAAGTTCCAAGCCTTTAGTTGCATAAAAATTGCATTTTGCTCTCATTCATTTCGAAAGCATGCTTGCAAACTTTTTAAATGGCATTTCAATGTGCAAGGCCACTTAATGTGATTTCTTACCTTCTCCTGTATGCTTGCAGTGATGTTTTGACTCCAGTTCTAATTTTGCTCTTCCCAACAATCAATTTGTGAGAAATCATAGAGCAGATCCTTGCATGCAGAAAACACTTGGCCTATAAGTCTGGCAGTTGCAAGGTACTGTATTATTCCAAAATCTCACTGCTTTAACATCTGAAATCCATGCAATAACCAGAAGCATTAAGAATTAAAACTGTTTACAATGAAAACAAGAATCATTTTGTCCATGCTGTCAGTCATGGATATAGAATGGTATAGCTGTTTTTCTTGCACACTGTATATTTCTGCATTGTTTTCTTTTATTTTTAACTGTATTATATGAAAATGGTATGTCTTCATAACGGTATGTTTATACACACACACACACACACACACACACACACATATATATATATATATATATATATATATATATATGTGTATGACCTTTTACTTGTTCTACACCTCACAGTACCTTCTGTAGATCACTTGAATATGAATAAAACTAACTAACTTCAGTATCTGGAACGTCTGTGGCCATAGCCTTTTAATGTTTAACCCTTATCCTGCTAACGTGGAGAATAAGGTGAGCTACTAATAATACCAGCAAATGGCAGATGGGATTTAATTCGGCATTTAAAGGGTTAAGATTTACACACTGCAATATAGGAAAATTTAACTTCAGAAGTTTTTACAATTTATAGGTAACCACAACGCAATCCGATTGATCATACCAGTATACTTCAGGACCGTAAGTTGGTCAGATTTGACTCCAGAAAGCTCTTAGTGTACATTTGTGGACTGACCATCGTCTTCAGTTGAAGACTGGGCGAACAGTAGTCTATCGTTTATAACAACAGTGAATACACATCCTTTGCATTCAAAGCGCCCCCTGAGTTCTGAGACGGGGAATCCTGACCACGGTTTTTCATGATTTCTCTCCGCCCTCTTCAGGCAAAAGCCTGAATATTCTACTCCTTCGACCACCATAACTTATTTTCCAATCCCTTCAAAGTCAAGATTCACTTAAGTCTATCATTTGTCACTGTAACGTACTGTCACAGCCGTTATAAAAAGCACAGAAATAACTACCACAGATTATTCTATACGACAATAATGACAGTTCCATACCTCCTACGGACTAGAATATCCGTGGAATCCATTTTTGACTCTTGAAGATGGGGCCGAGTTTGTCCCGAAACATCGGTAAAGAATTACCACAAAGCTGTTTGTTTGTCATTTGTTATTTTATTAAATATTCCATTGATCTTTACAGATATGGAACTGGTCATTTATATGTTAGCATATTAGATATACAAGCATACATATAACATCACAGTTAGTATAGTTGACAATATAAGTATACATAAGTTGTCTTAAAAGTAGTATCCTAGGTCAACTATATTGGTAATTAAGAGTTATGATTAAATTAAGTATAAGTATAGGTTGAGTTTAGTTAAGTCTAATTGTCAGAGTAAGGTTACGGTATTAATTTATTACGTTTTAAAGTATTCCTCCAGGCTGTAGTATGAATTGTTTAAGATAAATTTTTGCATACACTGTTCACAGTTCTGGATTGTGTATACAAACATCTGTGACAGTAAATGATACAATGGGATATCATCCTGCTGAAGCAAAAATGTCTGGGTCATATCTGGGTTTTTACTTACATCAATTTAACCTAAGAGCGGGGTTACACGTGAGAGTAAACATCGCCCGAGTCCCTCTGTGTTTCTCTGGAGAGGTGCTCTCTTACGTGTAACCACCTTCCACAGGCGACTCACGAAGGTCACGGTTAACTAGTGGACAGCCAGCTTGAGAGCTCTTCCTGTGTTCGAGTAAACTAGCGCCACACTCGCTCTCAGCCGCAACCTGAACTAGACCAGGAACACCGGTATAGTTGAGAGATGATCTATGGTTGAGAGCAAGTAGTAGTCTGTGCTCGTGACCTCTTGCGGTTGTGGAATTATTCTGTAGCCATCATGCACTCTTGATTTACGTCAGATTTGCATTTGATCCCAAAAATGGAGAAGCACTTCCTCTCCAATGAAAATATTCAAAACAAATTCAAGAAATGGTTACGTGCCCAGGACGCATCTTTTTTCTCTGAATATTGAAACTGACTTGGTGACTATGGGGCAAAATAAAGCTAATATGAGACTATCTGAGCCCAATGAGTTACTCTGTATGTTGCTATTTCATTTAAGTAAAAAGAAAAGGGAACCTTACTGTTTGAACTGCCTACGTACAATGCATGGAAAATGCAGAATATTAAGATTCAGAGTGACCACGATTACCACTTGAACGACAACTTTCATGGGTCTTCAGCGTATCAATATGTACGCATTCAGTGGCTATTAATCTGTAACTTGGAATCGTCTACGTACTGCTGTTAGAATTAGACAAAACTGTGTATGGGGGAAAGTGGGCTGGAAATGGTATATTCCGTTACAGTGTAAATACGAACTGTCCCAACATACAAGTCTCTTAATGAATGTCCTCGTAATGCTTGTGTCATACCGTGCTGCACGGCTGTGAGCCTGGTTATAGGAATACAAGGATGGTGGGCAGTAGTATGTCGTATATATATCCTTCAACCTGTAAATTCAGACAACAGAAAAGATGTTACTTAATATGTCGCAGTTATGTCGATTGTGTTTACTGAAAGAAGATACAATGTCAGCAATATTTAATGATGGGAAAAATTCCGAAACAGCTGATCGGATCATGGCATGCGTCTCGATTGAGGTTAGTTTTTTTACTGGTATGTTGTGCCCTGTGATTTACGTTCGTGCATAAGACGCCGTTGTGGATGATGGATGAATTAATGAGGATGGTTCTTGAGCTATTTTTGAATGAATGCATGTGTTAACAGTATATTAAGTATCAAATACATCGCCTCAGGCTACAACTGCATCCTTCCCTGTCATTTGACAATGCTGTTTAATATCCTGTTGTTCGATGCAGTACAGTTTGAGTGTCAGTAAATAAACCATAAATAAACAGGCCTCTGATGGCTGACCTAACCAATGCTTCCAAATATTACCAAGAAAGTTCCTTATGTGGATGTTTTTCATTTTTTAAATGAACCCAAGAAAGTGTAATCAAAACTGTTTGAATCATTTTGCTTGGTTCACTTACTACAAATTTCTGAAACACCATATTTCCAAACTGCATTCTTGGGCATTTCAGATGTCTGCAGGAGATGGTCTGCCACAACAGATATGTCGCAGGTGCCTCTATCAAGTGGATAAGTGGTACAAATTCAGGAACCTTTGCAAGAATTCTGATGTGTTTCTGCATCAGTATGTGACCAAAGTTCAACAGAATCAAGTAAGATAGTACTTAGTTTACATTACCCACTTCATGTGCCAATTGTCTTGCAATCTGAGAGCCTCAACCTCCTGGAACACCCAGGGTCTGTACAGGGATTGCTTTACCTTCACCTTGCATTTCACTGGCATCAGTCCCGTACAGCATAGTGATTACTTGCTGCAACATAAAAACAGGCTTTGCATTATTCCTGTGAATTGTCAGAATAAAAAAGCACTTATTTCCACACACAGAATGAGCTTTTGGTTAATGGCAGTGCAATGTTTCTGCAATGTAGCAACTGAATTGTTGAGTATTACTTGAATCTGATGAATCGAAGGTTATTTATTGCAAGGGCTATTTTATGCAACACCATGCATCAGCTTTCAGCACATCTTTGTTTATTGCTCTGACAGATTATAATGAATCTTTAGATTCAGGACTTTTATTGCATCATCATGTGTAGGTGTGTACCATTTTTAATCAACCCTTTCGTGACTAGCGGTACATACATGTCCCACTTACAAAGACTCTTTTCAAGTCCGCTGGGGTAACAGTATCCCACTTTTTCTCCATGCCACCACCTACCTTTATTACTCGTACTCCCATTCTATAATGTCTTACGGTATCATTTTTTGGGGACATACTACGAATACCATAAGAGTTTTCAGATTACAAAAGAGAATACTAAGAATAATGACAGGATGTGGTAGGAGGGACTCATGCAGGAATTTGTTTGTTGAGCTTAAAATTTTGACACTCCCATCTCTATACATTTATCAACTTATTATGTTTGTTAACAAGAATAATGAATTATACGTCGCAAATGACGAAATTCACAACTACAATACTAGACAAAATAAAAATTTACATCAACCAGCAGCTAATCTTACTCAATATCAAAATGGAGTGCTATATAAAGGAACTAAAATGTACAATAACCTTCCCACGTACATAAAAAAAGAATCCTCCAATGCAAAGAAATTTGCAAAAGTCTTAAAGAAGTTCCTATGTGAAAATGCATTTTATTCATTGGATGAATTTTATACATATCATTGTGAAAGTAGTTTATAAGTAACTTTTTAAAAAGATTAATTATGCATTCATTTTACTGTGTAACTTATGAATGTGATATATCAAATACAGAATGTAGAGCCTCAGGTATGAGGCATTGGTTCTCATAAGAGGGAATGAACTTGTAATTTTCTCAACATATCATCATGATTTTTAAATTATATATATAAAACAAGTATTGTTTTACTGTATACTAGGAATTTTTAACCACCATCAAGACTCTTAATTGCATATATAAAACGGGTATTGTACACTCTAATATAATATTATACTATCCATTGTCAATATGTAAGGTATATTAACAATATTATATTTTCGATAAAAATTGTATTTTATTACTTGGATGCACTAAGGATACTGTCTACTGAATCAATGTATGTAGACTAAATCTTAAGTTTGTATTTTCTATATTATTATTGTCATTATTGTTGTTGATGTTGTCATTTTACTATTAAGGATAATTGACTATTTCCATATCCATGGATTTTGTAATCCTGTGAGGATCTAAGGAAAGATAATAAATACAATACAATACAATACAATACCTTGAATTATCTCTATTCCATTGAACCAGTCAGAATGCATTTTCCCATGAAACAGCCATCTACAAATGATGCTGTGTGCAATGCTGCATGCAGCATCGCACACAGTATCATTTGTAGACTGGTTCAATGGAACAGAGATACTTCAAGGTAGATGGTGGCAGGGAAAAAGTGGGATACTGTTATCCCAGCGGACTTGAAGAGACTCTTTTTAAGTGGAACACATATGTCCCGCTGGTCACAAAAGGGTTAATTTTAATATCCATTTTAATTATCTGCTACATATCTTGTTATAAGTCACCTGACAGGAAGAATGTCTTGACAAATAGTTATGAAGTGTGTGTAGTCATTTCACATACAGTATTTGTATGAAACTTGTGATTCAAAAAAATCATTTGTATAATAAAATTACATGTTAATCAACTGCCTTTTGACAACAGCAGTACTTAAGCTCTTACCATGACCCAGCAGGTCTGAAACACACTGTCTATAGAACAGACAGGTGTCACGTAATGATAGGCAACTGTATGGTAATGTACGAACCAATGGCTTCAGCATTAAGAAATTCTGCATTCTGCCCACACAGTGCACACACATTTATTTCATGTCTCACAGTTACCACTGATAATTTACCTAAATAAAATTAAACAGTTGGTCTTTGTATTGCAGATGGACTTGTGTTCTGTATGAAGCAGGAATTCAATTCTGTATTATACTGATGAATTTGAGGCTTGAAAGAGTTACTGTTACACCCAGGGCAGGACTTATTATTGTACTGATCAGGAAAGCAACACAATCAAAGATATTGGACTTCTGGCATGTAAAGCTGCATTGCTGGGCAAGTGGTTCCTGATGTTTCAAAAGACCATGTCACCTTCAACTTCAGGAGTTTAAGATCCATGAAGATGTACTCTCAACACAGGGTCACATTCCAGAACACTGCAGTCCTTCAGTACACTGCTGTGAAAACCTCAAATCTTACAACAGGGATCACTTCACACATGTCACTTGCATGTGTCACATTCACAGTCCTATGCAGTTCTTCCTTCCCCAGGCAATGTAACCCACTGAACATTTCTTATAATATTCTTATAGTAAAAACAAGCAGATGCACTAATTTCTCAAATTTATTCTTGAAATGAAACTCTACATGTTTTGGACAGTTCCTCTTTCCATCATCAGGAGTTCTTCACTGTACACACAGCAATGGTATATGTCATACAGGTTTGCTGACAGCTTGCGAGCAGGATCAGGATGGAACATGATGGACAGAGGGACTGTCCAAAACATGAAGAGCTTCATCCCAAGAATAAATTTGAGAAATTAGTGCATCTAATTGGTTTCATTGTAAGAAATTTAACACGATATACGGTCACATGAACGTCAACCACTGAACATATCAGTTTAACAACTAACTTCTTGTATCTGGAAGTACCCAGTTTGAGTCACATTCAGAGTCTCACTGAGGATTGTTCATAGGTCTTCCAGTTGAATGATGTGATTCCTAATTTCAGAACATATGACATTCTCTGTCAACTCTCCCAGTTCATTTTTATATTCATTTTCAGAACTGATACTATATTTGCAGTTTATAAGGTGTCGTTAAATAATCTACAGATGATCCACGATGTGAGGTTCTCACATCAATGTTGCTGTAGATTCATTTCTTCAGGGATATGATGGCATGTCAATGGGTGCGTAGTTTTGAACATTTTGAAGGACTGTAGTGCCTTGACTACTTGATCCTGAAGAGGAAGACACTATGATCTTTTAAAACATCAGGAACTGCATGCCCAGTGACATGACATCACATCTCAGAAGAATTCTTGATTTCAAACTTTTGCCGTGTTCTGTACGTTGTATGTTTTCTTCTGGGTAATTCCCCGGCATCTGAATTTTATATGCTGACGTTTTGGAACAATGCCTGTTCCATCTTCATAGGCAGGTATGTGTAGAATGACTAAATTTTGAGAACTGTTGGGGTATCCATACGGGAGAAGGTTTGGCTCGAAAATAGCCTGAGCCAATAGTAAGGAGGGTGATGGAGTAGGGGTGGGTCCAGTTACAGAGCAGGTAGTGCAGGGGTAAGGACCCACATAGAGGACGCCCGCGGCCTCTGTGTGGGTTGTTACCCCTTTACTACCTGCTCTGTAACTGGACCCACCCCTACTCCGTCACCTTCCTTACTATTGGCTCAGGCTATTTTCGAGCCAAACCTTCTCCCTTATGGATACCCCAACAATTCTCAAAATTTAGTCATTCTACACCTACCTGCCTATGAAGATGGACCAGACAGAGTGTTCCAAAACGTTGGCATATAAAATTGAGACACCAGGGAATTACCCAGAAAAAAACACATAACATCTCAGAAGAACTGAATCTTCAATCTACAAATTAATCTGGTTGTCTTCATACTGTTTGTAGTGTCTTAAATTTTAAACATTATGCTCTGCCATTTCAGGGCACCACAACGCAAAAAGACTCTATTTCAAATCCAACTCCTGACATGCTGCTTCCATCCCTATGTGCTGATCTGTTCAGGGACAGAAGGCACCAAAATGGAAAAGAAGACGAGCCTGAACACAGTGAAGACAGCATCACAGGTTTCAGTAATGAAGACAGTGACCTTGAAAGATGTCAAGAAAATGAAAGCACCGAACATTATTTCGGTACACCGGCAGAAGCACTGTTAGAAAATCCTAAATCACTGACAGCAAAGGAAACTTTATTTGATAGCAAAAGTAAACAAGACGTGGGCACGTTCAGTACGGTCAGCGATAGTGAGCCTCAGGTTACTAGTACCGTCTCAGTCGGTTACAAATGTTGTAGAGGCAGATACCCATGTACTGTGTTTCATCCAGAAGAAAAACAGAAATCTCAGCTGTTTGAGGATATGGAGTCTGGAGTCTTTCTTAATGAAAAAATTTTGCGGTTAACACAAACAGCTACTTCAGATAACTGCAATGGAGAAGTGGTAATAAAATGTCAGGCAACACACACAGACAATCCAGATAATCAAATGGACATAGACAGTATTGCCAAACATGACATCAAAGAATGTGTCAGTTCTACAGATGTAAATTATACATGTCATAAATGTGGAAATACTTACATGACAGATATCAACCTCTCATTCCATATATGTAATTTCATGAATTCCAGGTGTTATGTATGCAATGTATGCGGAAAAGAGTTTGCAACAATCAAGACAATGAGGTGCCATGCAGCATATCACACTGGCAAATATCAGTGTGGAACTTGTGGAAATTATTTCTCAGCAGAGGCACACAGAAGTGTGCACATGCGTAAACACACAGGTGAAAAGCCCCACATTTGTAATCTCTGTGGGAAGACATTTATGTATAGCAACAGTCTAGCATATCACTTGAACATTCACCGTGGGGAGAACTCTTTTATATGTGACATCTGTGGACATCGTTCCTTCTCCAAGGGAAATTTTGAACGCCACAAAGCGTCACACACAAAAATCAAACCACACATGTGTGAAATATGTGGAAAGGCCTTCACAGTTAATGTTGACCTTAAAAGACACCGATTAACACACAATAATGATAAGAATTTTATGTGTGACATCTGTGATAAAAGATTTAAAACAGCTGCTATCCTGATGAACCACCAGCGACTTCACACTGGTGAACGGCCCTATATTTGTGATATTTGTGGAAAGAGGTTTGCTAGGAATGACGGATTGAAAGAGCATAGGTTAACACACACTGGGGAGAAGCGACATTCCTGCAAACGCTGTGGCAAGCAGTTCACATGGTCCAAAGGACTTAGGAAACACAAATGTGAGCCTGTCAGTGTTTAGATATGTTTGTAAACATGTGAAAAGTGGCTGCTAGCTTCATGTCTGTCTGTATGTATGTCCATCAAACTACATGGAACAGATCAGCTTTGACCAGATGCATTTTCATGAAATTTTGAGGTGTTTTATTAAAAATGTCAGTAAAATTCAAGTATGGTTAAAACTGCACAGAAACAGCAGGCAATTTACTGAAGACCTATGTACATTTGTGACAACTTTGGTTACCGTTACCAAGGTTAGTAATATTACCATTGATTTTTTGGTTACCAATATTCCTTGATTTCTGTGTTTATATGAATGTTCCAGAAGTGTTTTGCTCTGTGAATACTCTTGTTGGTATTTAACACTAACTGCCACCCTGTGCAAGGATTTCAGTGTCATTCTTAACATAAAATTACAGACAAAATACAAGCAATGAATGAGCTCGGGTAAGATTAGATTTTGATGGACCAGACACAAGATGCATTATCTGCCAAGTCAAAATATTGGCATGTAAGGCTCTGTTTCATCAAATACAGCACAGGGATATGAATAGCAATGCAGTGACACTAGACGAAGGATGAAAAGGAAACAGGAAAGAAAATGTCTAAAATTATTTAGAATTCATATCTGACTCACATAAGAATGTGTGAATGTTCAGTCAGTTTCCACTTGCTACCACAGACCAAATGGAGTACACCAAAATATAAAATTTACACTCTACTATGTACAGTACTGACACCATGTATATCATTGTGCAGGTATTGTGGTAGCATTGCTGGCTGACATTTCGGTGCGAAGTCAAAATCACTTACCAAATGCATGGCCAAACTTTAATTTTGTAATAATGAGTGTTACTGATTTTGTGTTGTATTGACCAGAGGAGCAGCCATGTCCCATGTGCAGTTCATGAAATAACTGGACACAGCATTTCCTCCATTACCCTCCATGTTCATTATTTGGGGGGTTGGACCAAACAGTAATGTTTTAAAATTAGTTATTCTGTAGTGGACATACATCTTTTGGTAACATCTGGTACCATTTCAACCACAGATGCTGCATTTAGGCCACGTACAAAGAGCTGATCATCAAAAAAGTCACTTGGGACCAAAGACATCAGGCACATTCATCAGAGTCAGCAAACAGATTAATACTTTGCTCATTCATGGTAAACTTTATAGTGTCATCTAAGTAAAGTTTCATGTAGCAAGCATACCATACTCCAATGAAGTACACATTTTTCATATGCATTTTTTGTGGTTTTGTACATGTTACTGGCATTGAGGTCCAAATAGTGGAGAACAAATTTTAATGGCAATTAACATCACACTGCAGTCAGAAATTGTTTCCCTATGTTCTGTTACCTATGTTTGAAATAAAACTTGTAAAACCTGATCAGATTTGTATTTTGTGCCATGTAGTCCTTTCATGTAAAAGAGCAAAAGTGACTGGTACACACAAATAAGCTAAACAAACGGTTACAAATCCCTGAACGACAGATTAATCAAAATCTGTTGAGTAGCTTCAGTGGTGAAGGACTCGATTATACATAAATTATGCGTTCACTCTACGCACTCTATAAACAATGTAACTGTTTCAAATTGCAAATCTTTATTTTAATACTTGAGGGCAATGGGGCATGAACATGCGTGACATACTATGAAACTGAACTGCTTACTGACATCAGGGATTACTTAACCCTTATCCTGCTAACGTAGAGTATAGGGTGAGCTTCTAATAATGCCAGAAAATGGCAGATGGGATTTACCTTGGCGTTTAAAGGGTTAATCCGCAAATTAAGAAAGGCATGAGGCGTATTTCTGAGTATGTTATGCCATCGAACACACAAAACATGAGCGACGCCTAGTTACATCATACGTATCTTCGATCGCCATACTCTAGCGAAGGAATTTTTCAAGATATTATTGCAGCAATATATTTTGACACTATTGGTATAATTTCCAGTTAACTTACATAGACTACATAAGGAATATAAATCACAAATTACTACAAAACTAGAAACATATTTTGCGTTCTAGCAGCAATACTTAACGAAACGCATAATGTCAGCACAATCGTTTATTATCTGATATCGATTTCTCGAGTGATGGTCATATATCGACTTAAAGCATGGTTACAATGCGCGGAGTTAGTATTTCAATCTGGTAGCGAATTGTAAAACTCAGAATGAATGTTACGACAAACGAAACGTTGTTTAAATCCGATAAGGTGTGCCGGCTATGTTTATCCCGTAAACGAGTAATGTTGCCAATTTTTTATGAAGACGAAACATCATTCCCTATGGCGTCAAGGATTTTAACATACATAGGAATTGAGGTTAGTTTTCGTTTGCTGTGCTGTTCATTTGAGACCGCATTGTATAAGGAATGTTACATTTCTGCGACTGCCTCTTTCCTCCTGTGGAATAACACATCAAACAATTTCATATAACATATAAGTTTAGTTAGCTGGTATGTGAGGAAGTATGATGCAACACATTGCTTTGCTTCCAATGCACGACTATTAATGCAGTAGAAAATTCTGACATAGATTTGAAAGAATGCGGCTGTGTACGTATCCGTACACTGCGTCCGCTTTGCGTCTGTTCTGACATAAATGTTTCTATTCTAGTATAAATGTCGCATTGGTGCACCATTAGGTTTTGTTGCATATGAAAATGATCCGCAAAACGTTACCGGCAACTGATACCAAATTATTGCTATGTCACATTTACCATTTTATGTTCCGTTATTTGTTACAGGTCTCGATCAACGATGGCTTCTCAACCATGATATGCAGTCATTGCCGCAATCAAATTGATGCGTGGCATAAATTCAGAGAACAATGCACACAGTGTAATGATGTTTTACAACAATGCATTGTGAGAAATGTTGGTTTGAATGTTAATTCGGACAAACAAACCTGTACTGGTCAGTTGGTTGGTGCAGGTGACAGAGATTTAGGTACAGGCAGAACTGAAGAGCCATGCGTAACAAATGGCTCCTTACTGCACCAAGCAGAGGATGGCCCTGTAGAAAAAGAACCTGCATTCCACATCATGGCCTCACACACAGATGAGAATGGTAAAGAAGACTGCACAGGTACAGGTGATGACATGGTATATGTAATAGGTAAGAGAGATGCGCTGGACAGTTCACTTGTCTCACATCATGATTTTGACGTGGAAAGTGCAAAATCCAAAATGGATGACATTGAAAGTGGTGATGATAAATCCATCAATAATAATGGTAATACAGTTGGCAGGTTTGAAAAATTAAAAAACCCTAAAGATCATAGTACAGTTAAAGGCATTTCAGACTATAAAACATATGGCTGTTCTAAATGTGGAAAAACATTCAGCTACACCAGTAACTTCTCATTTCACATTTGTAACCTCACTCCTGAGAAACGATTTGTGTGTAATTTGTGTGGGAAGGATTATTCAACAGCAGGTGCTGTAAAAACTCACCTTCACATCCACAGGGGGAAACACAAGTGTCCGACATGTGGCAAGTCGTTCCCCTCCAAATTCCAGGTAGAGGTACACATGCGCATACACACAGGAGAAAAGCCCTATGTCTGCGAGTATTGTGGGAAGAGATTTGCTTATGACAAAGGCCTTGCTCTACACACGAGCATTCACACGGGCGTCAAGCCGTACAAATGTGATGAATGCAACTACTCCACTACATCACGAAGCTACATCAAGAATCACAAATCCGTACACAGTACTGAGAAGCCATTTGTGTGTGAGATTTGTGGGCATGGGTACACACTGTTGCCGAGTCTGATGAACCATCAGCTGAATCACAATGATCAGAAGACATATACATGTGAAGTGTGTAACAAGGCATTCAACACGAGCCGGAAACTCGCAAGCCATAAAATAATACATAGTGGTGTGCGACCATACCACTGTGAGGATTGTGGCAAACAATTTACACGTAAAGAAGGCCTCAAAGAACACAAAGTGATTCATACAGGAGAAAAAAAATTTGTGTGTCTAGTATGTAAAAAGCAGTTTGCGTGGCGAAAGATTTTAAGGACTCACAAATGCATTGGTGCCTCTGATAGTAACAAATAATCCCTTGCTGTGATGTACCCAACACTGGCAAATATATAAATGTTTGTGTCCTCACGTGTGCCACATTTGTTCTGACCAAATCTTAACCTTCTCATACTATAACCAAACTATCCACAGGTCAGGGCCTTCCTTGAGTGATCAGTAATTTAGCTGATCAAGAAATATGTAACATTACATCAGTATGAGGTTTACAGTTTTGAATGTGGTGAATATTAGAACTAGGGTCACCTGGGATATGATGCCACGTAGTATGGTAGATAGGCACCAACGGTGCACAGCAACTGCATATTTCACCTTCATCTTGTACCTGGTACAACACTGGAATATACCTACCAAACTACATGACATTATATATCACAGCCATCACTAACCCCATGCATCAGAGTCCTTCAGAAGCTAACTGTTGCTTGGCTAGTCACAAACCTTCCCACATTTTGTGGGACCTGCACGTTCATTACAACGTACAACAGCCCGTCACTTGTGTATATCCTGAGCCATATGAATCCAGTCCATGCCCTCCCATCCTATTAATATTCATTTTAATATCTTCCCATGTTTGCGTGTTCTAAGGGCTTTCTTTCCCTCTGTCTTCCCACTTAAACCCTCTTATGCATTACTCTTCCCCCTACACACATTGCATGCCCCACATCTGATCCTTCTCTTTTTGATCACCTGAATAATATTTGGTAATGAGTACAAATCATGCACCTCCTCAATATGCTACTTCCTCATATAGTTTTGCCAAATAGTGACGTCCATAAAGAAAATCAACACACAAAGGATTAAATGGTGGACAGGATTTTCTGAAGTGGAGATACCTTAACCTGTTGGCACCAGGGTTTTACATTTAAATCAAATAAATCACCAACCTGATGCAACAATTTTCAGTTTATTATCCTGACATTTGTTTATAGCTCAACATGTTTCGGGCGTTTTCCCGCCCATCATCAGGAGCTCAGTGACTGCTGTGGCAGCCTCTGCTTTTACCTTCGTATCGTGGTGACAGTCGTGCTGTGTTCGTGGTCGGGCTGGCCGGCCCGACCATGAACACAGCACGGCTATCACCACGATACGAAGGTAAAATCAGAGGCTGCC
>Ga0268261_10001682_pt1 | contig 15447 bp, 6 predicted proteins | sample TergutNc150P1_FD_190353 | JGI IMG/M metagenome (GOLD analysis project Ga0268261, IMG submission 190353) | Nasutitermes corniger P1 segment gut microbial community from laboratory colony in Florida, USA - Nc150 P1 (SPAdes) (version 2) | ecosystem: Host-associated > Arthropoda: Insects > Digestive... | reverse complement strand
TGTGTGATCTAGAAACATCAAGAATGGGTGCTCCATATATATATGACATTAGTAGCCTAAAGGTTAATAATTTAACCCTTATCCTGCTAACGTGGAGAAAATGGTGAGCTCCTAATAATGCCAGCAAATAGCAGATGGGATTTAATTCGGGTTTTAAAGGGTTAAACTCCCATGAAAGGGTTAACATTTTTTAAATCATTCTCTTTTAAAAACAAGTTTAGATTAAATAGGGTGGGTGGTGTGGACAGAATTCATCTGGCTTTGGATTTGGTTCAAGGTCAAGACACTTGTGTATGTGATAATGAAAGCTTGGGTTATAAAAGGTTGTCTCAAGCAGCTAAGCAACTATCAGCTTCTGCAGGACTGCTACATGGAGTATGTACATTAAATAACTGCCCAACTGTACACATACTTACCAGATGGAGTAACAACATTTGCGAAGAACATGGAGATAGCAATCAACAGAACCAGTGGGAACTGTAATTAAGAAGAAAGATAAATGACAGGTATATGAACTTGTACAAAACAATGAAAACTGAAGCCACCTCAAACGTAATACATAAACATGTTTTTTAAGTCATGAAAGAAAAGATATAAATAAGGGTTTTGGGGTTTTAACAATGAAGAATATTAACCTTCCTAAAGTCAGGATTTAAATGCTGATCCATCTTCTTCATGAGTTTCATGAAAATCAGTGCACAAGAAACTACACTTTACTTCAATTCACAAATCAACTTCTACCTGTAATTTCCATATGTCTTGAGCAATTCTGGCAGAATTCAGAATGAAAGTTCTACACTCAATGAAATTCAGGAATCCGGATCACAAAAATGAAAATCAATGAAACACATTGTTTTTAGGAAGAACACCTAATGGTGCATAATGAGCCTCCCACATGTTTTGGTCCACTACCAAGAAACTTTCAGCTGCACAATGAGCAGCACAAAAACAGCGACTTCTGCACATGCCAACAAATCAGTTAAGCATACAAAAATGTAAATAAAGGTAATGTTAAAATGGAGTGTGGTTTGATCAGATTATCTGTTATATGGGTCTTCTAAAATTAAATTTACTTTAACTTAATAGTTCTATGGTGGAACAGCAGCTTTTTCTGACATGATTTTCTAGTAAAATTACACATATGAACTGCGGCATGAAAAGTTAACATAAATTATATCTTACATGTACAGCCCTCAATTAAAAATTGTGTCAAACATCTAACTTTCACATTAAACATCACTTTGGGAGAACATGTATCATATTCAGCAAAGTTTAGTGTTGCTGTTCACATAATGTGCAAAATGTAACCTTAGTAGTAAGGTTACACTCTACCTTCCACATGCTCAACATTACAAATCACATACAGGCCACAGAAACCTAAGCTCAAGTGTCACTTCACTTGTTTTTTGCACTGATGTCATACTTTACAGGAAACAGGACACACATATGGCATAAGTGCTTAGAACCAAGACTGCTGTCTCCTGGTATGTGACACCATGACAGACAGTAACCAACATTAGGAGAAACTTACACTGCCACCTAGCCAACAAAGCAGCCAAGTCTGTAAAGGCCATATATAATACAAGGAAAAGCTGGTTTTGTAAGGGGTTAGCAGCAAAACTCTGGGAACCAGCGGCCCTGAAATTACACCGTTTATGGAAAAGCAAAGAAGGACGGGACATAAGGGAAAGGGAAAGGAAATGGAAAAAGGAACACGTAAAAGAGGAAGACAAACAAAGGAAGGTGTGGAAATGGAGGATTTGAAAACAGCCGTGAAACAGCCTTTGTAATGATCAGGGCTCTAAAAAGCCTCATAGTTGGATAACATCACATCATATGGCACGTTCTGCCTCTGAAGCAGACAGGTGTCTACGCTACATCTTATTACTTACTGTGATGTACTTCCATCCCTTCTCCACATCAAGGGGGCATGGCACTGTCACTCCTTCTCCTTCTTCCACCATATACCGCCCCAAAAACAGGTCAAGAGAATCCTGAAAAATTACATCAACAAAATACTGTATACTTCTCCAAGAAAACTCACCAGTGTCAAGCATACAGTACATATGAACGTTCATCATGTATGGACTAACACTCTGAAGCCCTCTGTCCATCTAAGCAATATCTATACCATAAAAAAAAATTCAATACTCATAGAAAACGTGCTTTCCCATCAGCACAACCGATGGGTTAATACTACTTAGGGAAATAATTTCTGTGTTACCAAGGTCAGAGTAAGTTCTGTTACGCTATGATGACCTGTTAACCTCTCAGGATGGACTCAGCTCCATGGAATTAATTAGTTAGTTACTTACTTACTGCCTATATATTCAAGGTAAGAGCTGATGTCAGTGTTTATTTATTGATTTTACAATTAATACAACACTATAAATGATTATATATTCATATATTCATCATTCCACTATGACATGTATGGTTGGTCATAGTGAACATGATGAATAAATGAATATACAATAATTTATAGTGTTGCATGAATTGGAATATCAATAAACAAACACTAATTGAACAAATACAAGGGGATGATGTTATCCAAACTTTAGAGTTGATAGTTTTAAGTTGTGAATGAATTACTTAAACAATCTGGTGTTGTTGTCATAACAGAGAAGTAAAATTGGCAAATTGTTGAGAAAATAAAGATTGATGAATTGCAGATAATTTGGGTTCTCCAAGGGGCAAGGAGTGAGTCAGATTAGCTACACAATCAGTATACATAACAACCACCACCACCACCCTCAGTAATGATGTTTCTAGTTGCAGTATATGTATTAGATTTTGGCGAGTGTTACTTCAGTAGGCTAAGTTATTTCCCTGCATCCTACTCCCCTTCCATACCAGAGCTGCAGACATCCGGTGATACAAATCGATTTAGGGAAAAGTTCTACTGAATGGGACCCACTAAGTTAAGCTAATTACATTTGGTGGTGGTGGCTGATACCTGGTATCATTAGCAGTTTGAATCTATGCTTGCGGGCAAGTTTTCTGCTCATGTGCCAAGACCCACAACACCTGTGAGAGATACATGACACTGCATTATGAGTACAGTGTCTAGCAGGTTAAGAGACAAGCTATAGCATTACAAATCACTTAATTATTTTCCCACAATTAGTGAATGTCAAAAACTTATTAAAAACCCACATCCATTGTTAGAAAGTTCTGACTTTCTGGAATTCGTACATCAAATGTTACCACATACAAACACTGTTGGTGTGCAATGTCACATACTGAACACACAATAAAGTCATGCAGCATGTAGAAACTAGTTGCTTCCAGTCATTACTTAAGTTGTTTCAGGATTCATTTCATGTCTACTGTTGAAGATTACAAAATTTTGGCACATGACACACATCCATTGGTATGTATGGTGTACACACACACACACACACACACACACACCAATATTGCTGCCTCATTTTAGAGTAGCCTTTTTCACTCTTCTTGCACTACCTTAAAGATGAAGGTGAACTTCTCCAAAATGGTGGTACCTATACACCTATTTACATGGCATAATAACTCAGGTGACTAGGAATTCCTTCCCACCACTGCAAGGACCTAATATTTTACACCAGTGATTACTACTCAAATCAATTTAGTATTACTGACTACATAACTGTATTTGTAACTGTAGAAAAGTTTCTTTGGCTATTTATGTAAAGCAGTAAATTACCACAATCAAATACAGTAAGCACTGCAAAACAGCTTGTGCACAATCCCCTGTTTAGTGAAAACTTCAGTTTGACATGACTTTAATTTGACATTACAAAAGCAACCCCCCTTATGGATCCATTATGTGGGGATTTCACTGCATTTTACAGTCTTAAACAAACATAACTTCAACAAAAGTTGTAAATTTTTCCCCATACATAATTTTTGGGCCCTACAGTAAGGTGCATGAGTGTCACTCCCACAACACAAGTTCTTGTGTCTAACATGCTCTTATCATCACTGATTATGGGAAATTTAAAAATAACAGTATTCAGGGGTTAGTCTAATAGCATAATTTTCACACCATGTCCTGTTTAAATCACTCTCTCTGTCTCTACACATGCACATACACATAAACACGTGTGCATGCAGGCGTGCACGCACGCACGCACACATAGATGGTACAGTGATCGTCAGTGCATACTATTTTGCTTTCAGGACAGCAAGTAGGTTAAACAATACAAGAAATGTACATACTATGTAAACATTCAGGCATGTTCAGGTCTTCGCATCCTGGGCACTTCTCAGGTCACCATATAATTTAATCCATTTGGGTCACACATTTTGTTATTGTTAAAAATAGCAGATATATTAAGAGAATGTTATTACTGTTTTTAAGGACTGTCATCACTTGTTATATTTCTTTGATAAACTTATTATTTACATGCCTGCATTGAATTCATTGGACACAATCTCAATGTTTCACCCTTTAAAAAAGTATATTGTAACTGCTGACCTACAAACAAAATTTCATATTCCCAGATACAAGCATAATTCACAACCAACCATGCGAAATTCCATATTCCCAGACATAAGCAATAAATATTAAATATTATGATTGAATTTTCCTTAATTTTAGAGCATGCTAATCACATAAAGATGAAAATCAATAACTGCAATGGAACATGGATAACATTACAAAGCCTGTGTCACTCCAATATGGTGTTACACTACAACAAATCACACCTATGTCCTGCCATATTATGTAATTATAATCTTGAATAAAGCAATAAATATTACACTTTATAATCTTATGTTTGTATTTTTGCCCTAATTAGCCAACATGCAAACTGCGTCTGTGTGATGCACTATTATGTTCCTGACCATCAACCATTCCTTAAACTTATCTGGCAAATTCTGTATTTTTGTAATTATTTCAATAATGGCATCATATATTGGCAAATGTATTTGACATAAACCATAGTCACTTTTTCATTAGTCTTGCCAAAGCATGGGATAGGGAAAAAATGAATATCGGAAAGAATAGCAAAATGCGTAATTTAGATGTTATACAGTAATTATTTTGTCAACTTCATTAATTACATTCCGAGACATCTGCTAGTGATCTACTTTGGCAACCAACTCTGAATTCATTTTGTTCCCAGTCATGTTAGTTCAACTAGCACTATGACTATCATGCAACTTCAAAATCTGCTTACCTGGCGGAAACCATCCATGAAGTTATTCTTATAGTATCGAGTAAGAGAGTTGATTCCATCACGTACAAGCCCCCACTTAGTACGTTTTCCAGTACGAGTATAGTCAGTTTTCAGTGCTCCTGTTCCAGAATACTGGATACTTATGACATCTGCATTGTCTGCCCAAACACTTTTGAAGAGTGATTCAAAATATAACTGGTCTTCTACTCTCTGTCCAGCCCTTAGAACTCCAAGTTTCTGCAGAACATAACACCATTTTGTCCAAAGTGTGCGATAGTTACAACTGAAACTCAGAAATTTCTAAACCTATAATTGTGTTTGGTGCTTAGAAATACACACAAGACAGGCAAGACACTTATGACATAACACTGTGGCACATTCATATAACCAGTGTTGTAGTGGAAACTCAGTAATTCAATGTTCACTTCCTAGTAACGCTGAGGTGATTAATAAAATTACACACACTAACCACAATCAACCATACAGTCTTACAGAAATTATACTTAATATCTCTGTTAACTCACAATGTCAATTAACAGGCAACAGACTTATGCAAATTATATGTACTAATTTTAAAAGAAATTATATTCCAACCAATTTGCACTCTTAACACAATTCATATAAACTCTATATTCAAACAAAAGAATGTTTGTTTGCTCACGCCTTTCTTTACATATACAATTTGGCTAGAGAGACATCCATAAAATTTTTTCCCTCAAAATTATCAATTTATACCAAAATATGTAGGAGTATGATTAAATTATGTTAAAACTTATGTTTTGTGCCCTGATGGTGTCTTAAATTATTTGAGCTCATCAAGCCATCCTCATTGGCACCAGGAGCATAAGTTATGCTGACAGACTTATCTACACTTCATCTCTAACCCTATCCTTAGTTGGCATGACAGTTTGATGTCAGAAGTGAGAGAATGGGAAAGGGCAATGAGGTACAGAGTAAATTGGTACTTACAAAAAATTCACCACTCTTGCACCAGCTGTCTTCTCGACACAAGAAGCCAGATCTGACCCCCTTCAGTTGGTTGGAACACACTAGTATGTAGTTGTCTGATTTGGTTTGTTTAGTTAGGGCTCTTTATTACTTCATTATGTATGCTTATTACATTTTCAGGTTTTTGAGTTTCTGTGCCCACCGTCCAGTAAGTCATGATGAAAGAGTGATCATGTTGGAGGGGAAGGAAGCCTTGTTAACTGGGAGGTATAGGAGTCAGTGGCAGGTGTTTAAATTTTGCTTCATAATTCACTGTTTTGGTAACTGCAAGAATTATCATTTCACTTCATGCACTTGCACAGCAATACAACCAAATGAAGACTACTGTTCAGTTACTTGTTTGGTGTTATAAGTCATGGAATAATAGGATTTTGTAATATGTGTTGTAAATTATTATATCAATATGTTTTCTTACACTGCAATATATTGAGTTAAATATTTGTTTTATTCTTTGTACTGTTTGTTCTTGGAACTGGGTAAAGTCAGGGCTTGGTTGCTCAGAAATCTAATGTATAATGATCATTGAGAAATTGGAATTCCCATCTACAGATACATAAGGTTCAATATATGGTTGAATTACTGATGCTGTCAGCAGTACATATTATTAATCAGTGTTTAATGGCAGAATAACTAGTGAATAATGAATACGAAAAGATGTGAAAGAAAGTGGTCATGACCTAACTGGTGATACTATCCCCATATTTACCTGCGGGTACTGAGGAAGAACAGAAAGACATCAATCGCACTCACAATAGCTGGTCTCTACACTGAGATTCCAATCTGTGACCTAAAGAATATGAAGAAGTGCTACCTATTCAACAAGGACATTTCCTACCTACATTTTAAGAAATATTCTCATACACTATACATGCGTGAACAGCACTCAATAATCACAACAGAAATCGCCTCAAGAAGAGTAAAGAAGATGCCTGTATACATAGCATACTCATTATCCTACTCCAAATCAACCAAATAGGGACTAAACATTACTAAAGCTAACAGAACTTTAGAATCCTCATGTTAATATCACCACATACCTGCATTATCTGTGTCAAACTCCGTCTGGCCAACATGCTTTGTACTACATTAGTTCGATCAAGACAGTCCATACAATTGGTCCGGAAAATGCCATCTTGAAGTGAAACTAAAGTTCCATCCCTTGTGAGCAGAAAGTAGCCAAATTCATCCTGCTCATGAGCCAATCTGTCGATCAATATACTCAACCGATCCCATCGTAAATGCCTACATTCTGCATGGAAGTCAAATGACTCGTACCTGTAAGGGTGCACTTGTCATATGATTTAATGAAACATAGATATTCATAATATTCAGGGTATAAAATACAACACAATAAACATACAAGCCGGCACACGTACTGAACATTTTCCATCACCTGTATCACTTAATATACAGCATTTTAGGAGCTGGTTCTGCTTCTGTCATAAAATAAAAGCATGAAACCAACCCTACAGGGAGCGGCAGGAATTTTATCTGTGGCACAGACAGAGACTCACAATGTGATCAGGAAATTCCATGTAACAATATTACCAGAAAACAAAATCACAACTCCCTGAGAGTTCAAAATTTTGCTCCAATACCACCACAGGTATGCGGCGGCACATTTGGTTGAGGCACTGTGCTATAAGCCGGATGGTCACAGGTTCAATTCCCAATGGTGTAGCTGGAATTTTTCATTGACATAATCCTTCCAGCTGCACTATGGCCTTGGGGTCGACTTGGCCTCTAAACAGAAATGAATACCAGGAATATTTCCTGGGGGGTAAAGGCAGCCAGTGTGTAGGGCTGACAACCTTACCACCTTCATGTGCCGAGTGTCATAAAATCTGGGAGCCTCAACCTCCTGGAACCCTCAGGGCCTGTCCAGGGATTGCTTTTGCCACCACCAGATTCCCGTTAGTTATAGAGCACAATACCTGTAATAAGGTAGTCATGCATTAATTTAGTAAAGTATTAAAAACAAAATTTCTTTTTCATATTATTGTCAGGATTTCAGATTATTCTCACCTGCCCCTGCCATCTACTACGTGAGGCATTATGCCTGAATGTTTCATTTTCTCATCCGAAAAGGAATTCATTTAACGTTTCCCAAATATAAAGTTTCCCAGTGCCAGAAGTGGAATTTTTGAAGTCAAACCAAACCTCCCATAAAAATAATGTTCAATTTCCCTGCATATAAATCTCATATAAAAGTTTTTCCTGCTTTAGAAGTTCATTTTTCAGACTTTTATACAAAATTTTTCCATTTGATATGTTTAAAAGATTTTACAACCATTATTCACTTCTTGTTAGACAAACTGTACCACAGTCCATAACAGATTGTGAAACACTTCAGCAAATGTATGCAACTCAATGACAATTAATTTCCAGGTATGCAATTTTTGTATGAAGCACATCACAAAAATGTTGCAGCAAGGTATGAAATGGAAGTGTGGTGTTAAGCATTTTGTTGCAATAGACAATAACATTGACTTGAAGACGTGTGTAATGATAGCCATGAGGGTTACGATACCAAGTGAGGCAAATCAAGAAAGTACACTTGTGCCAACAAAAAATTACTTTGGACTTGTATTTTTTGGTGGTAAATTATGACCTGTTTTTCAATAACTTTTCTTCCGCATTAAAGTAACTGTATATCCAAGCTGCCCTGACAATACACATTTCAGATGTCTATATTTGAATATCAAACAGTTGCTCACCATTTTCTTTATAAGAATTTGGTGGAGACATGACAGCATAGCCAGCAGAGTGACCTGGCTGGACGATCTGAAGGTCAAATTGTGGCAAAGGAAGAGATCTGTCTTTTCTGAAAAATGTCCAGAATGGCTCTGGAGTCCACCCAGCCTCCTATCCATTGGATACCAGGGGATCTTTCCCCAAGTATAAAGTGGCTCCCTATGTCACTCGACACACATACTTGGATACTTCATATTTTAGAAAAAAAGATTTCCCTTTAGTAAGTTCTTTTTCAGTGATCCACTGAAAAACTTCCTAAACAGGTTCACGGTCTCTTCAATAATGATATTACTAGTAACAGTACAGTGTCCACTGACAGGACTGGTGGCAATGAATAAAAAGAACATGAAAGAAGAGTTATGGCCTATTGTGATGTATCCCAGCAGGTACCTGGTGGAAGGGAATGAGGACAATGAACATCAGGATAGCCAACCAATATTCAACAAGTTGCCTCTCAGACAAAAGTCACAGTAAACAAGACTGGTCATAAAAATCTGATGTTACAGCACTATTAACTTCTTAAATTTTCTAATGATGAGAGTCAGTATGTAGGAAAAGAATACAGCCATGATGATCGACTATACGCACATCCTATTACCAGTCCTTTTAAATTACAGGTTTCTGGGTCATGACCCTGTGTATGTAACTTGGTACACATGTACCAAAACTTTGCTGCTAGATGAAGAGTGCACTGGAACACTTACCTTGATTACAGTGGTTCAATATCTACAGACTCCTCAGAGAAAAATCCCGTAACTACTTTCTATCAAATACTAGAATACAACCAACAGACAAAGTATATACACCCTAAATTACCCTCCCATATAAAAGGGTTAATTGTAAAATTGAATCTCATTAATTTCCAACAATTTATGGTGCAGTAATTCTTAGTACACAAGGTTTGTTCAAGAAGTTTCCGGATTGGAATTGTAGTGGTTGTTCACTGGGTGGGATGTGTTTGCAATCAGTCTTGACATGTTTGTACATGTCTTAGCAACTCATGACACAAGTTGCAAATGGCTGCGTTTGCTCAGTTGGCTGTAGTAGGTCGCGGAAGTAACACGTGCTTTTATGTCACAGCGATTTTTACGACGTGTGAAAGTACCGAACAACGCATTTACATCACGTTTTGTTTTAAAATCGGAAAAACCACAACGGAAACGTATCAATTATTGCAGCAAGCATTCGGCAAAGATGCAATGGGTCGTACACAAGCGTTTGACTGGTTCCGTCGATTTAAAGAGGGTAGAACCTCCGCTGAAAGCAACCTCCACTCGAGACGACTATCAACATCGAGAAACTGGCGTTTTTTGATTCTGAGGGTATCGTACACCACGCGTACATTCCTGACGGGCAAAAAATTAACAAGGAATTCTACCTGGAAGTCTTGCGATGTTTGCGTGAATCAGTTCGCCGAAAACGACCGGAAATATGGCGGGATGATGACTGGATCCTGCACCACGACAATGCGCCCGCACACACTTCACATCTTGTGCAGCAGTTTTTGGCCAAACACAGCACCACTCAGTTGCAGCAGCCACCAAACTCACCAGATCTCGCACCGTGTGACTTTTTCCTATTCCCAAGGCTTAAGAAAGTTCTGAAAGGACACCGATTTGAGGCAACTGAGGACATCAAACAAAATTCGACGAAGACACTATTAGACATCCCCAAAGAATTGTTCGCAAAATGTTTCCAACAGTGGCAGAAATGTTGGGCAAAGTGCGTATCTGCGGAAGGGAACCATGTTGAAGACAATTAGGGTTAAAACCCCGTAAGCTTTATCTACTTCATGTACTGTGGTCAGTCCGGATACTTTTTGAACAAACCTTGTATCTGTATATTATGCATTACTTGACCATGGCTCATTTCAGACAACACATGTTGCCAGCAAAAGTTACTTTCACATACAACAAACATTTCTAGATATAATACAAGGTATTATTTCTATATTATTAGTGTCACACACCCCAGATGACAGGAATTTCAACATTCACCGCTGTAAGTAACTTAAATCTTAGTCTTTTTAAACTGTGTCTCACAGATGACAGAAACTTGTACAGACATGACATAATTTCTGGCATCCAGAATTTACCTAATGTCTAAGTTGCCCATTCCGTTCACCATTTCACCATATGATTTTTCCAGTATACCTTCTTTTCCTTGGTGATCAATCTGAAACATTTTACACATAAGCACATCAGCAAGCAATGAACGGCACAGAATATCAAGGACGTGCCCTATTACCATATACTTAACTTACAGCATCAATCACAAAAACACTTTGAAACAAAAGTCATCTTCAGATTATTCTAATGTAATGCATACTGAATTAATATGCCCTAGAGCATGCTAACATACCTTGTGTATCCATTAAAGCAGTTGTTACAATACCATACAAAATTATCTTCCAGGATATTCTGCTATCCACTTTCATGCACCATAAAATAAAAATTACAAACCAAATTAATCTTAAAATAACTACAGTTCTTTCAAAGACAACAATAATCACTCAGCTATGCAAGAAACTGTCCTTTTATGGAACATAAAGGCATAATATGATGTTCACAACAGCCTGTCACTTGTCCCTACCTTGAGTTGGCTCAATCCACTCCACACTTCCTCAAACTGCTTCTTTGAGATCCACTGCATTATAATCCTACCATCTCTGCTGCAGTGTGCATGCAATCTCTAACCCTTCAGGTCTTCCAGCCAAAAGATTATACACATTTCTTGGCTCATCCTCTGTGTTTTATCAACCTGAGAGTGGGTGGGTGTGGGTTTAGACGCATTCCATGATAAAAATACTATATGCACCTCTTGTACAATGGGTACTGGGTCTCTTTCCCAGACGTAAAGCAGCCGAGGGATCACATTAACCACCTACCCCATCTAGCACCAAGGTTAAAAAAGAATGAGTAGAGCTATACCTCTACTGCCCCCCCTCCCAGTCTTCACGGCAAGCTTTACCTTTTAAAACTGTGTTGTTTTTTATAATTAACAAAGTCAAGTATGAAAGATGGTAAAAGATGGGCTGTATAGGGCCTTGTTAACACAGTCTTAAAATGCGGTGTATCAATGAAACAAGAATAAGACAAGTCACTTCCATTATGTAAAAAATTTAAATGGTAAAATCAACTGAATTCACAAAACATTAAAATCAGTGGTGCAAGGCCAATAGTGGTAACCAGATAACAAGATAGCATTCCCACAGTCATCTGCAAGAATATCAAGATGGAACACAGAAGTTGGAATGTGATATATATATATATATATATATATATATATATATATATATATATATATATATATATATATATTAATCTTTATGTTTTTCAATAGAATGTGGAAGACAAAAGATTCTCAACTGAACCACAGCAAATATTTCAATACTTGAACTTGCTCTTCATTTTGAGCCTTACCCCTTCATCTATGTATTACCTGGGAACATTATGTCCATTACTATTTACCCATCACAAGCAGGGGCATAACCAGGGGGAAAAGGCATGGCTGCCCCAGGTGGCAAAACAAATATTTTAAATTAAAAAACGTGATGTATGGTGCTCCAAATGTTTACATTATTGAGATATGAAAATAAATTCAATAAATAATTGGGATATTTTTAAAGTTCATTATTTACATTAGCAATGGCCAATGTGATTACTCATCCTGGACAATACAAAACCTAGCTAAACCACTGGTCACAGGAGATTAAATAATTGCATTAAATAATCACAATGACTCAGGACAAAAAATTTGCGAAACATACACACAGTATAACAGTCCTGATATGTTTGGTCTCTTTCATTTAAGTAACTTGTAAAAAAGTTAAAATTTACTGTGGTAGACTATAATGAAAAGGATCTTAAAGAAGCAGAAAGCAAAGATGTGCACTGCATTCACCTACCTCAGCAAGGAGACCACTGCCAGGGAATTTCTTGACTACCTGAGCTACTCATGAACAACTCTATTCCATGAAGGTAGTTTAGTTAACAGTTCCAACAGCATTTTCATTAAATACACATTCAAATTAACACAGTCGTACAAAATCGGGTACACAGCAACTTCATTCAATAATTACACACAACAGGACACTGTGATAATGTTTGTGGATGTTCAGAAAGCAACTGCAGGAAAATTATGGTATATAATGTAAAAGTTTCATTTCTCTGAAACTTCTGCTCAAAACATTCCTCACCACAGCAGTTATATTGGGTGTACACAGAAACATACTCATGTCTTCATGTAAACCATCTTTAGTTTAGTCTGATTTTAACCAAAAGCTGTCTATCTACTCACATATACTTCCCTGAGAAACAATGTTGTCTCCATACTGAGCACATAACGCATGTGAATTTCAGCACCTTGCAAACCTTCTGCCCACAAAAAACATACCAGAAATCTTGGTTCTTCCTTGGTGCAAACCAAAAGTGGGGCAACCGTGTTTCCTTCTCAATAGCAACTCACACACTGAGAGCAATGTTACATACCCAGTTGCAGTATTGCCAGCTCTCAAAAACTTACCTCATACCAATGACAGCCAGACAAAAAATGTGGAAACATTATGAAGATCCCTCACAGTTAATTAAACATAAATGCTGTATGAATAAACCACTATTACCAATATTATGATCTACAATACAGAACTCACCAGGTTGATAAGAACCTGCCTGTGATAATTGAAAATCTGTGTGTCAAAATGTCTTGAGAAAGCTTCTGCATGGTTCTCATTCTGGATCAGTCGTGGCTTCGGTTTGTATCTGAGGTTGGGAAGTTGATTCCAGAACAGAGGTATTGACCCACGAGTCTAGAAAATATCAAACAATGGTAAAAAGTTCATTTAGCACTATACAAATTCATCCCCCATGTAACATGTGTTCATTATTATTATAAACTTGTGCAACATCCTCTGAAATCAACTACATGGCAATGGAGTATATGTCGATACATTTCCTATGCAAGACTTAGGTTCTCATGGCAGTAATTATCACTACTCCTGGCCTCTAACATGTGGGACTACATCATCTGATAATAAAAATGGTGAGTTTTCGTCATTTCAGTGAACCCACCAGAGGGGAACTGGTGGCCTTCAGGTACATAATTAGATTTTCATTCAAAGGGTTCCAATTTCACTCCTCAGTCCAATCTGTATGCAAACCTTCCTAGTCACAGATTAACGTCTTCAATCTACCAAAAAGAAGGCTGAGAGAATGGGAAGAACAGGTTGCCTCCAGCTTCAGGTTTAAAGGAAGATCAACTTGACACAGAAATGAGATGTGGGTGAAGTTGTAATTTGATTACACAGGCAGGTTGCAAGGAATTTGGCCAATCAGATCCAAAAGAAGATGGGGGGTGATACAGCCCTATCTGGGCCAAAAGGACCTGTGAAACAGGCAAGATGGGTAACCAGGATGTAAAATGCTCCTTTCCAGGGTGGCAAGAATAAGATATGTATATGGAAAATTTATTAACAACCCAGGTTCCAATGAAGTGATCTGCATCCTGGTTTGTTAACTTTCCCATTTCACATTTCCTACCAACCAGCATTGTGCTCTATTCCCTCTCTTCTTTCTCTGGCTGTGATTGGCCACAATTTTTACAACCCACCTACATAATCAAACCAATCCACATCACTGTAATCACTTCAGCATCAGCTGGGAGCAAATTCTGTCATTTCTGAAGAAAGAGGCTGCTGGTTCCTCCAAAATGTCTGTGTCAATCCACAAAATCATGTGTTGCCAAAGGTCAGAAAATTAAAATCTGGACCTTCATCTTCCAGTACAACCCCCCAAACTTCTTAAGTTCTGGAAACAACAGCATCACTCATCTGAAGCCTTAAGTTATATAAATATTAAGAATTCAGGTCCTACCTCAAACAAAACACACATCATCTCCATTATTAACACCAATTAGATAATAACATTTAAGGAAATACACTAAAAGTTGTGAAATCTGGCACCTCTGGAACCAGAGGGTTGCCAGATATATTTTCTGGACATTAGGACATTATACCTGAAGTGTATCTTAGGGTACCTAGCATCCTCATGGGCAAACCTAACCATTTACTGGGTCACATGATATCCTGTCTTGTTTCCCTGCCACATTTTTCGTTCCATTTTCATCAGTACTCAACCTAACATTGTGCCTGTGTGTATGTGCGTGTGTACGCGCTCTAAAAAACAAAACACCTTCTAATCATCATATTCACATCACTGCTGCCAACTGATGAACAGTGAAATGTAACGCGCCTCTTGGTCAATTTCTGTTTGACAGGGCTGTCCAGATCACCCAGTACTGGATATCACAGCTTTGATGTAATTATTATTTAGTCTCAGAACCAGAAAAAACATAAAAATACACACTGTGGGCTAAATGCAAAGTTCCTAATGTTAACCCTTAGGCGACTAATGTCATATATATATGGAGCACCCATTCTTGATGTTTCTAGATCACACGCAACGACGCAGCACAGTCGGTAGGACTCCTCTGGACGAGTGATCAGCTCGTCGCAGAGACCTCTACC
>Ga0268261_10001681_pt1 | contig 15449 bp, 16 predicted proteins | sample TergutNc150P1_FD_190353 | JGI IMG/M metagenome (GOLD analysis project Ga0268261, IMG submission 190353) | Nasutitermes corniger P1 segment gut microbial community from laboratory colony in Florida, USA - Nc150 P1 (SPAdes) (version 2) | ecosystem: Host-associated > Arthropoda: Insects >... | reverse complement strand
TGTGCGATGCCCAATACAGCTTTTTTTTTTTTTAAATCATTTCCTTAATTTCATGCTTTCCTGGTATGTTGCTCTGGTATTGTCTGAGTGATTTTGAAATGGTACCAGTCACCCCTATCACTGGTATCACTTTTGCTTTCACATTCCATGAGCTTAATTTCTGTTGTAGGGTCTTTATATTTTAAAATCTTCTCAGCTTCTCTTTGATCACATTTTTGTCTCCAGGAATTGCAACATCTATTAACATGCATGTTCCTTGTTAATTATCACTGATTATGATGTCCATTTTATTGTTGGGAATAGTTCTGTTGGATTGCACTTGTTGGTTTCATTTTATGGTAACCTTACCTTCATTACTTGTTTTGACTGATTTTGATACATGGTCATACCAATGTTTGTTGTCTAATTTTACCCGTATTTTCCTGCATATGTTAAAGTGTAGTTGAGCACACACTTTATCATGTCTCTTGATCTGTTGTTCTTTTGCCATTAGTGGACATATTGTATGATGTGTTCTGCTATCTCATCAAATTGTTTACAGAGTCTGCATTTGCTGTTTGTTGCTGTTTGTAATATTTTGTTGCATATTTGGTATGTAATGCCTGATCTTGTGCTGGTATTATTTCACTTTCAGTCTCTCCTTTCAGATCTCCCCTCGACTGCCTTAGGAACATGTCTTCTTCGCTAGTAAGCTGTTTATCCATACTTCTAATATGCTGACCATGCATTACTTTGCTTTCCCATTTTTTCTTTAAGGACTGTCCTAATTTTGCTTATATGTGTTGTATGCCTTCCTTTTTATGTCGCTGTTCTCATTTGATTGGGTTAATTCTTCTGCAACCTTTGCTGCCACCTTAATTGTTGAATTCATGTTTGGTTGATTGCTTTCATGATTTTTAACAATATTTAAAAACTGGTCTTCTGTATATTTTGTGTTAAAATATTCTGCAATATTAATTGTCTCTGCTTTATGTGTCACTGCAGTTTGTAACAGGCCTCTTCCTCCTCCTTTCCTTTTCACATATAGTCTATCTATATCAGCTTTTGGTTCATGCATTTTATACATTGTTAGTACCTTTCTAGTTTTCCTGTCAATTTTTCTTATTTCTTCTAATCTTAAATTAATAATCCCAAAACTGTTTCTTAATACTGGAACAGCTATTACTCCAATTGCTGTAATTTTATTCTTGGCATTCAACTCAGATTTAAGTATCATTCTTAATACCATGGTTTATACCTTCTTCAATCTTTCTTGCATTTGTTGATGTTGTATACCCTCACTTTCTTCAGTCCCTAGGTACTTATATGTTTTTCACTGTATGAGCTGTTGTATTTCTCTGTTGAAGTCAAGTATTAAATTTTGTGATTGAACTAATTTTCCTCTCTTGAGTACAATCTTTGCACACTTGTCCATTCCAAATTCCATATGGATATCATCACTGAAGGTTCTAACTACTTGCATCTCTTTTTGGAGTTCTTCCTCTCTTTTAACTATCAGCTTCAAATCAGCCATGTCAAGTAAATGTGATACTTTAGTTTTTGTTGTGTGTTCTTCATATCCTGTGTTCAGCTTGTTCGTCTACTCTGAGGGGGATTAAGCTAATGCAAAATAGCAGTAGTGATAATGAGTCTCCTTGAAATATTCCACATTGTATTTCTAAATCTTCTGTATCTATTATCTTCCCTTCTGTATGTAGGTGCATAGTTGTTTTCCAGTAACTCAAGGCTTCCTTAGTCAAAAATATCATTTGCTTATTAATCCCAATTGACTTTAATGATTTGATTATTGAACTGTGTGGCACACTGTCCAAAGCTTTCTGATGATTTGTCCATGCCATTCTTCCTGCTCTAACATTCACGTAATATTGCTCTTGATATCAGTAGTTGATCTTTGCAGCCCTTCTATCCTCTACTGCACCCTTTCTGCTCTTTAGGCATCAAATGTCTTTCATTGGTATACTTTTATATTGCTTGCTTATACAAGAAGTAATGCTTTTGTGTATTGTGGGTAGGCACGTTATAGGTCTGTAATTCTTTGGTCTTTTAGTATTTATTCTTTGGAATGAGAATTGTTATGCCTGTCATTAGCCAGTCTGGTATTTGACCTTCCTCAATCAGTTTGTTGAAAAGAGTTACTAAATATGTGTGTGTTACTCTAAGTTGCTTCAGCCAAGAATTTGCTATTTGGCCTCTTCCAGGAGCTGTCCAATGTAGCGTCATTCTTATTACCTATGTGACCTCCATTTCAGATATTGGTCTCCTATCCATACTGGGATTTTGTTGGCACTGGTTTTTGATCCAGTAAGCTTCTTTATTGTGTTGAACATTTTTTCCAAATATTTCTTTCCAAAAGTTCTCTATTTCTTCTTTAGTTATGCTTTTTCTCATTGGTATTTTTCTCTCTAAGAAGGGTGTAAAATTTCTTGCAGTCTGTTTTGAACATTTTATATTGATAGTACTGGTTTTATCTTTTCCTGTATCTAGAAAATCATTGTGTCTTTTCTGATACTCTTTGTTTGAGCTCTTCAGTCACTTAATCCAAATTTTCCTCCTTCAGTGTGTTATATTTCCTGAGTAATCTCTTTCTTTTCATATTCTGTTACTTCAACTCATCTCTTTTTATTTCTGCCAAAGCTGATAAATCTCTTCTGTTACCATTTATACTTTCCTGTATGTGTCTAACCCACAGGGGTGTTTTGGACTCTGATTTTCTGATTTGTAGCATCCTGTTCCATTTACTTCTTCTGTAATAACTTTTTCTGCTGCATGGATAAGTTGCTCATCCCAGTCAGATTCAGATCTTTATTTTTCAGTATCTCTGGTATTGCTTTGTTAGCAGTTTTCACTATTTCTTTTATTTTAAACATACTTTGTAGTCTTGGTCTCTTGTTAATTTCTGTTTGTGTCACCTGATAATATGCACTTTATAAAGTTTTTCTTCTAATTTACTGAAATAATCCCTTTGTTGATGATTTTCCATTTTTTTTTCTGTTGTTGGTGCTAAATTCTGCTTCTGCACTCCAGCATTCATGGTGCACAACTCTTCTAGCTGTTCTCCCTCACTTTTGTCTACATAACTGCTTTGATCATCTCGCAATTTCTTCTTTATTTCTTGTTTCCATCTCTGTGATCTTTTTGCTCTTCGTGATATAGTTTCTCTGGTTTATGAGTTTCTTTGCATCCATATGCTGTACATCCTATAGTTTGGATTTCATTTTCTCCATACTTCATACACCTTCTTATAGTTGTCTCTGAGATACTTTCTGCAATACATGTAGCACCATGCGTGGCCTGTTCAAAAAGTATCTGACATGATTTTTTTCCGCGGAAACTAATGAAGCACGGGAGGTGCATTGTGGTAGGGAGGTGGAGGGGACCTTCATGCGCGTACATGGATTTTTTCCCACCAGCAGACAGCATCAGTCGCGTGCAGTCAGCATGTGAGTGAGAGTGTATACGCAGCGTGCATCGCATTGTTATTTTCTGTGAAAATGATGAATGACTCAAGCAGCAGTATTGTATTAAATTTTGCTAGAAGCTTGGCGATAGCCAAGTGGAAACCATTCAGAAAATTCAGCGGGTTTTTGGTGGTGATGCCATGGGCATCACACAAATTAAGGAGTGGTACAACCAATTCAAAGATGGCTGCACGTCGGTGGAGAGCGATGCTCGTTCTGGTAGGTCCTCAACAAGCCAAAATGACGAGCTCATTGACCAAGTGTGGACTTTGGTCATGCAGGACCGTCATGTCACCGTCCAAGAACATGCGGAGGAGGTGGGGATAAGTACTGGTTCGGTACATTCCATTTTGACTGATGATTTGTCCATGCGGAGAGTGTCCCCGAAACGTGGCAGCTGCATCATGACAACGCACCAGCTCATTCCTCGCAATTGGTTCAAACTTTCTTGGCCAAACACAACATTCCTGTGGTTTGACAGGCTCCCTACTCTCCCAACATTGCTCCTTGCGATTTTTGGCTGTTCCACCACCTGAAAATGTGGCTGAAAGGGACTCGATTTGAGTCACGAGATGACATTGTATGGAACACGACGGCCAAGCTGTACTCCATTCCCAAAGAGGCATTCCAGAAATGCTTTGAACAATGGCAGAACCGCTGAGAGAAGTGTGTTCAGTCACAAGGAGACTACTTCGAAGGGGATTAGGGTTGCAGACCTCCAGGCCTGTAAATGTATTTTTCCCGGCGAAAGTTTGGATACTTTTTGAACAGCCCACGTATAACTTCTCTTTATTTCTTCCCTTGTCCAGGCTATTCTTTGTTTTAACTCTGTGTTTTTGGATAGATATTGGACTTGGCAGCTTTGACTCTGAGTGGATGGTCTGCTTTGAGTTACCGCATTGCAGTAACTTCCTCAGCCTTAGGAGTACTCGGTTTTACGTTACCCCTGATTTTTTTGTTCTTGGTCTTCAAGAATAGCTGCTGCTCGTTTGTATTGTTTGGATTATTTTTATTGTTGCTCTTTTCCATTGCTGTCCCATGAGTAGCTAGGGATTATATGGTCCACTGTGGTAGAGCTCCACTTTCCACACCAAGGCTTTGTGAAACTGGTTTCACCAGGTGCCCAGAGTTCACTATTCATGGCTTCTAACCTTCCACCCCAGATGCTTCTGGAGTCCTTTGGCACAGTTGTTCACCTCTTAGACTCAGGGATATTTTTTCAGGGTTTACTCCTCTAGATCCAACGTGTTTTATTTAAACAGGCTCACCTCTGGTCGGTTTTAGTTATTCACTACACACGGAGTCTTGTGTGCAAGGAAGTGAATGGCTTGTGCCTTATGTTACACTATTGCACACCTGGGTTGGTGAGGACCAGTACAGAGTCAACCCCTTACAAAGGTATTACCTCTCCCATACCCATTGAGTTATTATTATTATTATTATTATTGTTGTTGTTGTTGTTGTTGTTGTTGTTGTTGTTGTTGTTGTTGTTGTTGTTGTTGTTTTGTTGGTAGTATTTTTTATCACTTTTATGCAGGGTATTTACAGTTGTATACCACAAAACAAGCCATATTTTTAGGGGGGTATAATGTTGCAGCTCTTCTGTAGTTATAATTCATGGTACAGTAATGTAATTAATTTCCCATATTAAATGTTTTGTGCTTCTATATTAGTACTTTCTGAAGCATGTGTGCATTGCCTGGTATGGCTCTTGTCTATAGTTCCTTTATTTCATGCTTTCCTGCTATATGGCTTAGATATTTTCTGAATGATTTTGAGATGATTCCATTTGTGCCAGTTGTTATGGGTATCACTTTTTTTTTTACATTCCACGTGCGCTGTGTTGCGGTTGTGAGGTCTTTGTGTTTTAGAATCTTCTTGGCTTCTTTCTTAATCACATTTCTTTCTCCTGAAATTGCAGCATCCATTAGCATATGTTATGTCCTGTTTATTGTTAGGGACAGTTCTCAAGAAACCATGTGCTTGCACTTCATATTTATACTTTGATGGTTCACCAGCATCTTTGCACTGTATTTTATGAAGTAGAACTATCCTGGCTTTGTACAACCCTTTATCAACTCCCTCTTCTTACTGCTTCGTGCACATCTGCACTTGACTGCATCTGACCTTAAACTGTGGGTTTGATTTATATTTAATCTTTCTTATTTGGGTTGGGCATTAGTGCATTTGTTATTGATGCAGTGGAAACTTCAAGGGAGTTTTGTATTTGTGATGGTCACCATGTATGTACTGCTCTGTTTGGTTTATGTTGAATACTGCAGCATTAAGTTACGTACATGGTGCAGTATTTAAACATTGCTTTATATCTACTATAGTACAACTGACATGCAATGCTCAAACCATTCATTGTTCACTGTTATCCTTATGGCTCACTGTGATAAATTTATTCACAAGTTCGTCATTGCTCCTGTTTAGGAAGGAACATTAAGTGCAAGTGTTGTAGGTGGACAGTATGGTGACCAAGAGTCCAGCTTGGTCACAGAAGTACTGGACAGATTGACAAGTTTGAGAAGGTCAAGGAACTGGGTTGTAGCATGAATTCAGTTCATCTTAGGATGCTATATTAGTAGCCTTCATCATTGCAAGGAGTTTCAGGCTGCTTCTAACTCTTCTGGGCAGAAACATGTAGCTATATTGAACTTACGGAAGCTGGTCTGAGAAAATATAAATGCTGCCTTGTTGGATCTGTTTACTGATGAACATAGACTGTGCTACCTAGCATATGCTGAGAGTAGTGTAGGTGGTACATGTAATAGAGTAATATTTTCTGACATATCTGCACTTTGTTCAGCAAATGCTGGGTGGTTTTAGTTAGCAGACCACAGGGAGAGTGTTATATCTCTTAATATGGGTCAGCCTCTCCACACAGTGGTCACATGTCTGTTGTGGGTGAATCTCCCATGAAGGGTCTGGAATGCCCCAAGGACACCAAGCTGGGCACTTAGGCAGGTTTCAGTATAGACACATTATGAAGAATGTTGTTTCCATCTGTAAGACTTTTATCCTGATAGAATAATCTCATTCCTCCTATTTGACTTCTGCACTCATGCTTCTCATGTGGTTTAAGAATGTTCATTACTGCAGGACAATGTTGAACCCATTGACTGGCCATCATAAACAGGTGATATGAACACCATGTAGAATGAGGTGAGGAAAATCATGCAGGGAGACCTGGCCTATCCACTCTCAAAGAAGTAGTGATGTTTTCTGGATACTTAGTGTTTTGTTTAGAATTATATTGATGCATGGCAGCTTTATATTGTCCCTAGTTGGATTCTTGCTGAGGCAAATGTGATCCATTATTGAAGTATAGGGGTTCTGAACATCACATTAGAGATGACAGGCCTTGAAAATATCCCTTTGAAGGGGTAACATACTGATTCATACTATGTGTAAGTAAATAACATGCTTCAAGGGAAAGAGGTTTTTAAAGCATGTATATTTTGCAGCTAAGTTGTGTGTGTACAGTCACATTCGAACATGAGTCATTTAAATCAGAATTCCAGTAAACAACAAGTCATGAAAAAAATAACTGAAATATCTGCTTCACTTGCACGTATGTCTTCACCAATTCAGCACAATTACCTTTGGAAGCATGTAGTTAAGTAATATAACTGCATGGTTTAAAAAACGATGTGTCAGTATTCATGCTGGAATGAGTGTATTTTTTGATCACTGAACAATACTAGTCTCATGCTATGTGCATTCAGTTTAGATTGAAAATGGATGTTGAAGTCTGTGCTGGGGAACATAGACATTTTGTTGTCTGTGGTTAATATATATCTTGCGTAAATAATTATGACCGGAAGGCAGATAAAATCCACACGTGGACAAATAAAAAGAAATTATGAATGATTGGTATTTTGATGGCTGTATGCTCTAAGTCACTTCTGCTTTGGTACTTAGGAAGTGTTAGGTGTTTTGTTATTATTGTACAGAGTATACAGTTATGTGTTGTTTATGACTGTAGTTATCACCTTGTCATGTGAGGTCTGTTTAGAAAGTTCTCGGACCGATTAAATACAACACAATACCTAGCAGATAAATTTCATTAAACATTGTTCTCTTTGAAATAGTCCCCTCCTGCATTAACGTGATACCAGTGATGTTTTTATTTTACCAGCATCCCATATTTGGTTATGGAGGAATTTTGGTTAAATGCTGTAGCATTTTTCACGTCTTTCCCTTGCTATTCACATTGATACCCTTCAAAACTAACTTGCAGTTTTGGGAAATGGAAAAAGTTTTCTTGGAGAGAGATCATGGCTGTTGGGTAGCTATGGATCTACTGAAACTCATGAGTGGAGAGTGCCATGTGTGTTTGGGAACTTTGTTGTGGTGAAGAAGCCACCTGTGGTCCTGGCTGAAGTTTCTGTTATTTTCTTTACCCTGCTTCTTTTAGATGCCATAAACAGAATTCTTGACTCACTTTTTGATCTCTAAAAACAAATTTGTAATGCACAAAACCTTGTCAGTCAAAAAAACCAATGAACGTAGTTTTCATGTTTGATTTGCTCTGTTGTGCTTGTTTCAATTATGTGGTGATTTTAACTTTCATTTGTGAAGATTACCACTTTGCTTCACCTTTGTACCCACAGACATACCTCCAACTGCCTGTAGCTTGTATGTTGTTAAGTTCTGATCTGCTTCAGCTTGTTGCAAAGAGTCTATGCAAATGGTAACTCAATTTGTCTTTGTTCAGCCATGAGAAGTTATTGAATTTTGTGAGAGATGCCATATGCCCAAATTTTTAGTCATAATTTTGAAATATGATTCAGTAGGTATTCGTGTGTTTACTGCCATTTGTGATACTGTTAAATGTTGATGTCACTGCACCAAGGCATTGCCTTTGTTGATATTTTATCAGTGATGTGGATAGGTGGCCAGATTGAGCCTTCTTCCCATGATTCTTGAACACTTTTGAAACATTGATACTATTGAACCACTGTTGTTTGACTAAATGTCTCATTTCCTAATGCACTTTTAAAACATTGTACATATGCTTAGCACTTTTTTTCTTCATTTTGTAAAAAGGATTATATGAATATGCTGTTGAGTTAAGGGCACTTTCAAAAAATCACTGAGGCACACTTTCTTAAAATCAACTAATTGTCTTTACTGAACAACAAAACACATTATAACTGAACAGAAAATAGCAACAGGATCCAGACAGGCTGATAAACTGTACTTCATCATCCCCACCTTCTGCTCTAATTTAAAGGGAGGTTGTACATGAAGTCTGAGAACTTTTTCAGTTACTTTTATACTAAGAAACTGATGAAGTTTCAGCTGTATAGATCTTAAAATTCATGCAGAATTTGGTATTATATGCAGTGAAACCTCAATCCATCACTTCTGCAGAGTCCATGGGAGCAAGTGATAAATGCGGCGAAAGCATTGTCAGAAACACGAGAAAACAAAAATTTTAAATTTTACATTTTGTGCCCAGACCAACAAAAATAATAAACAAATAAAAAGGTATATTAATACCTGTGTGCAAAGAAGTGTTCTTCCAAACATATATGCAAGTTGACATTTGTAAATTTCAGATGAAAGAGTACCAGTTGCAAATTCCAAACATTCTGTGTGTCATGCCCAATAATGCTGTACATGTGAATGAATAATTTAACAGTTTTGTGAGCAGTTTGGCCCTTTGCATGATTTTCATTGGTTCAAGGTCATATTTTTATCTCTTTTCCTCCACTCCACAGCTGCCTCCCCCTTACCATCACACAATATATCTGTGCACAAAATGCCATACGTGCAAGCTCATTGTTTACCAATGTGTAAGAATTGAAGTTCGGTGAATAATACACAAATTGTATGTTCCATAGAAGTGACATATGTTCCAGTTGAGCAGCAAGGTTGTCCACAAACAACAAAATATTTCTATCCTGCACATCAATGAGGACATCCAGGACCCTTAAAAATTCCGTGAAAATGCTTGTGGTCATCCGTGCTTTTGGGGGGGGGCAGTATTCTAAATTTTTAAAACTACATGGCTTCAGTGATTTCCAACCATGATCAGGATGAATACCACATAACAGAATAATACTAAATCACCCAGCTTTCAATTGTCAAACTTGAGGTGATTCAGACAGATTGATGTGAAACAGTACTGTACTAACAACTGCAGAACAGAGTTTGTAGCTTGGCCACCTTACAACTAAGCCTTCCTATCAACCCTACCAGTGAACCATCATTCACACATAGTGACATTTCAAAGTTACTTGTAATTATGAGTATGAGTAAGTTGCTGCTACTGTATGTCTGAAAAACATTACGTTATATTCGGTACATTTTTCTCAGAAATTATAATTCTGGAAATATTATGGGTCAAGAATTCTGAACGATTGATGCAGGAAAACAATACTTCAAGGAACAGCACTTTCAGTATCATTTCACAGCGTTATGTTGACAACTTTTTGGGACCAGAGGAAATGAACGAGACTTGTGCGAAAACAATATATGTGGGAACAGTGGATAGAGATTTTTCTTTATTGGGGCATGTCTTCGCTATGAGATTTAGTTGCTTGCCTCTCACCATGGAGGTCTGGGTTCAGTCTCAGGCCAGTATATGGAAATTGTGATTGACAAAGTGGCACTGGGACAGGGTTCCCTCCAAGTACTTCAATATTAGTTATAAATGACATGATGATGATGAATGAAAACAGTTGCAGGTAATGTTATTGTATATGGGTTCATTATAAAGAGATTTGTTTGATGATTTATGTGTTTTATTAACATGAAGTTAATAGCTCAAAAGATTTTTAAGATCTGACTGGGCTAGAGTACAGGACAGATGTGTAATTCATTTAGTTGCACTTCATATTGGCTGCAAAGGATCAAGAGAGTGTAAATATTTTTACAGTGCCATCATATCATTAAACTTAAAATGATAGTGTTGCTTTCACTGTTACAGTATACTTGTAACAACCTTAATCTACATATTCATTTGCTGTGTGCTGGAAATGTAGATCCTGCCCACTGTTTTTATCCCATAACTGTAGTCAGTCTGAAAACACATTAAAGAACTGGAGGTACAGAAAGGAAGTTCTAGCTTTGATACATTGTCAGCATGTATTACTGTAGTATGTTACATGCTGATATTGTTCTGTATTTCTATCATGAGATTTTCCTAATGCTAATTGTATAAAAATTGGTGTTATCATTTCCTTCTCATATAACATACACTTTGTGATCCCTATATTAGGATATGGTAAAATCATTACATTAATATGAGTAGATTGTCGCAATCAAGTTGTACCGTCTCCTTTCACCAATCTCATTGATGACAGCAGTTGAACAAAACAATAATAATGTTACTTAGTATTCTGTGCTTATAAATATAATGTTGAAGATGCACATTGTATGGATCTCAGCAACTAAATTTGATCCCCTGGAGAAATCGGGCTGGGACAAGGGGCTAGCCTCCACCAGCAATTTGTGTTGCACACCTCTTAGTCTAGTATTATTACCGTTTTTCCTTTTTTTATATCGTGTATCTGCATGTAACAATTGTTATGAGTGTTTGAGAATAAAATACTCAGAAGAATATTTGGACTTACTAGCGAGAGAGTAGTAAATAGGAAGAACTATGTTTTGATGGGTGTCATGACTTGTGCACATCACCAAATGTCATGAGGGTGTTCAAATCAATGAAGACAAAAATGGACAGGACATTTAGCATGCATGTAGTAGAGACATGCATAAGCATTCTAGTCAGAAAATATGAAAGGACAAGAAGAACATTTCAGATATTTAGGCATTGATGAGAGATAATACTAAAATGGGTCTAAGATAGAATGTGTGGATATGGACTGTATTCACCTGGCAGATGCTTGTAAACATAGCACTAAACTTCTAGATTCCATAAGAGGGGAGTTTGAGTAGCTGAGCAATGGTCATAAAAAAGGTAAAGCAATCCCTGTACAGGCCTAGACAGCTCCAGGATGTTGAGGCTCCCAGATTTCATGACATTTGGCACATGAAGGTAGTAAGTTTGTGAGCCATATGCACTGGCCGCAATTACCCCCCATGAAATATTCCTGGTACTCATTTCTCTTAGAGGCTGAGTCAACCCCAAGGCCATAGTAAGGATTATGTCAATGAGAAATTGCAATGACACCATCGGGAATCAAACCCGTGACCTGTCCTGTAACACAGTCCCTCAACCAACTGCATCACTGCGTGCCCCAAGCAATGGTCATATCCATAATAAGAACTTTGTTCGGTGATGCTATTTGGTTTTACATATGTCCTTGTGTATAATAGAATAGAATAGCATAGTATGTGGGTTTGAGCCCTTCCGGGCCCGATGCACCTAGGCCTTAAGAAAGGCCCTTTTGTGCCTCATATTCTGTACTAGGTTATAGGAGCCCTGTTCCTTTAGCAAAGTTCCATACCTGGTACCGTAATGTCCTCTGGGTCCAAAAAGAAGGCACCCAGATATGTATACTTGAGTGAGGCCAAGGCCTCACACTTACACAGAACGTGGACTGAGGTTACCTCCTCAGTACCACATTTCCTACAAATGGGGTTATTACTTAGCCCCATTATATGTAGATGTTTTCTCAAGGTGTTATGTCCAGTGAGCAGGCCAATAACAACCCTGGCTTGTGTCTTATTAAAGGACAGTAATTGGGCCCCTGTAGCCAGATTAGGGCCAGAGATCAATTCCCTAGCCTGTCTCTGTGTACTACAGGGACCATGTCACAATGCCATATGCTGTTTCTCCATCCAGCGTTTCATCTTTCTTCTTGTATTCTGCCTAGAGACCCCCAAGAAAGGCTCAGGTCCAACAAACCACTGAACAGAACCACTCCTTACGGGCTCGTCGGCAATTTCATTTCCTCTCACTCCGGCATGCCCAGGGACCCATTGTAGCCCCAGAGCCTGTTAGGTAGAGATCTCATTCAATCCCTGCTGGCACTGTTGTACCAAAGGAGACGCTGTTTTAGTAGCCTGAAGCGCTTTCAGAGCCGCCTGACTATCAGAGCAAATACTAAAATATTTCTCTGGCTGATCCTGAGTTTCAATTTCATAAACACAGGTTAGTATAGCATGTACCTCAGCCTGAAAGACTGTGGCATTACCTGAGATACTGAGCCTTCTGTTTGCAGATTGCCCATAGACCCCAGCCCAGGTCCCCTCCACAGTCCAGGAACCATCCATAAACCAGACGAGCCCTTTAACCACAGGAGGAGTCCCGGGGCCTCTGGTCCATTCCTCTCTAGTTAACATAGTGACCCTATATTTGGGTTCTAGATTAAAGACTGGCTTCATAATGTCGATCCTCATATTAAATATGGGATCAGACGTTTGAAGTTGAGTCAATATGCAACTGTGTCCTTGTTGGGGGTGAAGGTAAGACCAACACCCCAAACTCCAGGGGCGGTGTGCAGCCGACCTTGCCTCCCCCTGTATCACTAGATCCAGCAGAGGGAGGCCAACGAGCGCCTCCACAGCACCAGCAGGAGTCATACGAATTGCTCCTGTTATCCCTAAGCATGCCAGTCTTTGTACTTTGCCTAGCTTTTTCTTGACACTAGCCATTTGGCAGCCAGGCCACCATACTAAGGATACAAAGGTGATGGTCGGCCAGACGATGGCGATGTAGAGCCAATGGACCACCTGGGGTCTCAGACCCCACCACGCCCGCCTACAGGCCTACAACAAATTATGAGGCTTCCTCACCTTGACCGCCACATGCTCTCTCCAGGTCAACTGAGAATCCAGGATGACCCCCAGATACTTGACCGACCCTGAGAAACTTAATTTAACCCTGAAGAATTGAGGTTCAAAGAACCCCGGGAGTTTCCTTTTTCTAGTAAATGCAACAAGTCCAGTCTTATCAGGACTGACCAACAGTCCAACCTTGTTGCACCATATCTCTATGGTTGAAAGGGCCCATTGCATGAGTCCTGATACCGTGTTTGGGAATTTTCCCACCACGAGAAGACGTATGTCATCTGTGTATCCTTGAATAAAAACCCCACTTCCACTGAGCCTGGCGAGTAGATCATCTACCACCAGGCACCATAGAAGTGGTGACAACACACCCCCCTGAGGGTAGCCCCTGGATATCGCGAGCCTCACGGACAACCCACCAAGGATCGCGACAGCCACGCGGCCCTCCAGGGTGGCTCTAATCTACTACACAATGGTGTATTCACTATCATGCCTGACAAGAGCATCACACATGGTGTCATAGCAGGTATTATTAAATGCCCCTTCTGTATCTAAGAAGACCCCCAAGGCCGTCTCTTGCTGGTCAAGTGCCATCTCAGCCCATACAGCGAGCTGATGAAGAGCTGTTTCCACTGATTTTCCAGCCTGGTAAGCATGTTGGTTAGGATGCAGTGGCACAAGTGCCAGTGCTTCGTCTCTTAGATACCTATCCACCAGCCTCTCCATGGTTTTAAGAAGAAACGATGTGAGACTGATGGGTCCGCTGTAGGAGTTCCTACCAGGCTTAGGTATAAACACTACCCTAACCTGTTGCCATGTGGCTGGAACATTGCCAGTCACCAGGCAGGCATGAAATATTCTGACCAGGTATGGAATGACAACCTCCCGTCCCTTTTGCAACATGGCCGGGAATATGCCATCCACCCCTGGACTTTTATATGGGGCAAAAGAATCTATAGCCCATTCTACCCTTCTGTAGGTGACCACCCTTGTAGCCAACCTCCAGTTGGTACGTTTGGCCAGGAGGGCGGCCACAGGGGCCACTACTTTTTTTGTAACCCCCGAATCGGGAAAATGTGTGGTTAGTAAGAGCTCTAAGGTTTCCCCTTTGGACTGCGAACACCCACCTGAAGGAGCCACCAAAAATTCCAGCTTAATTTTAGGGTCCCTAGAAAGAGCCCTATGTAATGTAGCTGACCTAGGTAGGTCATTAATAGAGCTACAGAAGGTCCTCCAAGCATTTTTAGAAGCCTTCCTTACCTCCTTCCTGTAATTCCGCTGAGCCCCTCTATAAAGTTCCCAACTATGCGGATTCTTATCTGATCGGCACTTATTGAAGAGCCGTCTCACTTCTCTTCTGAGCAATTCCAACTCCACAGTTCACTTCAGAGTTTTCCTACCTGACTTAACAGGTCTAAGAGGACAGTTATCTTAAAAGGGCCTGCTGAACCCAATGAATTTGCAAGCCCCAATCCAGCTTCATTTTTCACGTCCATCTCAGGGCCCCTCTCTAGTCAATCTCTCAGGTCCCCTTTAAAGGAGCCCCAGTTGGTGCCCCTAGGGTTTCTTATTAGGCGTACTGGTACGGAGCCCCGTAGAGTGAACAGAATATGTCTATGATCTGACAGGGCAGGCTCTGACGAAACCTCCCAGCGTATGATGCTTTCTGGGAGCCTAAGGGACCCTAGGGTAATGTCAATCACTTCTAACCTGCCACCACTGCAGAAGGTGGGTTCATTTCCCCGATTTAGAATCTCAAATTTCGAGAAATTCCACCATGGCCTCCCCTCTACTGTTGCAATTGGTGCTGCCCCATACACTATGATGTGCACTGGAGCTGCAACCCACAACTAGATAAATGTTTTCATTTTCACAATATTGCACGAGTTCCTCAAGTTCCTTTGACGGAGGAGGATCCTCAGAATCGTAGGGCAGGTATGCAGAACATACAACTAAGCGTCGTTCTGCCCCCTCCTCATTGTATTTTATAAGGACTGCTACCAGGTCCCTACAAGAGAATCCTGGTAGCATCCAAGCTGTCTCGTTCCTCATAAGGATACAAGCTTGAGGTCTATCTGTTCCACTCGTGGAGAACAGGGTATACCCTGGAATATTCAGGCCCCTAATACGGTCCTCACGATATCACGCTTCCTGTATTAATGCTATGTCTATTCCTTTAACACTCACTGTCCTAGAGAGAACCCTAGATGCAGCAGTGCTGTGTTGCAGGTTGGCTTGAACAAATGATATGGTACTCACCATGTCCAATTCAGCCTGGAG
>Ga0268261_10001680_pt1 | contig 15454 bp, 12 predicted proteins | sample TergutNc150P1_FD_190353 | JGI IMG/M metagenome (GOLD analysis project Ga0268261, IMG submission 190353) | Nasutitermes corniger P1 segment gut microbial community from laboratory colony in Florida, USA - Nc150 P1 (SPAdes) (version 2) | ecosystem: Host-associated > Arthropoda: Insects >... | reverse complement strand
TGATATTGACCTAATGGCACGTACAATTCCTGGACTCAGCGAAGCTTTCTTAAATCTGGAGAAATGTGCAAGAAATATGGGATTGGTAATAAACCAAGAGAAGACGGTATGCATGTACAGTGGAAAAGATACAACATTGCATCAGGATCTCGCAATAGGAAACTACATATTCAAGAGAGTGGGCAACTTCAAATATCTGGGTACAATGGTCAATAAAATGAACAACAGATCAGTAGAAGTGAATGCATGACTGACAATGGCTAATAGAGCATACTGTGGGTTACAGAACCTCATGAAATCGAGGATCATATCCGGGAATACTAAAACAGTCCTCTACAAAACACTAATCAGACCAGTACTCACATATGTGGCAGAGACATGGGTGCTATCTAAGCAAGATAAATATTTCCTTAGTATTTTTGAGCATAAAATCCTCTGGAGAATTTATGGCCCAGTGATGGATGGAGGAAGATGGTGAATTAGAACTAACCAAGAACTTTATCAACAGTATGGTGAGAATGACATTGTGAAATTCTGCAAGTTGAGTAGACTGAGATGGGCAGGACATGTCATATGCCAGGATGATGATCTATCCAGGAGAGTTCTTCTCAGTGAGCCAGGTGGAAAGCGCCCCAGAGGGAGACCCAGACTGCATTGGGAAGATGTAGCAAGGCTAGGATGAAGAAACTGGAAAATAGTCACCCTAAACTGGGAAGGATGGAGGAAACCCTTAAAGGAGGCTGAGGCCCTCCCTGGGCTGTAGCGCCATTGGAGAGGGAGAGAAGTTTGTGTTGATGTGAACAGAATGAAGAACAAATTCACAGCTTATAGGTAACTAGTAAATTCTTTGAAAAGGTAGGAAAGTTCAAATGTTTGTGAATCACACTAACAAGTCAGTATAGCATTCATGGAGAAATGAAGGGCATATTGAACTTATGGACTGGCTACTAACACTGTATCCAGAATCTTTTGTGTTCACACTTACTATGTAAGAATGTGAAGGTTAATGTATGCAGAACAATTTTGCTTTTTGTTTTCTATGGGTGTAAAAATTTGTCCCTCATATGAAGGGAAGAACATAGAATGAGGATGTTCGAGAATAGGGTTTGAGGAATATTCGGACCTAAATGGGAGGAAGTAATGTAAGACAGAGAAAACTGCATAATGAGGAGCTTCTTGATTTGTACTCCTCATGAAATATAACTGGCTGATCAAATTAAGGAGGTAATAGATGGGGCATGTGGCATGCACAAGGCAGAATATAAACACACACAGGATTCTGATGGGGAAACCTGAAGGAAAGAGATCATTTGGAAGACCCGGGCATGGGGGTGAGGTTAATTTTAATATGGATTTTCAAGAAATAGGATGTGAGGACATGGACAGGATTAATCTGGCTAAGAACAGGGACATGTGGTGGGCTGGTGTGAACATGGTAATGAACCTTGGCGTTCCCTAAAGACGGAATTTTGTGATGAGTTGAGCCATTAGGAGGACTCTTCTCCATGGAGTTAATTAACTGGTTAATTTGTTAGCTGCCACACAAGATAATTTCCTGAAACCAGCACCAAAATACCCAACACCTTACATACAAATTCCCACTTTGCGATGTAGCCTCGGTCCAATACATTCCACTCGACATCTTCACAGCCTGTTACATTGAGGTTAGTTTTAATTTTTTCAGTTTCACAAACTCACACACCTGCTGTTCACTGATGGTGCAGATTTATTAGGCAGAAACTTAAAACAGAGAAAGGCACAGAAACCCCAATTATGACCTAATGCTTAGAAGTTTTGATTTTTGGAAATTTCTCATGGAAAGTATTTATTGCTTTTAGTTAATGAAGTTTTCTTTAATAGCTTCTTATACAGTCAAAGTTATGGTTTGTTTTGTAATTGCAAGTGCATCATGAGAAGTTATGGATAGTGTTTGATGTGTGGTTGCCTGGGTGTAATATACTAACCTGTGATACTTCTAAAAATGCCATTCGTTTGGCACATACAGTCTGGAAGATACTTTTAGAGTTACAGAGAGGTGGAAAGCACTGGTACTCATACTGCCATCTGGACTTTGTGGGTGGTAATGGCACAGTGAGTGGGAGGTTGTGCACCACCCTTCCTACATACCAGATCTTGCACCCAGTGGTTTCCATTTCTTTGGATTCCTAAAACAAGCACCTGGTTTGCAAGCAATTGGCAACAGATGCTGACATGAAGCAAGGCATGATCTGGCTAACAACACTTTACGGGAATTTCTGGTACACTGGGGTAAGAACCTTGATACTACAGTGGGACAATGCTTAAATATCAGTAGTGACCACATGGAGGTCTGATGTGTACCGTCTGCTGCACACATGCCATTTGTACATAAAATTAAAAAATAAAGTGGTGGGCATCATAGTGTTTGCTACTCTAATTTTTTAAATGTCTTTGGATACTACTATAAAATATGAAGTTTGTGGTTAGTACGACCAGAAATATAATAAGGTGTTTGTGTCAAACGTTACTTAATAATGTGTGCACTGCTTATGAACTTCCAGTTGAAAAATTTGTCCACAGAGTTGGAGGTGTGTGCTAAGTGATAATCTTCCAGTGCTGGCTCAAATACTTTCATATAATAGTTTAAGGTTTTAATGTTAGATGGATGAACATTTGACAGGGACATTACTTTAGAAGACCAGTATTGTGTGTCACTTGCTGATGTCCCTATACAACTTGTGTTCTTGATGACAGAAAAAGAATGAAGGTATTTACTCAGAAGGGAATACAGTAATCCTTGGTTGACTAGTATTTGGTTTACAGAGAGCATGGATTAACACCCATTCAATTTCCAGGTCAAACTTTGCTCACTCAAACTCCTTACGCTTTCAAGTGAATCATTCCATGTGCCTCGTCCTGGTTGTCATTAGTTTTGTTATTTGTCAATCCTGATCTCAGTGACCCACCAAGCCAAACATTGAAGAATGTTAATATTTTCTGTGCATTAGACATATCGGACAAAATGCACTTTATGGGTAGTAGTGTTATCATGTCATTATATACTGTTTTATCTTGTACATGTTTTGGCCATTTCAGGGCCATTATGAAGGAGAAATATATGTATATGTCATTAGGCAATGCAGAGTGTGTGTGTATACCAAACATAAATAGCATGCCCAACATACACAGTATAGCTATTAGTAAACATTCAGAGAATTAAATTTCACATTAATTTTAGACCTGTTGTCCACTTTCATAACATTTCTCAAAATATGTGTAATCTGTGACGAATTTGGAAGTATCACGGGCTTTAAGTAATGTAATCATGAGTCAGGAAGCAGATATTAAAGTTGCAGGAGTTGCTGGGGAACACCCAGTTTTGTAGGGCTGTAAAAATCTATGTTGTATAAGAAAGGGCAAATTGATTTAGTGTGGGAAAACACTGGGAAAGTATTAAATGAATCAGTGAACGTACTCTTGAATATTTCCGTGAGCCTATAATTCGAACAATTAATACGTGAACCAACAAAACGTAGTAGAATATTGACCATTGGGAATTTTTCCTTGATATGATTTATCTCTACTGATTTATTAGACGCATGAAAGATCATTTACTGCTGATAATACTGCAACTGATTTACATTGCATTGTAGGCACTCTTGCATGTGAATTCAAATACTGTTTCTGTTTCAGTTTGTGTTATAACATGTGCACCCTGTAACATCTCGTATCGTGAGAGTAGATCGCATCGCCGTCTCATCGGAAGCAACGTCCCCAAAAGCGCCCATAGTATTTCTAAACCCTGCCAAATTAGAGGGGAAGGTGTTTTGCCTGTCATCCATGCCTGAGCGAGCACGGATCTTACGAAGAACTTACTCCATAGAGTGGAGTTCTTGGAAAGCTAACTGGTTTTCTGCTAGTCAAGAAATTCCCCGCCTTCTATGGAACCGGTAATTGCATTACCGCATTCACATTTATGGCGCTCTTCGCTGGCCATCCTGCGTGTACGTCTGCCGGTATGTAGGTAATCCGTGGCCCGCTGATTCCGTGGGATTTAATCCCGTTGTCGCTATCACAGATTATATATGTCGTTATACTCGTTGGTATGAATAGCGTTGGAAGAATCGACCGACGCTGGGCTTGGTAGCATCACATTGTGGTGAGGTTTGTGGCCTGGTTAAAAGTGCTGTACGTACGTAATGACCCAAGTTTTAGTCATATATAGTTAAATGTGAACCAGAGATCTTTTTTGCATTAGTGAAATAGGTGCCTTGGATGAATTACCAATAGAGTAATTTGCTTGACGTGGCTGCCTGTAGTTGAAGCGGACATTTTGTGTGCGTGCAACTTCGTAGTATCTGGAATTTAATTTTCGCACGTATTGTTTGGAGTTTCATAAATTTGGAGGTATATTTCCGGTGTAGGAACAAGTTTGCAGAGATTGCACTTTGATTCATATACATCCTACATACATGATGTATGGATTTGAAATATTCCATTGGCTGGGATTTAGGAATAAAAGTCGCGTAGGCTTGAGACTTGCTAATAATAGCGGTTGTCGGGTATAAGGGAATATGCAATAAATATTTAGCGCATTTATACTGAAATGTAAGATACAATTACGCGCAGGGTGTGAAACGCCTTCAATGACTACACCGTATCATCGTCATCCAGCTAACGTGGAGCTGGGCCACTTGTTTCTTCTGGTTCTTGGTCTATGAACCGTATTGTATTGTTATCAAAGGTTAGCATACTCCCCCTCTTTACCGGACATGCCGTCTTTTTCGACCAAAAATTTCCGTCGAGGTGGATTTTTTACTTTTAGCAATTTTTCTAAAGATTCTAGATATTTTATTACTGCTAAAATGTAAGAAAATCGTATTTTTTGTCTTCTGTTTTGCCTGGAGCATATGATTTTTGCTTTGTATAAAGGCCAGTTTCACATTCTAACTCTCTTTATGCTCTGATGGTTTCACAGTACTTTCCTTTTTTAGGTTCATTAATACCAAATCCAACATGGCATTTTTTTACCTTTTTTATAAGAAATGCTCTATTATAATATTACTGTCTGAGGCAGATATAAAACGTGTGTTTAGTGGCTGACCTTTGTAGTGTCTTGAAAACTGTGGCAGTATTTGTGACTCCACATTTCCTCCTCAAGCATGGTTGCATTGGTGAATGGAGAATGAGTATAAAGTCTAAATCCTAAATCCGTGAGTGTGCAATTCATCGTGGTGTTTTTTTTGAACATATGTGTCATATGCGTGTCACAGCCACATTACCGTTACAGCATTACTGCATAGTCCTTGACAGGCCTAGTTCAATTCCAGGTTTGTGAATTGAGTGGAAGAGGAAGACAAAGACAATGTGCATGGGAAATGTTTAGGTTTTCACCTGACCGCTATAGCTTGTTAGATTGGACTAATGCCCTGGTCTGCTGAATTGTTTCCTCTGTTACTGCCTTCATGCTGCAGGAGTTATTCTCACTAAACCAACTGAAATTTTCAGCCAGAGTATTATTAATGATAGTGATCCAAAGTTTTTATCATCCTGTATATTCGATTGCTGAAAGTCGACTTTTATACCAGCAGCTGTGTGGCATGCAGAAGTGGACTGAAAGGCAAGTTAGGTGTCACATGGATCAGTGGTTATGCTTGTGTGATCGTGTGGCATTCATGCATGTTGCCTCTCTTAGGCCACAACCATTTATATTACCCATCGGTCGTCTCCTGCGCCATTTCAGAGCAAGGCAACATGTCACACAGAATGGATGCATGGTTCTTGAAACCAAAGCTGAAGGCTTATGCAGCACATTTTGGTCACATGTCTTTGTTTTGTTCTGTAAGAATTTAGTTTTATCAGTATTACAATAAATAGTGCCATACAGACAATGTTGATTTAATGAAGAATTTCATACCACTTTCCCTTGTTTTGAAAGAGATCGAGGTGATTGGTTATCCAAATTTTGTGTGTGCATAGTTCTTTGTGAAACTGATAACACAAGAAGGTAATTCAAGAGGACAGTTCTACAGCAAAGTGGAACTATTTTGTGAAAGTGGACTCTGAATCCATATCTTGGTGGTGGTGGTGATCAGTTTTCATTTATTAACTCCCTAGTTTGTCAGCACTGTGGTCGATTATAATATAAAAAGCACAATGCAAATACAACAAAAATCATATGAAGATGCAGACACACACATACAAATAGCCCTACATAAAAACATCAAAAGAGTTAGTTTTGTAACAGATTCAACACCTAAATTGAATATTCAAACAGTATTTCTCAAAGAATTAGTTGCGTGAAACATTGGCATAAACTGTACAAAATATAATGAAATTAATTCAGAGTAACCGAATATGAAACCACAATTCACATGGAATTTCTTGACTGAACTACAGCATAAAACCTGTTTAAGAATTCATATTTACTTGGTAAAAATATCTATGTGTAACAAATCATTAATTAAAACATACCTTTCATTGAATATAGCACTGACTGTGCTAATGGTATTAGCTGCTGAAGTGCGTCTAGCTGAAGGACAGTTGTGATGTTTAAAGTTATGTTAAAGAAAGTAAAATCTTTGAGATTTTGATGATGGTTATAATTCAGTAGCACACAACTTTTAATTTCCCAGTGAATGCTGAAATATTTGGTTTTTAAATTGAAAGTTAATGTTGATAAAGTGCATGTGTTTTCCTTACAGTGCTTTTTGTGAAAGATGTCTCAAAATAGAGGATATCGACGTGATGGTAGGCAGTCCTATCAGATGAATTCTTCAGCACACTATGGTGGTCGTACGGGGCAGCAGATGAATGTGAATCCATGGGAAGGAGGTTTGGTTCCAGGAGGAAGATCTGGAGTAGCTGGCTTGTTGCCAACACCCCCACAGACAAATCTTTTGTCACAGTTATCATCACCTGAGGCACAGCTGGCTCTTGCCAGTAACTTACTGTCAACACTGCTGAGGCCCCAGCAGCAGGCTCCCCAAGTAGGTAGTTCTCTGTAAATGGAAGTAGTTTGCCATTCACAGCTGATTCAGGGAGTGTGAGCATACACATTACAGACTGGGACATGCAGTGAATTCCACTTCTCCTATTCAGGTACCCTCTCTGCTGAGCTTGGGTTCTCTTGATCATCTGGGCAATGCAGGAGGCTCTGTGTATCGACCGCATTCTGGATTTGGTCCGGGGAGGTACCAAGATCCTGGTCCAAACAGGCGTAAACGTATGGATTCAAGGAGACAGGAACCGTACAATAAGGTAAGGGTATTATTGCATGGCTTAGCTTCACTTCCTGGGCTTTGAAAAGTCACATTTTTAAAATGCGACATTACTTGATGCCATTACTCTTCTAAAATGAAGTAGTTTCCAGTGAAAAATGCACGATCCTGCAAGATGGATAGTCTTTCTTTCCAAGTATCTTGAATCTCCAGGCATACAAATTATTCCAAGAATATTTCTTATGTACAACTTATGTACCAGGTGTGTGTTTTTTGTTAGGGGAATTACCAGAACCAGTTCTTGTCATCTGTACTTAGTGCTCTAGAGATCCTAAGCTTTCCAGTCACTTCTCTGTTCCTAAACAGTTGTTTTTCTATAGAGCTTATAATTTTAGGCTCCCAAAAGGCACACCAGTACCTCATCCACCTGTGATAACCAACAGCTTCATACAGTTTTAACTCCTCTGAGGGAATTGGGGGGTTGTGTGTAGTGTATTAATATAAACCTGATTCATATTTTACAGATGTGCCCTCTCATATGGCCAAGAATCTGTATATAATTCAGTTCACAGCATCAAATGCATCTTCAGAACTGAAGTAAATTGTATTGAAAGTACTTGGAGAAAACATTACAATTGAACATTTTGTTTACTGCTGCCCAATCTTGTCTCTTGACACATTCAGCTAACAGTGTTTCTACACCACTGTGAAGCTTCAGACACTGAATCACCATCTGTGGCCTTTTTATTTCTTCTGTTAATAAATCCACTGTATTTCAAAGACCTGGGCCATGCTGCAGCAAGTTCTATAACCATGTTGATTCCAATCCATGATTTCCAACTACTGACATATGGGTAATTGTAATGATGACATACAGCCCACGCAGGGTCGTCGCCCTGCCCCTGCCAGGGGGGGTTCCGAGAGGAAGCCTGGTGGTAGCCAGGGATTGCGAAGTCCTAGCGTAGGGAAAAGTCGCAGTGGCTCAGGCACCAAACCTGGGGGTAAAGCTGACAGAAAGGATGATGACAAAGAACCTAAGAAAGACAAAGACCAGGAGGATGATAAAAGTAGTGGAGCTGAAAAGAAAACTGATGAAGAGGATATTAAGAGGTAAGCAGATGCCTTTCAACATTACTTTCCTTCTGTTCTGTCTGTGGCGTCTTCGTTACGCACACAGAATCAAACAGTTCCCCAAAACATGCAGTCATCTGTGGATTTCAGCTACAGTTATGTTAATGTGAATAATATTGCCAGTGTAGTGGCCAGTACACCCTTTGTAAGAATCATTGCACTAGTGTCTTCACTTTGTATTTGTGTAAGGTATAATATTCTCACATGTTTTTGTATGTGTGGATTGTTCATGCTCCTCCTCTGAGAGAGATGCGTAGGTATAATGTTAGATGTGTATTTTTATTCTTGTCTGCAGTACTTCTCCACTTCTGCGCACTGCAGTGCATTACAAGAAATACATCACAGTAACTAGTTAGCTACACTGTTTAAAATTCTATGAGTTTAAAGTACACACATTTATTTTGTTGTATTTAATTTCTGTATGGTCCACGTGGTGAGGTTTTGATTCTGTTTGTAGTAAGGATATTCTGCAGTTTTTCTGCGGCTTATCTTTCCTTATACTGGTATAGCTGTATTATTGTTGATATTATCTTCCTTCTGAAGTTTTAAATACTAATATTAATTAGTCATATTTTGTAGCTTGTATTGCATCATGATGGATTGTTTTGCATGTGGAGAATCAGCGCTGTATATGGGATTCAACTTGCATTCCAGTATATGAACAGTTTTTCTGCTTTGCCATGCAGATTGATGAATTTCATGTTGCCTGTTTTCTTTACAATTGTCTCCAAAGAGCAACTGATATTTACTGAAGATTGATATTACATTGTACTGAAAATGGATATTTGCTTATAAATCTCTTATATAGTACATCATACACAAGTTGATTCATAACACTTTGAAAGGAATGTCAAAGGATTGACATCATTAATGAAATGAATAACAGCTTTCAAGCCATATGTTTTCCTCCTGTTACCTGGCTGCAGTGATTCTGAACCTTCAATCCCCATTCTGCATTGGTCTTTTATTGTATTCACTGCAGCAGCTTGGGCAATGTCTACAAAGAATTCATTTACAAATTTACAAAGTAATTGTACGAGATTTAAAATATGTTATATATAGGATTGGTGTTTCTTTTGGATACTTACGAAGTGAAGAAAACATTCAGTGAGTATGTTCATCCCCTGAATAAAAGGTTTCAGATATTCTGAGTGCTGTTAAAAGTCTTACATTTGCCTTTCTCCTCTGGTGATTAACATTCTCAGATGCATCTTGTACATGCACATTTATGACGAGTACATGGAAAATTGATTGTTATAAAATATTTTGAAAAGAATGTTAGTTTAAGGAAACCAGACCTTTGGAAATGGACGGTTCTGGTCATGATGATGTAAGAATTTGTACTGCAGTTTCTTTCTTGTAGAGATTTTTTCATCAGGTGTGTGTCCACAGTTGACACAAATCCCAGCAGGTCTGTTAACCTCACTACACAGCATAAAATCCCAGAAGAGAGTACTCTGACTCACCTTTAGTTGCATTTCTTTAATGTTTCTTCACTTTGAAAGCTGTACCTTTTGTTATGTACAATTAAAAGCTGCTCTCCTGCTGTTGATGTCGCAGAGTTCTAACTTAAATTGTTCAATTTATGCAGCAGTGTATTTGGTGTCACATATATTTGTAGTTGCTGATTTCTGCATTCACACTGCTTTAAGTAGGCTTTTGTATGGAACATGTGAGCCTGCAACACAAAATACCTGGAAGACTGTTGATGATGATATGTCATTTCCTTTTTCATATGTATGAAGTGATGGGGCATTTAGCAGGGAAACAAGTATTGCTGTTGGCATATTTGGAATGCCTTTATTGTATGCTATAGTATCTCATCTGATTGTACATCCCTCATATACAGGGTTTTGACAATATGCGTATTGTCCTGGCATGTAGAACTAATCACACATTGTGTTTTTGTCATGTTGCCCACATTCATCTTTGGCTTGCACTGCTTTGTTATTTAATTTGGTTTGTCTGGGTTTCCAGCCTGAAACTATGTATTATGACAAATTTTTCTGTGGTTATTTGCTTCAGGCAGATGTTGGGGTTAAATTTCAACCTTCTGTAGATAGTGCGTTGCACAACCAAGGTTTGTTGTCTCTGCTTGATCACGTGGAAGACAGGTGGTGACAATGGGTTCTGATTACTACTTGCACAGTTCAATTTTGGACTTAACTCATGACCTCCATAAGTTACCAGCAGTGTGAATCCTAACATATTAACTGCCAGACCTGTGATCTAACATTTGTGCATATTCCCAGTGTTTATTTCTGCAATGGGTGGTGGTAAAATGGAGTTTTCATTGTCAAAGAAGTGTGGTATCAGCTCATCCTTCTTTGGATAAGAGGAAGTTTTTGTGTGGTTGGGAAGTGATTGAAGGTGGCAAGAAGGTGACTGCATTTAACCTTTAGCGTACGGCATTTGAATTCCGTTTTTGTGCTGAGGGTACGGAATTTTCTCCGCGACGTCCCTTTAAATCGCTGCGTGTGTTTGAAAATACACGTTTATAAATTATGTACCGAATGTGATGAAATAATGCAATAATCTGCACTGTGTTGTGAATAAATCAGAGATATTGCAGTTCCAAAAAAAAAAAAGATTCAGTAGAAATTTTTAATGCCTACATGCAGGAAGTTAATTAAAAGTTTTATAATTTTCAGTTTACTTTACTTCTGGCCCGATGTCTGTGCAGGAATTTTCAGCTTCAAGATTTGTGGAGTTGCGCCTTGGCGTAGTGGTGTCAGAAATATCATCTTACTTCACACACACATTATACTTTCTCAACACTTTACTAACAACTTTTCTCTTCACACAAACCTCACACTCGACACCGTCATGAACCAAGGACGACCTACGTTTGTTGGGTTTTGTTTGTGTATACCAACATGCGTTATTGTTTCCAGTACGTTTTTCACGATTGGGAATCAAGAATTTCTACTTTGTCTTTCCTTACTCCCTCAAGGAAAGAGTAAAACATGGATATTTCAGCGGTTGTCTAAAAATGCATAAAATGCTATTACCCAAATAAATTATGGTGTCGCTCGATGCCCCTGCTCCTTCACTCTCGCTCTCCCAAACCAATTCACATATCCGCTTTAGGGACAGGAACTTGGCTCTCTTACACCTAGACATTGCAGACTGCTGACTTAGAAAGGAATATTCAGCCCTGGTTATTATTACGAAGATGGAACAAGTGGTAACACATCAAATTGACGTTATTTCAGCTGGTTTATAGCCTACTATTTACAGATCAGTCTGTTTATTTCTGTGTATCAAACTGCAGCTGGAATTAGAAGCCCACAGTGGAGTTTGTGAACGAAGCTTCTCTCTACCAGTAATAAGTTATGGAAAAATCATGACCTCACATTGCAGCCAGCAATTACCTATATTTATTTGTGTGAGCGAATTTCTGCCTCCTGTTTATCTTCTTTTTCAAACCTTCCTTCTGTAATGGACCAGAAACTGAACTGAAATGTAACACAAGCTTTCGAGAAACCATTTACAATTTGCATTTTATAATATATGGACAGTTGTTACCTAGTCCCTTTTAGCAGTAATGTATCTTGGGACAGTTCTCAAAGTCTGTTTGTTTTGCCTAAGAGAATGAGAGCGTTGTAATGTCACGAAGTTACGTAATTCTTCGCCGCGTGGGGTTTAGGAGTGGGATTCACAGCAAGAATATTCCTATATGAAGCTCGCTTCACAAATGTAGTTCCTATAACAGCAACCCAAGGCCAGAGTGAAAGAGCCTCGACATTGGTATGTGTGGTCAAAGCAGATCGTTCCTTGAGAAGGAAATCAGTCCTTGCTCAGCATAAAAACAAACTGATGAGGTTCTTAAGATTACAGGATGCCTAGAAAATTGCTATTCATGAAGTGCATGAGTACATAATATGGTAAAGTGGCCGGAGCGTGAATCTGACCACAAACCATTATATAATGTGGAGATAATGCGTGGGGCTATACTCCTAAGCCTATACATGAGTGTACTGAGCATTTAAATGGCCGATTTGGTGCGCTCGTACCGTGGGTAGTTTAAAGGGCCCCAACATATAAGCAATGCCGTCAGATAAAGGTTAAAACACTGGCTAGTGTGCAGATACTAGGTTTAGGGGGGCTGTGTGGGATAAAGGCACTGGGGAGTTGTCTGTCTTTTATCCTGTATGATACAGGTGGCTTGTTTTAACATATGGAATATTGAGTTGATGGTACTGAGGACCAGATGTTAAGAAAAATGTGAAGAAATACTTATACATTTTAATTTCATTTTGCTCTCCTAGTTAAATATTTATTTACTATGTATAGTATTATTGGCATGAAGGGAATGTTGCTGTTCTGTTGTAATGAAAGTGCAGTGTAGGCAAATGTGTGTCTGCAGATGCAGTTGTTTTCTGTTTGTCTTTCTGTCTGTGTCCCCTCACACACTATTTAGTATTGATAACACTAAATATGAAGGGTACTTTACTTGAAGCCCAGAAGTCATCGGCTGAGTAGCATTCGTGTCTTACATTTTGTATGTCCTGGGTTGGTATCTCAGCCTAGGTTCAGTCCTTCACCCTCATTTTCGTGTTCTGTATGTGACATAGTTTGTATCTACCCTGTAATATATATCTAATTCTGTATGTGACACAGTTTATGTCTATATCCCATAATCTGTATTTAATTGTTACATTTTACTGTCAGCTCAGTTCTTTTGTGGTTTTTAGCCATCTATTTGATCCTCAAGTATTAGCAGTCACTGTGACTGAACATAATGGAGCATAGTGGAATTGATGCTAAGACAGTAAATGTGGAAATTGTTAGCATTCATTGGCATGTGCACCATGACAGCTGGAAGAAACTTTCTCAGTCACTGTCCAAGTATTATACAGTTTAATGATTTGACATGTTCTTTGCTTTCAAGTAATTTTGGTTGTGGCTTTAAACACTGGTCATAAGTGACTGAAAGAATTCATGTTTACATTTGGACATACACAATTTGTCTCAATATTGTGCGACTGTAATTTGTGAATGTTCAAGGCATCAGTCACCAAATTCAGATGATGGAGTGATCAGAAGTTCATTGGCTATACTGTGAAAATTGTTAAGATGTGCTCCATAAACCGAATGTTGTCATTCACTGGAAATGAACTTGTGTGGAATGACTTTTGTGAAGTTATCTTTAAATGTATTGTACATCTTTCCTGTTCAGGTTTCATGTGCCAGCTTGATATTTCAGTTACCTTGTTCCTTGGCTAGTTGTTAGTCATTGCCTGTAGAGCAATATCTATATCCCAGCCCACCATCTGAACTAAAATTTTGTGTTTTATAACAATTTCTGGTGCAGACTGTTGCTTAAGTTCTGCTGAGATGCTGGTGAATTGCTGGTACAAAGGTTAAGTTTCCACTTCATATTGAACCTCTCACAGATGTCACTGCTGCTGTAGCTTAGGTGACATTAAATTCCAGATCTGTAGACCAACTGTGATGCAAATTCTGTATTTTTCCCGAAGGCAGATGTTTTAGGGTAGTACTTTCACCCTTTTTACAGCTGCTTGTTTACTTATAAGCAGCTATGCTAAGAGACTTAATTTTAATTTAAACACAGAAACATTTTAAAGTCATGTATATTGTATGTTGTCTCATTTGGGTGTGTGTTGAATTGTTACTGTTGTATACAATATTGATTGTTGCTGATATTTTGAACATGCATTGTTACAACTTGCTACCAGGGTGCCCAGTAATAATTGCAAGTTGTATGAATGTTTGGACACTAGCACTGAAAGGTCTGGTAATTTTAAAAACAGATTTAGAATAAAACATTGAGCAGTGGTATTTACTGAAACTTCATTATTGTAAATATGGCGGATACATAAAATTGTACTGTTTTGTACAGAAATTTGGCATTTCCCCTTCTTTAATACCCTTTTGTGAGATCAGTGAGAAGTCTTTTGATGGCGTAGTCCTGCAGTTGTGGATTAGTTTTTCACCATTTTCTGACTTATGAGCAGTACAAAAATTCACCAAATTCACTACTGTTATAACATGCAAAATAACTTCATAACATTTTAGTGTTCTGTTTTAAATGGTTATATAGGGCAGTGTTACACTTCACCTACGTATTCGTTGTAGAGGACATGCATGAAGCACTTCTGTGTTCACACACACACCGCTCCCCCAAAATCTATTTGAACTCACTCTCCTCTGCTGTCAGCATCTTTTTGCCAGGTGCTCATTACAGGCCAAAGTCTGGTCAGATTCTCTTCAGCATGGCATCCTGCAATTCCATTATGGCCAAGAAAGACAGTGTGCTGATGCAATGTTACTTTGCATAATCTTCTAGTAGAGCCTGTAGAACCTACATCGTCAAACCATCTGATGCAACATATTTATAGGATTTTTTTTTTAATATGTTCCATCTTCCATGCATTAATCAGATCCATAATATATACATAACCAACAAAATACACTACAATGTTGATGATGTATTTTATTCATGAACATTGTAGTGCATTTTGTTGATTATATAACAGGATTATTACTTTTCACGTAGGTACCCATTCTTATGGTGACCGGATCTGTATATTCCGTTTTGCAGATTCCTGTGATGGAATTCACTGTTTGAAGAAACATTCATCTGATGTAAGCGTGGTGTCATGAATTGAAAGCTTCTATTAGCATTGTAAAATTTCGTAATGTTTGTATCTTTTGTCTGTGCAGTTGTTGGCTGCATTTTGTATAAAACACTATAGTTTTATTTTATAGCCAAGGACTGGAGAAACGGTTGCTGAATTTGATATTGGTCACCTAAGTATGAGTAATCGGAAAAGCCAATCTGAGTATATCTAAATGTATGACATAAGTGTGTGGGTGTGTGTGGAGTAAGTACATTCAATTTTTTACAGAGAAATAATACTCTGTATATTTTAAGCTGTTGATTTTTCATTTCCATCAGCGTGTTCTGTGGGTGTAGCATACAGTTCAGTTAAGATATAACACAGCCTGTCATTGGCCACTTGCAAGGAAATGAACTTGGAAGAGGGAGTGAAATGCCGATGTGCCACTTAACACTTTTATGCTGTATGGTGTTGTGAAAATAACATCAAATTTTCTTTTCCAAGCAGAGCATGAACCTTTTCATTTTATGGTCATGC
>Ga0268261_10001679_pt1 | contig 15457 bp, 14 predicted proteins | sample TergutNc150P1_FD_190353 | JGI IMG/M metagenome (GOLD analysis project Ga0268261, IMG submission 190353) | Nasutitermes corniger P1 segment gut microbial community from laboratory colony in Florida, USA - Nc150 P1 (SPAdes) (version 2) | ecosystem: Host-associated > Arthropoda: Insects >... | reverse complement strand
TACTCACTTACTTACTTACTTACTTACTTACTTACTTACTTACTTACTTACTTACTTACTTACTTACTTACTTACTTACTTACTTACTTACTTACTTACTTACTTACTTACTTACTTACTTACTCCTTTTTGCGAATCTAACCAGACCTCAGCTAGTCACGAAATTCCCCACATTTTATGAAAACCGAAGATTCATTACCGCATTCACAACTGCCCGCTGTCATATGGCCAAAGAATATGAACTCTATGTATTTTTTACAAAACGCGAATTTCGTTGTTAAATTTCAGAACTATTTATTGCAAATAGGACAATTTTGATTTTTTAAAGATTTTGTAATATTGAGATTTCAACGACTATTTTGAAAACTTGCATAAACTCTATGTGAAAAATCTTCATTTTAAATTGTATTACCAAGAGCTGCGTTTGACTTACTTGTGTAACTTGGCAAGTTATTTATTACAAGCTCCCAGAGGATGGCATGATAATGTCGAAATATGTAGCAGTGTGATAATTTGTGAAATGATTGTGCATTATTTGCTACAGTACAAAATAATAAAAGATGCACGGTACATGTATTGAAATACTGTAGAAATTATTTGTATAATATTTTAATAATAATAATAATAACAATAATAGTATTTTAAATACAAAATTAAATATATCCATGGAGTTGTGACATTTTCGGTCTGCCCTTGGAGTTCTGAATGATAGTAGATAGTGGGGAAAAGTGCAATTGAAGGGAGGGTCCCATATTTACAGAACGATAAGCAACAAGATGGCTGCAGTACAAATGTTTGCTTTAATTTCTGCTTCTGATAATAACGAGCAGCTGGACTGGGCAAGTGAAATATGGTTCGGTGGAAAATTGTAACAATTTTACTGACCATAAGGAAAATAATCCTCCTTTTAAATTTTTTAAACACGTAACAATATTAATGTTAATCCATTGCGTGTTACTGTTATATTGTCGGGCTCATAATAATGCAGTTAGATCAGTTAATATTCTCTGGTTAGCTCAGTAACATAGGCAAATATTGTCCAGATTTTGACAGGATTATGAAGGAAACAAAGGTGGAGTGCCGGAAAGGGGAAGCATTTTTCCTTTCCTCAAAACACGCAGACCTGTTCTACAACCACCCATTGTCCTACTTAAGTGCTTGGGTAATTTATTGGGGAAAGGCGGCCGGGAATTTAAATTAAGAGTTACGGCACGACAGTGACGAGGATGAGAATTAGTGAAGTCATGGCGTGGTGAGGACATGATAGCAGTGACGTCACCATAAATTTAGTTTCTCTTTTAAATTTTATATTCAGAAGAAAGTTAAAAAACGCAACTACACAGCTGTCAGTACCAGTAAAATGTAGCGGTGTACAGCTGTTGTGTATACAGCAGGTACAGCTGGATTAATGGGAGAAATATATACAGCTGTTGTGTATAGAGCAGGTATATTTTGGTTAATGGGAGAAAAATAAACAGCTGCTGTGTATAGAGCGGGTAAAGTTGGGTTAATGGGAGAAAACTATACAGCTGTTTTGTATAGAGCAGGTAGAGCTGGGTTAATGGGAGAAAAATATACAGCTGTTTTGTATAGAGCAGGTAGAGCTGGGTTAATGGGAGAAAAATATACAGCTGTTTTGTATAGAGCAGGTAGAGCTGGGTTAATGGGAGAAAAATATACAGCTGTTTTGTATAAAGGAGGTAGAGCTGGGTTAATGGGAGAAAAATATACAGCTGTTCTGTATAGAGTAGGTACAGTTGGGTTAATGAGAGAAAAATATACAGCTGCTGTGTATAGAGCAGGTAGAGCTGGGTTAATGTGAGAAAAATATACAGCTGCTGTGTATAGAGCAGGTAGAGTTGGGTTAATGGGAGAAAATATACAGTTGTGTATACCGAAGCTACAGCTGTGTTAATGGGAGAAAAATATACAGCTGTTGTGTATAGAGCAGGTACAGCTGGGTTAATGGGAGAAACATATACAGTTGTTGTTTATAGAGCAGGTACAGTTGGGTTAATGGGAGAAAAATATACAGTTTTTGTGTATAGTGCAGGTAAAGCTGGATTAATGGGAGAACAAAAACACCACTGTTATATATAGAGCAGGTAGAGCTGGGTTAATGGGAGTTACATATAAAGCTGTTGTGTATAGAGCAGGTACAGCTGGGTTAATGGGAGATAAACATAAAGCTGTTGTGTATAGAGCAGGTACAGCTGGGTTAATGGGAGAAAAATATACAGTTGTTGTGTATAGAGCAGGTACAGCTGGGTTAATGGGAGATAAATATAAGGCTGTTGTGTATAGAGCAGGTAAAGCTGGGTTAATGGGTGAAAAATATACATTTGTGTTGTATAGAGCAGGTACATTTAGGTTAATGGAAGGAAAATGTGCAGCTGTTGTGTATAGAGCACGTATAGTTGTGTTAATGGGAGGAAAATATACACTTGTTGTGCATAGAGCAGGTACAGCTGATTTAATGGGAGAAAAATATACAGTTGTTTTGTACAGAGCAGGTAGAGTTGGGTTAAAGGAAGAAAATATACAGCTGTTGTGTATAGAGCAGGTAGAGTTGGGTTAATGGGAGAAAGATTTACAGCTGTTGTCTATAGAGAAAGGTATAGTTGGGTTAATGGAAGAAAAATATTCAGCTGTTGTGTATACAGCAGGTACAGCTGGGTTAGTGGGAGAAAAATATACAGTTGTGTATAGAGCAGGTACAGTTGGGTTAATGGAAGGAAAATATATAGCTGTTGTGTATAGAGCAGTTAGAGTTTGGTTAAAGGGAGGAAAATATACAGCTGTTGTCTATAGAGCAGGTACAGTTGGGTTAATGGGAGAACAATATACAGCTGTTGTGTATAGAGGAGGTACAGTTGGGTTAACGGGAGAAAAATATGCAGCTGTTGTGTATAGAGCAGGTGCAGCTGGGTTAATGGGAGAAAAATATACAGTTGTTGTGTATAGAGCAGATACAGCTGGGTTAATGGGAGAAAAATATACAGTTGTTGTGTATGGAGCAGGTGATGCTGGGTTAGTGGGAGAAAAATGTTCAGCTGTTGTGTATAGAGCAGGTGAAGCCGGGATAATGGGAGAAAAATATACAGTTGTTGTGTATAGAGCAGGTACAGCTGGGTTAATGGGAGGAAAATATACAGTTGTTGTTTATAGAGCAGGTACAGTTGGGTTAATGGGAGAAAAATATACAGTTGTTGTGTATAGAGCAGGTACAGCTGGCTTAATGGGAGGAAAATATACAGTTGTTGTTTATAGAGCAGGTACAGTTGGGTTAATGGGAGAAAAATATACAGTTGTTGTGTATGGAGCAGGAGATGCTGGGTTAGTGGGAGAAAAATGTACAGCTCTTGTGTATAGAGCAGGTACAGCTAGGTTAATGGGAGAAAAATATACAGTTGTTGTGTATAGAGCAGGCGAAGCTGGGTTAATAGGAGAAAAACATACAGCTGTTGTGTATAAAGCAGGTACAGCTGCGTTATTGGGTGAAAAATATACAGTTGTTGTGTATAGAGCAGGTGAAGCTGGGTTAATAGGAGAAAAACATACAGCTGTTGTGTATAGAGCAGGTACAGCTGCGTTATTGGGTGAAAAATATACAGCTGTTGTGTATAGAGCAGATAGAGTTATGTTAATGGCAGGAAAATATACAATTGTTGTGTTGAGAGCAGGTAAACCTGGGTTAATGGGAGAAAAATAAACTGATTTTTTGTATAGAGCAGGTAGAGTTGGGTTAAATGAAGAAAATATACAGCTGTTGTGTATACAGCAGGTACAGTTGGGTGAATGGGAGAAAGGTATACAGCTGTTGTCTATAGAGCAGGTAGAGTTGGGTTAATGGGAGAAAAATATACAGCTTTTGTGTATACAGCAGTTACAACTGGGTTAGTGAGAGAAAAATATACAGTTGTTGTGTATAGAGTAGTACAGTTCGGTTAATGGGAGGGAAATATACAGCTGATTTTATTCAGCAGGTACAGTTGGGTTATTGGGAGGAAAATATACAGCTGTTGTCTATAGAGCAGGTACAGTTGGGTTATTGGGAGAAAAATATACAGCTGTTGTGTATAGAGCAAGTACATTTGGGTTAATGGGAAGAAGATATACGTCTGTTGTGTATAGAGCAGGTGCAGCTGGGTTAATGGAAGAAAAATATACACTTGTTTTGTATAGAGCAATTACAGCTGGGTTAATGGGAGGAAAATATACAGCTGTTGTGCATAGAGCAGTTAAAGTTGGGTTAATGGGAGGAAAATATACATCTGTTGTGTATAGAGAAATTAGAGTTGGGTTAATGGGAGAAAAATATACAGCTGTTGTGTATAGAGCAGGTACAGCTGGTTTAATGGGAGAAAAATTTCCAAAGAGGAGAAATTTTTAAATTTATATATATATATATATATATATGTGTGTGTGTGTGTGTATGTGTGTGTGTATATATATGTATAAGAGTTCATAATGTTAATTGTCGTTACGTGATTGTTTATCGGATATTTGTAAATGTTGCACCAACTTGTTATTTTAGTGTTTTTTCACAATAAGATTCAGAATGTATTTTAGGGTGACACTTTGCAATTTGTGGGATGAGTAATATCTGAATGATATGTGGTTGTTATTTTATCACTGCGTGTTGTAATTTGTTATCATTATAAGCTTTAGTCCATTATTTTTAACAACATATTTTACGCTAATCGAAATAAATTAATGTAAAATATAACAATTAATATACAAAGCACCACAACTGGCAGGAAATTACGCTTTAAAACAACAATCCTCTCCTGTTTACAGTCGTTAGAGAGATAAATTTCGCAGGTCTGTTTGACGCTCCATAATGCTACATTATTACGGAATGTGGAATTGATGTGGCGAAAAGGAGAGTGTTGATAGGAGGATAATATTAAGATGAATTTTGGATTAAAAATGTATTAATATACGACTTGCATAAACTGTTTGTGTAGCATGTTCAGTTGCAGATAATAGTATTAACAACGCCAAACATCAGGTCTGTCTTGTCACATCTTCATCTGCAATGGATACATTAAGAGTAAATATTTCTCTAAAAGTGAATGAGTCAAAGCGGAATCTAAAATCCGATTTGCAATTTCTTGGTCCTTGACGCAAAAATTTTACAGTTCCACTCGAATGTTTTGTCATACCCACGGATCTTAATATTATCATTGTTATAGAAGTATAAAACCTGTAATTGTTATTACTTCTTTCAGTAAATATATCGAACTGATGCCTACTTTTATCAGTAAAATGGTGGAGTTAGTAAGTAATAACACACATTTAGCTCAGTTACAAAACACAAATCAATATACACTACCAGTAATGCTTTCAGTCCTGTTACTCCTTTAAACTACACTCTGTTACACACGTATACAGTCGGTCTGTCCTATTGACATTATCAGCATACAGTTCGTTGCCAACTGACTGCTGCCTGCCAACTGCTGCTAAATGCCGACTGTTTAACAACGCTGGTATTTAATTGGCAACGAGATTTGAAAAAGGAAATTTTTAGATTAGGGGAATAAACCAATAACTTTCGAACATAACTTTATACATTTTTCATACAGCTAATGGGATGTTTGGTTCTTTAACATGTTTTAAAAGCCAGCCTCATGATGGTCTAGTGGGGTGGAAACTTGTAGCTGTTTGAATAATTTGTAAGGTTGTGTTCAATATTTATTTGTTTAATATTTATTCTATAGTTCAACACAACATGGTGCATAATTTTAAAAATATGAATTTTATATGAGACGTGAACTTTATACTATGTTTGGCTCTATGCACCAACTGGAAAACGTCGCTTATATACTGTAAGGACTTTGGGAGATGGTAAGTTTGCATATGATTATACTTATACGTGTTTTACATAAGGAGACTTGCCAGCATTTCAGACTGTGTAATGTCGAGTGGTTGGTTGATGAGTGGCGAAAGAAACGGAAAGAAGTGTAGTTGCTATAATGCCCTAATGGGAAGCACTATCACAAGATTTTCCTTAACGGACTGACTGAGGACAATCTCGATGACGGACCGTTACCCTGCCGACTGTCGTACAGAGCGGTACCAGAGTGAAGGTGAGAAGAGCTGCGGTTTGAAACGGAGTGGTAGTTTACACATTTTAAATTGGAGTGCATTTTGAAGATATTTTATATTTTCGCAGCTGTTTAGGTGAGGATTTTTTAATTTGCAATACAAATTTTCTTCAAGGGATAGCCGTTTTCCGACGTCTATTGACAATTTGGTAGTTTGCAATAGTCAGCAATAGTAGTCATATTTCAGAATATCGGAACATTTTGAATATTTGTTTACAAAATGTGAATTTCTGTGTTCAGTAAACCACATTCTGTCCTATCCGTTGATATAATTGTTATTATTCTATTGAACTAACTGTGAAAGATCACGATAAATCGTTCCCAATAACCACCACGTCTGCTAATGGATAATATTCGATGATTTTCTTAACACAAACGCGCTCTCAGTATTAGGATAGATCTCCAAGAATATTTACGAATATTTACAAAGCTATAAGCCTCAATGCTTCTAAGCATAACAAAACAAAATTACAGTTTAACACAATTTGCCAGTCGTACATTTTAACATATTTTACGCAGATATTAACATCAAATTTTTTCTACCACAATACATCTGTACATTAAACGAACTGTCCAGTTTATTATAAGGAAAGATACAAACAGTAAATAATTGGAAAACATACAATAAGCCATTTATATGTCATGTAACAGACACAGAATCACATGAAATATTCCACAACTTAGTGGCTCAATGCTTTATTTGCCATGAATGATTTCCGTTTCTTACTGCGGAACATTTTCTAATATACGAATTACAGCTATGTAAACACAGCAGCGGTTGCACCCCACTCCATCCTTCACTGTACACTGTACACTGTACACTGTACACTGTACACTGTACACTGTACACTGTACATTGTACACTGTAAACTGTACACGGTACACTGTACACAGTACACTCTACACTACATTCCTCACTGTACACTCACAGCTCTTCGTCTGACTGTAGGCAGTACAGCGATTCCCGCTATTCCATTTTGTCATATAACAAGTATGGTGCCTTTGTTTTTAATATAACATACTGGACAGCGGTCTATTGCGACTCACTGCCCACAGGTTGCGCAAGATTCTTAAAATGTCTGGTGTCTCTGTGTCCATTTAATTCATATATATATATATATATATATATATATATATATATATAAATTTAGGCACGGACAACTTCAATATTTTGCAAAGTTATTAATCTAATGCTATACATTATTGATCTGCTACAGACGGAACAGTGTACATCCCTGTCTTCGCACAGCCAGAAATTTGAAGTCGTCTGTTTACCTATGACTCCAATGCCCATTCTCCTAGAAATCTCCGGGTAAAATTTTAATTTTTTAATTTGTATAAATATAATTGCTCATGTAGGTCTTTGCATGTTTATGTTGGGTTTGTTATGGGCCAAAGAAAAAAGATTATAGAAATTTAATTATATTTTTATCTGCAGTTAACCCAAAACGCTCAGTTGGTATAAGGAATTGTGCAATATTCAAAAATACACCTCACTATAAAATTGCAAAACCCACTGTTGAATGATAACGCTTAAATGACACTTAACCTTTTGGCACCGGAGTTTTACATTTAAATTTTAGCACAACCTGTATGTAAAATGTGAATAATACAGGAACCAAAAAGGTAGCATTACGAAATAAACGGCATTTTGAAGAGAAAAACGGAGAGTATGCAGCATGTTTAAAATACTCAGTACGTATATTTGTTGAAAAAATATATAAAATGCAACATTTGGAGAGTAGCGGTACGCCCGTCCTATATATAGGACGCACGGTTCTTAACCCTTATCCTGCTAATGTGGAGAATAGGGTGAGCTCCTAATAATGCCAGCAAATGGTAGGTGGGATTTAACTCGGCGTTTAAAGAGTTAAAGTTTAATGTACGTGCAATTGTCATTTTGATATTTAAAATTGAAAGCTTTTAGAGTTTTATTTTGTGTCCTCCTGTAATACCAAAACACAGTAACATGCCTTACAGCCACGTTACACAGCCACACACGGTGTACATTACTGCTGCGTGTAGCTGATGGGTATGTGGGATGTTTGTATTGTGTATCAACTGACGAGGTTAAGACGTTACTGGAAAACCATGACAATGCACTTGTTAAGATAACACATAGGCGCGTTCGCGTAACAATTTTTGGCGCAGAAATAAAAAAAAAACCGAGCAGACTTGGTTCGGTTCCTAACAGGCACAAAAGGTTTTCATTTTCTTTAAATCATGCAAATAGGATACTGAGACCAAACAGCTTAATATTCAGTGGGCTTCGGGGATAAAACTGCTGGAGCTTCAAACCGAAAACGAACAAGGATCTAGCACCAAAAAAAGAAGGACGAGAGGCATATAACCCCACTCAGTGTAAATCTTCAAGTAGTGTACACAGAGAGCTGCACCTTCACACGCTCTTAATAAGAGTGATGTCAGGTATGGCAACACTTTAAAGATAGCCAGCCAATTTGTTATATAATATTTTATCTACAGTAGACACTGCATCATGCAATATCATGGATTTGTCAAGTCTCCGTTCTACTTATCAAACTGATAAGCAGTACACAGTCCAGATAAACAGTTCAGGTGAAGTGTGGAGTCTTGAATGCGACTTCATGATAAAATATTTTTCAACACAAAGTTTTTCTAACATGTACAGACTGTCAATTAATGCAATTAATTTTGCAATATTTCGCAAAAATTTAGACAAGGATCAGCTTAAAACAACTTTTACAATTAGCATTGAAACTAAAGAGAGGTAACTTGTAATGAAAGCTTTTATACTAAACAGAATCAAAGTCCAAAATATTATTAGTCAGTTTTAAACACAATAACTATCGTAACCCGTTAAGAAAAAATTGCACTGTTCTGCTGTCTTAATGAAATACATTCACTGTGCAGTCTTTCTTAGACACGAAGTTAATTATGATGCAATCAAAATAAATTAAAGTAATATTTAACAATCAACTCTCAAACGCTACAAATTGCTGGACAGCACAACACAACAGTCCATGCCTTCTTTCACTGGATAGATTGAGGGAGGTCGCTGTTCTGTTTTACGTTTCATAAGTCTACGATGTTAATAAATGTCTATATGAAGTAGCGAAAAAAGAGACATCTAATTAGAGGTTAAAATTAAGATGAATTTTAGAAAATAATCTGTGAACACAGTACTTGGATAAACTGTTACTCTTCGCCCTTCAGGTTTAGATAATAATATTAAGGGCTTAAAGTCGACAGGATCTGAGTCACGTCGTCCGATTACTCTAAAATTCACAAAATTTAATAGTACCTGGGAAATATTCTAGTCGCTTCTTAATGCAACACTTTGTATACAATAGTTGTGACTTATTCCAATGTCGCGACGACTGGACCAAGAACAGTTTTAGGAAAAAGTGAAACCAAGCAGACAGTTCTTAAAAAAAATCGTCCTGAATTTGTCTCCATAATGTTACATAATTTCTCGCTTGCGTAAAAACGGAACGTATTAACATAGGGTCGTTTCTGCTTGTATTGAATACGAAGTGCAAGATTTAGTAAGCAGTTTCTAGACACACAGTATACTGGCTGATGTCAACGTCTGGATGAAAAAACTGTAGTTGTGTGGCAGTGAAGAAAGAAATAGCAACAGATATTTTACGTCACATTCCGTTCCGTTATATCACAATGCATTTCCACAACATAATGCCCTCCTTTGTGAAAAAGTTCTACCCTTAATAAATATCCCTAAATCAACATTTTGAAGTTTCTCGAGAATGAAGAGAGTGAGTGAGAGATGGAAGAGAGTAGGGTGGAGAAAGTGAAGCGGTTAGATAGAAATAGTAGAGTCGTATTTGTATTATACGGAAGCAGAAATATTAATGCCGTTATAGTTTCTCAGTCAGTACCCTCTCGTCCTACTGGTGCCTACATTTATGTTGGAAGAAAGGTAAATTTCGGGAAGTTTAGCTACAAACACGTACAGAAATATATGATACTGCAGTTCCTGTTTTACAGAACACAATTTCCCTCAGTTACAGCAAATGTTCTTTTAAAAAACTCGGTGTTTGTTGTGAGAAACATGCGGAGTATAGGAACACAGCGTAGTCCAAATTCAGAAGGTTTTTGTTACAACTGTTATCATCTTTGTACAAATTATACAATAATTTACCACTGCAATTAACAAAGGGTTAATAAACCTGCCGTCCGCTTCACAGACACAGCTAGATATTTTACACTCGATATTTGTGTCACTCGATATAACTGTCATCATGCCTAAACTTATCAACTAACAGTCTCACTCCAAGTCACATATATGCAATAGTGAATAAGTTAATGTCATGAAGTTGTACTGCATTAATTTGTTACTGCTTATGGTGACGTTAATTAACCTGCAACTGAAAATAATTATAAATCATCTTTCAGTTAGTAATATTGGTATCTTGCGTTATGTGAAAATATGCAGTGTGGCAGTTAGTGCGACAGTATGTAGTGTGGCAGTTAGCGTGACAGTATGTAGTGTGGCAGTTAGTGTGAGAGTATGTAGTGTGGCAGTTAGTGTGACAGTAGGTAGTGTGGCATTTAGTGTGACAGTATGTAGTGTGGCAGTTAGTGTGACAGTATGTAGTGTGGCAGTTAGTGTGACAGTATGTAGTGTGGCAGTTAGTGTGACAGTATGTAGTGTGGCAGTTAGTGTGACAGAACGTAGTGTGGCAGTTAGTGTGACAGTATGTAGTGTGGCAGTTAGTGTGACAGAACGTAGTGAGGCAGGTAGTGTGACAGTATGTAGTGTGGCAGATAGTGTGCAACTGACTGAAGGCATTTGCTGTGTGACAGTATGTAGTGTGGTAGTTAGTGTGACAGTATGTAGTGTGGAAGTTAGTGTGACAGTGTGTAGTGTGGCAGGTTGTATCAGAGTATGTAGTGTGGCAGTTAGTGTGCAACTGACTGAAGGCACATGCTGTGTGACAATACGTAGTGTAGCAGTTAGTGTGACAGAATGTAGTGCAGCAGTTAGTGTGCAACTGTCTCAAGGCACTTGCTGTGTGAGAGTATGTAGTGTGGCAGTTAGTGTGCAACTGTCTGAAGGCACTTGCTTTGTGACAGTATGTAGTGTGGCAGTTAGTGTGCAACTGTCTAAAGGCACTTGCTGTGTGACAGTATGTACTGTAGCAGTTAGTGTGCAACTGTCTGAAGGCACTTGCTTTGTGAGAGTATGTAGTGTGGAAGTTAGTGTGCAACTGTCTGAAGGCACTTGTGTGACAGTATGTAGTGTGGCAGTTAGTGTCCAACTGTCTGAAGGCACTTGTGTGACAGTATGTAGTGTGGCAGTTAGTGTGCAACTGTCTGAAGGCACTTGCTGTGTGACAGTATGTAGTGTGGCAGTTAGTTTGCAACTGTCTGAAGGCACTTGCAGTGTGACCGTATGTAGTGTGGCAGTTAGTGTGCAGCTGTCTGAAGGCACTTCCTTTGTGGCAGTATGTAGTGTGGCAGTTAGTGTGCAACTGTCTGAATGCACTTGCTCTGTGACAGTATGTACTGTGGCAACTGCCTGAAGGCACTTGCAGTGTGACTGTATGTAGTGTGGCAGTTAGTGTGCAACTGTCTGAATGCACTTGCTGTGTGACTGTATGTAGTGTGGCAACTGCCTTAAAGCACTGGCTGTGTGACAGTATTTAGTGTGGCAGTTAGTGTCTAACTGAATGAAGGCACTTGCAGTGTGACTGTATGTAGTGTGGCAGTTAGTGTGCAACGCTCTGAAGGCAATCTGCTGTGTGACAGTATGTAGTGTGGCAGTTAGTGACTAACTGTCTGAAAGCACTTGTAGTGTGACAGTATGTAGTGCGGCAGTTAGATTCCAACTGTCTGAAGGCACTGGCTGTGTGACTCTATGTAGTGTGGCAGTTAGTGTGACAGTATTTAGTTTGGCAGTTAGTGTGGCAGTATGTAGTGCGGCAGGTAGTGTGCAAATGTCTGAAGGCACTGGCTGTGTGACAGTATGTAGTGTGGCAGTTAGTGTTACAGTATTTATTATGGCAGTTAGTGTGACAGTATGTAGTGCGGCAGTTAGTGTCCAACTGTCTGAAGTCACTGGCTGTGTGACAGTATGTAGTGTGGCAGTTAGTGTGACAGTATTTATTGTGGTAGTTAGTGTGACTGTATGTAGTGCGGCAGGTAGTGTGCAACTGCCTGAAGGCACTGTCTGTGTGACAGTATGTAGTGTGGCAGTTAGTGTGCAATTGTCTGAAGGCACTTTGTTGTGTGATAGTATGTATTGTGGCAGTTAGTGTAACAGTATGTAGTGCGGCAGGTAGTGTGCAACTGCCTGAAGGCACTGTCTGTGTTACAGTATGTAGTGTGGCAGTTAGTGATCAACTGTCTGAAGGCACTCTCTGTGTGACAGTATGTAGTTTGGCAGTTAGTGTCCCAGTGTCTGAAGGCACTGTCTGTGTACAGTATGTAGTGTGGCAGTTAGTGTCCAACTGTCTGAAGGCACTGGCTGTGTGACAGTATGTAGTGTGGCAGTTAGTGTGACAGTATTTAGTGCGGCAGTTAGTGTGACAGTATGTAGTGCGGCAGGTAGTGTGCAACTGCCTGAAGGCACTGTCTGTGTGACAGTATTTAGTGCGGCAATTAGTGTGACATTATTTAGTATGGCAGTTAGTGTGACAGTATGTAGTGCAGCAGGTAATTTGTAACTGTCTGAAGGCAATGGCTGTCTCCGTTTTGGGGGCAGATAAGTAACGATCTAATAAAGGGAACTGTACTGACGTCCATTGACTCTTTCGCAGCTGACTGTCTGTCATGACGCTATATGTAATATCGTGAACCTCAGTTTTCCACCTGCTTTAATTGTCACTGTATTGTTAGTTTATGTAATTGCCTATTGAAATTCTCAATTCAGTCCTGCAGATACAAACACTGTCCATTTATCAGTTTCTGTGGTCAGCCATCTTGCAACCTACCGTTTGTACTGCGGTGTTGCTGCCTGCCAAATGATATTCACTTCTCTCCGAATTTTGGTAGGTAGCCTCATGTGTACGGAAATGTTACGTCTGAGAACACAGAAATCTACAGTTGTATCGATACGATAGGCCAAAATATCTCTCCTTGAATTAGTTTAAATCACTACGGACTAATTACAAACACACGTAAACAAACATTTCGGTAAAACGAAGGGAAATAATCCACTTTTGCTTTATTAAAATTAGTCAAATTAAGTACCAAAATTTCTACATATATATGCTCTCTTCCTACAATGAAATAAATCCCACGCTTTGTGCTAAAAGATAAAATAAAAATCCCGTACCTTATTCACAGTTATTTTATTTAATTCAATTCTTGAAAATTATAATACGCAATTCTTAATCCCAAAGTATGAAATCAATCATGGGACCTGTTAAAGAAAACTGCCTATGAAAGAATTCTTTGTTTTAAAAATATGACAATAATATATAATTGAAGGCAATACATTTCCTTTGTATTGTTTTTGTGTCAGCCATTCATCGCAACAGGATATAATCATTATAATGTGAATAGCTGTCATGTGCTTATCCAGGGTGACGGTGAGGAAGAGGCTTAAAACGAAAAGAGAATAAACACACGTCTTACTAAATTTTATTTCATAACATGTCATCACAATGCAGTGTGTGTAACAAATGCACACAACAAACGTCACCAGACACACACATAAGATAGCTCTATACATTTTTACAATTAACAGTACACTGTCTTATACTGCCATACACAAAGTGCTTTCGATGTCATCTGAGAAGTAAGATTGATATAATACATTTTTTGATAAATAAGAGCATATATATTTTATAATCTGTCTATACCCTTCAGACAGCGGTACGGTGTAGTGAACTGACTGAATAGCGGCATATCAACTGAAAATATTTGTGTCTGCAAAACTACTCCTTAAGAGCTACGGAAAACACAGTATTGATATTTAATTTATTAAACACTTTGCAAAGATTAATATCTACTTCTCTGAGGTCACCAACTTTAATTTCTTCACAAACTGAAAATTGATGTTTGGTTCAACAAGATTTTATTAGGGCCGGGAATGCTATTTCGCTTCTAAGCACTTTCTAATTTTTCGTATTACTATTGTACTTCGCCTTCATTTGGTTAATTTCTTTGTATGTATCGCTGCTGTCAATATCAGACTGGAAATAGCGCCATATGATGAGATGAATTGGGAAGGACTTGATAGGAAATATTCTTTGTCAATTTTCGTGTAATATCTCGATGTGCAAGATGTAATCACTGAGGAAAATCACAATGAATTATAGTCAGTAGAGACAGTCTGTGGACCGAGACAGGAAAGTCGGCACTGCGACTATACAACATTACCAAACTGAATGGCGCTATTGTTGTGAAAGGTCTCTCTAAGGATTTTTCTGCATGTACATTACTACAATATGTAAATAATTATTCAATATTCTACGTGGTTATACTAACAAATGTGTAGGTTACAATAGTGTCACTTCTAAGGAAAAACTCCTGTTATCTCGTCTGGATTTTCAATAAGGCATGTTCTACGTACTTGGAAATTTAGTGATGCGAAGTTTCCAATATCACCATTGAGATAAGATAAAGCTGTTATTTTATTGGCTCCTTTAAGTATTATATCTTAATGTACATAAATCCTATGTGTGGCCAGCAGTGTGCACAGCTGTTCTGAAGTAAAAAAATAGATGAATCAAAGTTCAATTTTTGGCTTGGCTTTGAACACGATAAACCAATCCATGTAAGGGAATTAACGATGTGGTGCATACATAACGTTGTGGGCAGACTGCTGATTGTGCAGAAATATCAGTACTACAGTCCGAAACATAATATTTGTTTCCCAAAATACACGGCGTCATATATCAGATAACAGGCACTTTCAGAATTTTATATGAGTGTATTGTTAAAAATTATTACAGGGTAGAGGGATAATGGCGGTTCTGCCTGCAGTTACTGCAGTACTATTACATCACTGTGCTATGGATACATGGACTGTCTGTAGTGTTGTTAGTACAGGGTAGAGGGGAAATGGCAGTTCTGCCTGCAGTTACTGCAGTACTGCCACATCACTGTGCTATGGATATATGGGCTGACTGAAGTGTTGTTACTACAGGGTAGATGGGAAATGGTGGTTCTGCGTGCAGTTACTGCAGTACTGTTACATCACAGTGCTATGGATATATGGACTGACTGCAGTGTTGTTAGCACAGGGTAGAGGGGAAATGGCGGTTCTGCCTGCAGTTACTGCAGTACTATTACATCACAGTGCTATGGATACGTGGACTGACTGCAGTGTTGTTAGTACAGGGTAGAAGGGAAATGGCGGTTCTGCCTGCAGTTACTGCAGTACTGTTACATCCCTC
>Ga0268261_10001678_pt1 | contig 15458 bp, 16 predicted proteins | sample TergutNc150P1_FD_190353 | JGI IMG/M metagenome (GOLD analysis project Ga0268261, IMG submission 190353) | Nasutitermes corniger P1 segment gut microbial community from laboratory colony in Florida, USA - Nc150 P1 (SPAdes) (version 2) | ecosystem: Host-associated > Arthropoda: Insects >... | reverse complement strand
TAATGTAAAGCGCTTGAGATAAGTAATCTTTCGCGTATTGGTATCTGGTAGCCATTAGCTTCCTCCAATGTTTGAGAAACAGGGTTCCCTCGGATTGGCAGGTTTTGACTCCGATGTTTGACTCCGTAGATGTACCGCATGGGATTTTGATTAATTTGATTATTTGATTACCGCTTTGACGGCATCAATTAACCGGGCTTGAGTTTTGTCTTTATGTTCCAGGGCATCCATGATGCGCTCATCGATGGTGTCTTTGGTGATGATGTGGTGGATAACCACGGTCTTAGCATTTTGGCCTTGACGCCACAGCCGGGCGTTGGTTTGTTGGTACAACTCCAGGCTCCAGGTCAGCCCAAACCAGACTAGGGTGCTGCCACCGGCTTGCAGGTTCAGCCCGTGCCCAGCGGAGGCTGGGTGGATGAGGGCGACGGGGATTTCACCGGCGTTCCAGGCTTTGATGCTGGCACCATCATCCAAGGCTTCAAATTCGATGCCGAGGTTGCGTAACCGGTCAGTGATGCGGGCCAGATCATGCTTGAACCAATAAGCCACCAACAACGGCTTGCCATTGGCTGCCTCAATCAAATCCTCAAGCGCATCCAACTTCCGGTCATGCAGGTGGTGTTGCTCGCCAAGCTCGTCGTAGATGGCACCATTAGCCATTTGGGAGAGTTTCCCGGCGAGGGCTGCAGCGTTGGCGGCGGTGATTTCCCCGGCGGGCAATGACAGTACGAGGTCGTGTTTCATTTGCTCGTAGTGTTTGCGCTCCGCCTTGGACAAGTGAACCTGGACTTCAGCAGACACGAGTTCAGGCATGATGAGGTGGTCGGTGGATTTCATCGAAATGGTGATGTCCCCAATCCGGTCATAAATCCTGCGTTCGGCATCGGGCTGCGGCTTGTAAGTGAACACCACCTGGGCGTTGCGTTTATCGGGGGTGAAGTAGGCGTTGCGGTACTGGCCAATGAACCGGCCCAACCGCTGGCCCATGTCCAGGAGCTTGAATTGCGCCCACAAGTCCATCAACCCATTACTGCTCGGCGTTCCGGTCAAACCAATCACGCGTTTAACCAGGGGCCGGGCAGCCATTAAGGCTTTGAACCTTTTGGCTTTGTGGTTTTTGAAGCTGGATAGCTCGTCGATGACGATGGTGTCGTAGGTGAATGGCACTCCGGATTGTTCTAGGAGCCAGGGGATGTTTTCGCGGTTGATGATGGTGATGTCAGCCCGCTCCAACAAAGCTTGCTTGCGTTCCGTAGCGGTACCTACGGCCACGGCGTGAGTTAGGTGGCTGAGGTGTTCCCATTTCGCCAGTTCGTCCGGCCAGGTGTCGCGTGCTACCCGTAATGGGGCGATGACGAGTACCTTGTGTGCTTCAAATGAATCAAATAGTAGGTTGGCTAGCGCGGTTAGGGTGGTTACGGTTTTGCCTTTCAACCGAGGCCCATGTCTAATAGCAGCGCCGAGACTGGGTTTTCTTCGATGAACCGGGTGGCGTATTGCTGGTAATCGTGGGGCATGAACTTCATTTGGCATCACCTCCTTGAATCTGGTTGATGATTGGTTGTATTTGGGTTGGCTGGTCAAGCACAAAGACTTGGAAGCCGAGGTGCCGCAGGAGTTCGTGGCGGGTTAGTTGTAGTGGCCGTGGTTTTTGGCCGGGTGCTTTGACTTCTACGAATCCACACCTACCGTTAGGCAGTAGGATGAGGCGGTCAGGCATCCCATTGAATCCGGGGCTGGTGAGCTTTGGTGCGATGCCACCAGCGCGTTTTACGGCTGTGACCAGCAGTTTTTCGGTTTCTTTTTCTGACATCCCGCCTCGCTGTGCTGAACAGAAACTCACGATGATGAGCTTTTTCTCTGTTTCCTATATATGTGACCCCTATATGCGCGTGTGTGATAAACAACTTTTCTTTTATACCTATTAGCTCTAACAGGAAATATTGAGTTCATTAGTTTCAGGTAGTTGCTTTCTACGGGATGACCTGCGATTTTGGATATCGAACTGAAGGCTGTGCTAGTGCCAGCCATCAGTTCGATTGTGTTTATTCGCCGGGTTGGCGGGTTCGGACATAGATTTGCTGGTAGCCGTAGATTGGGATGTGCAGTCTGCCTGTTTTGTTGGAGTCCAGGCGTTTCCAACCACCGATGGCCTTAATCATCGCTTCAATCTCGTAGGAGTCACTTTTACGAATATCGTCGCGATGGTTTTCGAAGCACTCGCACCAAATTTCCATGTTGCATACCTGTTCACGCCGGATGGTACCTAGCGGTTGGGTGAGGCCATTTGGGTCGCGCAGGAAGTCGACTCGTTTTCCGGTGTCCATGCTGTCCCAGTTTGGTGGCAACAGGGTTTCGAGGTAGTTGGCGACCAGGCCGGTACGGTCGTCTGGTTCCAAAGCGTCGCGTTGTTCTAACAATGCGGCTGCGGCCACCTCGCCGGTAAGGAATAATTCTTCGCCAGCAGCGTGCAAGACAAGTGCTTCAGCCCAAATCTGGTCAACCTCGGCTTCGGTTAAGTCCCAGGGGCGTTTGGGTGTGTGACCGGTTACGCGGATGGGCCAGAACCTGCGGTTGCCGGTGACATCTCTTAGGAACCCGCCATCATTATTGGTGGTGCCAATGATGATGGTCTGCCTAGGGTGGGATTCAACCACACGCCCATAGGAGGGTCGGTATTGGTCGTCGGTGCGGGAGGCAAAGGATTTGACGGTTTCGACGTCCATTTTTTTGATGCCCGCCATCTCAGATAATTCCAGGACCCATTTGCCTTGCAGTTTTTCTGCTGCGGCTTTATCTTTCATGTCTGCCAGCGACAAACTGTCGGAGTACCATTCGCGCCCCAATTTACCTATCAGGGTGGATTTACCAATTCCTTGACCACCGTTTAGTACCGGAATGGAGTCGAATTTGATGCCGGGTTGGCGGATGCGGGCTACGGCTGCCACCAATACTTTACGGGTTACTGCGCGCACGTATTCGGTGTCCTCGGCGCCCAAATAATCAATAAACAGGCTATTCACCCGTGGATTTTGATCCCATTCAGGCAGGGCGTCTAGGTAATCGCGAATGGGGTGGTAAGCCCTATCAGCGGCAACCTTTGCCAGCACGGTGTCGATAGCATGGGCGGTGAAGGTGGCGTATTTGACCGCCAGGTAGGTTTCCAATTGGGATGTGTCATCGTCGCGCCAGCTCGGATGCTCATCCCTGTCCCACGGCAGTCCGGAAGCATAGATTTGGTTGGCCAGCCGGTTCAATCTGATGTTTTGCAGAGCCGGGTCGCCGCGCATAATCAGCAACAGGTTCGGAATGCTGGGTTCAAGTTTGCCTTGCCGGTTATATTTGAGCTTTGCATCCCATTTGCCGTCCGCGAAATCGACCTCAATTTGCTGTTCCCGCTCGGCATTCAATAGTTCGATGACGGCTTCGTCTTTGGCGGCCAGTTCGCACATGGATTTGAACGATGCCGCCTCAGACTGGCCCTGGAACTTGTGTACTCGAACCAGATCGAACGCGTTACGCGAGTGACCAGCCGCTGGGTCTTTGGCATGGAACGAGTAGGCCAGCTTGCCCTGGTTGTAAATCACTAGCCCGGCGGTGGAATCGGCAGGCACGTAATCGTAACGGCCACGAACATGCGATTTGTGGTAGGTGTCGGGCAGGTACTTAGCGATGACGGCCTCAATGTTGTAGGCGCAGCACCACATACCGACGATGCCGTCTTTGGTATCTGGGTCTTGCTGTTTTCCTCCACCGCGCGCTGGTTTGGGCGGCTCTTTCTCCCGGGTTGACACTGGTAGTAGCGAGAAGTCCCTCCAATCTGACACCCGCCCCAGGTAAGCATCCGGATTGAGGTAAGCACCGTCAAACACCCTGAACTCGTAATCACCGTCGGACGGGCATGATGGCCAGTACATGAGGCGCTCTGGCTGATAGGTAGAGTCGTCAAAGTAGTTGATGCCGATGTCGGCTGCGACCAGCCGTGATACTGCTACATACTCGTCCGGGGTGACTGTGCGGCTCAATGGGATTACCAACCGATACCGTGGCTTATCGGTGGTGTGTGAGTGCGTGGAATAGATTAGGCACTTGTATTTAATCAGCGCTGCGAGGCGTTGAAGGAACTCCGGGTCGGCATGGTCGATATCCAAAGTGAGGCCGTCACGAGATTCCACGGTGGCTCTGCTGCGCTTACCGCCCCGGCAAGCGCCCAACACATAACCGCCCGCATCTTTTAAGGCTGCCCGTTGATCTGGGTTAAGAGCGAAGTATTCGGCTACAGTAAATGCGGTGCGGCGCGGGTCCCGGCAGCGTTCCACAAAATCATCCCAAGTGATTTTCTTGTTCACCCATTTCTCGGATTTACGCGAGGCGCCCTCGGAAATTCTGAGTTCAACCATTAAGCCGTACCTTCCTTACTGATTCGGCGATGACCGGGGTGCGCGCAACTGACCTTTCGTGCAGGGCAGTGAGGTCGTGCAGCCAGTCGATTTCAAATACTGGTGAAAGCAATTGCGCCCTTGCCTGATTGCGGTACTTGTCAAGTTCGGGTATTGCTGTGTGGACTACCCAAGATTTGAGGTACCGTGCTTGTGGCGTGTGGATACTGTCAAGGAAGTCCAGTAATGCGGCTTGGCAGATAACGAACACGTCTTTCTGGGCGGGGCTGTCAGTTTGGACAACCTCAACGCCGATGAGTTCAAGCCACTGCACCACGGTCTGATAGTTGTCGAATCCGAGAATGTCGCAAATTTCGTAGAGGTACCACCACGTTTCCCCATTCATCTGGGTCGTTAGCACATTGTCGCCGTGGTAGATAAGTAAATCGGTACTCATAAAAGTCTTATTCCTTATGTTTGTGAATTGGTTAGGATTGGGAGATTGTTGCGGGGCTGGCCGGATTTACTGGTTGCCCAGCCAGCCCCGCAACAAAAAATGTGTTAGTTGAGGAAGTCATCATCCGCGTCATCGGCAGCAAAGTCAGATGCCGCATCAGCTTTCCCGCCCAGTGGCTCACCGTCAGCGATCTTTTGCAGGTTGTTCAACCCGCACGCGATACCTTTGTTGCCATTGGAATTGAAGGCATAAAACGCGATGCTGGCGCGGCCATAAACCCCGGAGTAAACCTCGGAATGGTCAGTAATTGGCAAACGGTTATGGTCGACGATGCCGGGCTTGCTAGATGAGTTGGCGTTGATGAAGTACGCATTCGCGTAGGCTTCATCGTCCGGGCGTTCCAGGTCGCCATCGCGCAATGGTGACTTCAACAGTGACAAGGCCGGTACGGTTTTGCCGTTGCCGCGCAGTTTGGCTTCACCCTCAGTGTAGGCCGCTTGAATGGCGGCTTTGACCTTAGCGACAGTGGTGGTATCCGATTTCGGAATGATGAGGGATACCGAGAATTTGGGTGCGCCACCGTTGATGGAGCGGGCCTCCCAGCAGTTGACGTAACTCCACCGGGTGTCTGGGCCGGTGACTACTTTTTGTGGATTGTGGTTGGTGGTTTTTGCCATGTTAATTTACCTCCAGGAAATCGTTAGCGGCAGGGTTATACGGTTCGCGTTTATCGGATGCGGGAACCAGGGTCGGCTTACCGGCAGCCTTTTCAATAAGCGCGCCAAGTAGGTGGTTGAATTTGGGTTTACCCAATGTTTTTTCCATCGCGGTAATGCCCAGGAGTTTGTGTTCAAACGGATCAAAACCAGCGGCTTGAACCGTGTCAGCGACGGCAGCATCGTTGGTGTAGCGGCGAACGGCACGGCCCGCCACCAGCTTCCAACCCGCCCATTGTTTTCCGGCTAGGGCTTGTTGGTAGGCGTATTCTTTGACATCGTTAGCCCACGAAGTGAGGTCATCGAGCTTGCCGAGGATGGTTTCAATTTCGCAGTCATCCAGCAACGCCGGAGCTTGGAAGTCATAGGCAGCTAGAGCCAGGTTGGCTTCCGCTCGTGCCCGGCATTCCGCTTTCGCGGGGCACCAGCGGCACCAATCACCACACTTGAACTCACCATCGCCAGCAAAGGCAACCTGCGCGGTGGGTTTAAGGATTTGCTCCGCCCACTCATACAAACTGGCTTTACTGACTGTTGAGGTGTTGATGTTTTCTCGGCGGGGCTGGTAAATCGTCATCGCAACTTGCTCGATGTCGTAAATGCCATCAAACAAATGCAGGGCGCCCAGGGCGTAGAGTTTCATTTGAGGGTTGTCCTCAGCCTCCACCAGTACGCCCTGACCGTGCTTGTAATCGATAACGTGCAAGGTGCCGTCGGTAATTACCAGGCAGTCGCCGGTGCCGAAGCCCTCGGGAACGTACGCGCTGAAGTCGAGGCGCTGCTCAATAAGCACCACCGGGTCGCTGCAAGTTGCCATGGCGGCTTCGACTAGTTCCAGGATGTAGGTGGCGTACCCGCTCGCGCAGGTTTCCATGTCATCGTTGTAGAACTTCAGTCCCTTAACCGGGTTCGTGGCCTTGAGGCCGAGCGCGGTTTTGAGCTTGTACTCGCATAGCTCATGTGCATCGGTGCCCTCAGCAGCGAACTCGGAAGTCTCATCCGGGTACTGCTCACCTAGCCGGGCCGATGGTGGGCAGGACAGCCACCTCTTAGCGCCAGAGGCGGATAGCAGAGCGTGGTCGTTACTCATCGTCATCACCTGGTTCGCAGGCGATGCAAAAGCCATTCTTGTCATGGGCGGTGCCACCGCAGAATGGGCAGGTCTCATGGTTTTGCCACGGCTTCTTCACGATGCTGCCCCCAGGCTTTCCACCGCTGCCAAAAGGGGTGGGTAGTGGGCGGGGTCGATTTCGGAGAGCTTCGGCGCCCCATGCGAAGTGAGCAAAGCCCGAATTTCGGCGGTGAAACCTTCACGGGCCTTATCTGCCAGCACCGCGCGCAGTTGCTCGAAACTGACCGGCGCCGGTTCCGGTACCTCCAGGGTGGCTTCAGCCATTGGTTCGCCATCTGGTACTTGGTTGTCCCAGTCAAACAACTTGTGCAACTGGCACGCCGCCTCAGCCACCTTGCCCGCTACCGACTCCAAAGCGTCGGCGGCATCCATTAGTGCGTTGAAGCATTTATCCACTTCCGGGTTAGCCATTGTTGTCTTCTTCCATCTGTTGCTGGAGCCTGGTCAACTTGGTAGCCAGGCGTTTGGACACGATGCTGATTGCGGTGAGCAGCCCGGCTAGTTCGCCGTCCAGCTCCTCACGCGGCTCAACAGTCTTTTGAGTTTTCATTTCCGTTTTCCTTCCGGTTGGGACTGGGGTGGTTATCCGCCCCATGCCCTGTACAGAGGCTCAGTGGCCGGGTGGGTAAAAGATTTTTAGATTTCTTGCGTGAAATTTTTGAGCACCGGAATCTGGGACAACTTGGCTAGGGCTTTGGCCTTGCGGTAGCTGATGGTTTTGTGGGATTTCAAACCCAACTCGGCGGCGAGTTGCCGTTCGGATTTCTGATTCCAGAAAAGCTCGTAGATCAGATGCCGGTCAGCGTCGGTTAAGGTGGAGACGGCGGTAAAGAGTGCTTTTAGGAGGGCGGCTTCTTCTACGACATCGGCCACCCGCACTGGGTCAGCCAGGTTGACGGCCACGGGTGCGCCGGTACCAGTGGTGGCGGAGTCGATTGAGAACTCGTGCTTGGCTCGGCGGCGGGCGCGTTGTTCTTCGCGCCAGATGTATCGCATGTTCTCCCGGGCCAGTTGCTCCCCAAGTGCCGTGCGTGGCAGCCGGGTCACTGTTGTGCCATCGGGTTCTACGAACAGGTGCGGTGTGCCTTGTTCATCGTGCGCTAGGCACTCGGCGCGGGTAACCGCCCGGTGGCTGCCGTCATCGTCAACGATGAAGTAGGTGGTTGGTGTGCCGTCATTTGCCCGCGACGGAATACGGGTATTTCGGTAATTGGTGGCCATTCCTTTGGCTCTGCTTTCTGCGAATTGCCGAAAACAGGCACCGAAAATGGGCGCGAAAAAGCCGGGGAGGACACTGTTTCCAGCATTTACCCCGGCCTATAAGTGATTCCCACGCTTATGTGAAAGCGCGTATCCTAAGCGACTCAGTCAGTAAACTAACTAGCTCAATATTCAATTATTCCAATAGCTGGATGTTGCGATGTGCGGTTATTATTGGTTCTTTATCCACGCCTTTCCGGTAGCTAAGTTTGCCCAGTAGAGGCGCTGGCAGTGGGCGCAACGCACCGAGATTTCCCCGGCAGCGTCGGCTGCAACCAGCATTTTGCTTCGGTCACACCTTGGACAGGCAATAGTGCGATTCAAATTATCCAATTTTGTTACTCCATATCTGTTTTAAGTAAATTCGTTTTTTGCGGTGGGCCGGGTTATCACGGAATTTCACCTGAGAAACCATGCTTGCTGGTCAAACGGGTCTAATAGTTCGTAGCGGTTGAATTTGGCGATGCCGCCCGCCACCATTGGTTCGGCCCGGTAGTCGGTAGATACGCGGAGTAGTCCATGTTCTTTGAGTTCCTTAAACCCGCGTTCAGCGGTATCCGCACTCATCCCATACCACTGTGGTACTCGTTCGGTAACGAGGCTGAACCAGGGTTCCTCATGGGATGCCACCAGCAGCATCGCCGTACCGGCCAAGCTCAATTTCTCGTGCCAGCTGTCAGTCCAGTACTTGTTACTCAGGTTAAAGAAGTTGTCGGAATTGCCCGCAGATGGCCGCGTGTATGGTCTGCCGGAACCATCAGGGCGCAGCAACGAAATCTTCACGTTCCCGGCCTCACGCTTCTTCTCAATCAACCCCAAATCCACCAGGCGTCCCAGGATTTTGCTGGTAGCAGTCTGTGCGCTTTTAGGCTCGGCACCCTCGGTTGCACCAATAGCGCGCGCCCATACTTCCAAGGGCCGAGACGCATACCAGCCCTTCTCGCCGTTACTGATGACAGCGTTTAGCAGTAGGTACATTTGCAATCCCCGCAGGTCGCGGTTTTTCACAAACGGTGCCAGTAGGGCGCTGCGGTCTTTCAACCTGCGGTTTGGGTTTTGAACGAACATGTTGGGGATTGGCGTGTATTCACGTTTAGCGCGTTTGAGCAGGTCTAGCCTGGTTTCGTGCGAATTTGGTGGTTTGATGCCTTTCGCAAGTGCCGCCTCCCGTTCCGTGTCGGTAAGTTTTTTGGATAACTTCATGAGGCAATACCGTAAGGGGTGCGGTTAGGTGTTTGGTGTAAGGTGGCGCGGGCCTCTGGTGCCGCCGGGGCGGGTTTATTGCTAGAGCAATGCTAGCTCGTGCTAGTTCAGTGAAAGTACTATGCAATAGCAGAAGCGAAATTCCGTTCCGGCGCCGGGTTGTAAATGGGTGGCGTCTGGGGGTGCGGTGGGGGGTTTGGGGCTGTGATGCCGAATTACTGGAAACTGCCTGCGTGGCGCGAAAAGGCGCCCGGTTATTGGTGACGGCACAGCATAGTGTTGTCATACATCAACAATAAACAACAAATGTTACCATACGTCAACAAGTGGCGCGCCATGCGTGTAGCAATGGCAGCTACATCGACTGCGACTGCCCGGCGCTAGACTGAACCTGCGCTGGCTCACCAGCCGGAGCGCCCAACTCGAAATAGCATTGAATAAAGAAGTCATACGGCGTAACTCCAAGATTCTCGCACGCATCCACCAGCACCGGCACCGGAATCTGCCGCGTACCACGCACATAATTCATCAACGTCACCGGATCAATGCCAATCTCCAACGCCACGCTGCGCCGCGACCGGCCTTTGGAACGGATAAGTTCCTCCAGCTTCTCACCCACAATGGTGTTGAAACGGTCGCCACGGTCAGTCATACCACCAGCTTACCAGCAAACATTGACAGGCGTAAACGAAAAATGGAGGCGATTGACCGAGCTACCAACTGTCCAACCGATAGCGTAAACTGGCCTGCATGAGCATGGTTTTGGATTTACCCGTCGAGGCAGAAGAGCGCCTTGACCGCTACGCCGGGTACGCCAACCGCGCAAAAGAAGCGCTGGCAGTGGACATCCTGGCAGACCAACTAGCGCAGTGGGACAGCCGAGGCTACGTCCCTGCAAGTCCGGCAACGAAGCCACAAAGTGTTCTGGCAGCAGGAATCGCCAACGGAACTATTAGGGCACCAAAGAAATCACTGGCAGAGCCATTCGTAGTCGCAAAAGTTGATCCTGCCCGCGCCGCTGCCGCGTTAGCGGAGTTCGAGGCCAGAATCTAGTGACCGAATACTACGTCGATTCTTCTGTTGTCCTCCGGGCTTTACTTGGCCATTCGCCAGCAACCCACACTTGGTTTGAGACGCTAAAGAACGACGAAGAGGCATCTCTCGTGGCATCCCGTATCGGCGAACTAGAAGTCACTCGCGTCGCCTACAACGCGGGAGCGGCCGACAGCGAGGTAGAAGATTACACCGAGAGGTTCGCTTACCTGCCAATTGACGATGCCTTAGTAGATGAAGCTCTCGGGTTGAAAGTGGTCGTCAAATCCGCAGATGCCCTGCATTTGGCAGCGGCACTACGGTTGCGCCCAGACCCCGTAATCTTCATTACCCACGACTACCAACTAGCCATCGCCGCAAAGGCGCTCGGCTTTCAAGTACATGATCCAGTAACCGATGACCCAGGTAGGTCGCCAGTCGCATAGGGTTGCGCCAATCCTTGCTAATTCGAACAATAGGAACGGGCGCCCGTTTTATGGCGTTATTGTTTAGGTATGAGTTTCTTTAGCCGCATTAAGTCGATGGCGGCTTCAAAATCGTCGGCGCCAATTAGTGGCAGCGGTAATCCGCCATCGGCAACTCCTGCCTCGGTTGCCCGATTGGAAACGGCGGTACAAGTTGTGTATCCCGATCCGGAGTCCGGCAGATTTACTACCGAGCAATTCACTCAAGGTTATGCACCAACTTACGCTTATAATTGGCAATTCCAAGAGGCACCCACGATTGGTGTTCAAGCGCTCGATCCTCGCGGAAAAACTGTGGCAGTTGTTGGTTTAGGGAGGGGCGATTTTAGCGGGCAGTTGAATGACCTTTCGAGATATCTGGGTGGGGATGCTCAAAGCGATTCGGCGCGCTCGCATACCACAAACGTGCATTCAAATAATATTGAGCTAACTGATGATTTCAAGTTAGCCCTTGAAATTCTAAATCGCGGAGATAATCTATTTTTAACCGGAAAAGCCGGAACCGGGAAATCGACGCTTATTCGCCATTTCATCGCTAATTCACAAAAGCGAGTCGTTGTGGCCGCCCCAACTGGCATCGCGGCCCTGAACGTAAACGGCCATACGATTCACCGTTTGTTTTCTTTCGGGGCAACTACCACACTAGAACACGTCGAATCCAACCGCTATTATCCGGCCAGGTTTATCGAAGTTCTAAAAAAGCTGGACACGCTCATTATTGATGAGGCTTCGATGGTGAGGGCTGACCTACTTGATATGGTGGAGACTGCTTTGAGGCGGTTCGGCCCAAAACCTGGGCAGCGTTTTGGGGGCGTCCAAATCGTCTTAGTTGGGGATTTATTCCAGTTGCCGCCAGTGGTTCCCGAGGGTGAAGAAGCGTGGATTAGGGAACGGTTCGGTACGCCTTACTTCTATTCTGCCCGTGCCATCGCAGCTAGTTCTATCCCTACAATTGAATTAACCAAGATATTTAGGCAGCAAGGCGATACTCAATTAACTGACATCCTCAATGCGGTTCGGGAGGGCGTGCTAACTGAGGATATGGTTGCGCAGGTTAACGAGCTTGTTAACCCCACTTTCGAGGTACCAGACGGTGAATTCTGGCTAACGGTTGCGCCAACACACAGAATTGTTGATGCGCGCAATAAAGCAGAACTCGATAAATTACCGGGTCAACAATTCACCCGCATGGCCGAGATATCTGGTGAGGTTCAGACGTCAGATTTGACTGCGAGCGAAATCCTGCAATACAAAGTCGGCGCCCAAGTAATGCTCCTCAATAATGACATAGCTGGGCGATGGGTTAATGGAACAATAGGCGTAATTACCGACATACTCGACAACGGTGAACGTGTAACCGTACTGACAAACGATGGCCGATTAGTCGAGGTTGAGCCACATACTTGGGAAATGACCCGCCCCGTCATCAAAGGTGGTTCTCTCGGGCACGATGTGGTGGGCACCTTTACCCAGTTGCCATTCGCCTTGGCGTGGGCGATCACAATCCACAAAGTCCAAGGCCAAACCCTAGACCGAATAGTGGTGGACTTGGCTGGTGGCGCATTCGATACCGGACAAGTCTACGTGGCTCTTAGCCGCGCAACATCAATGAACGGGTTGGTACTACGACGCGAAATCCGCCCGAAGGACTTAAAAACTGATCCCCGCATTCGCCAGTGGCTTAATCAAGCAACAACGAAAACCAAACCTGCTAGTTGCGTAGCTATTTCGGTTTCGACTGTCGGAGATGCAAGTAAATTCACTGGTGGGCCACGCCCAATCGAGATTGGGATGGTATTTGAAGATGGTTCTGGGTTCTCTACCTTAATTAACCCTGAACGTGATATCGCAAATGCACTTACGCATTACGGCATCAGCGCCGATGATGCCCTTGTGGCTCCCCGATTAGCGGACGCCTGGCCGCTACTTGAGCATGTGCTGGGCGGGCATACGCCTGTGGTTGCAAAAGGCGATCAAGGCCTGGCACTGCTAGATGAGGAACTACGGCGGCAAGGAATAATGAGAGCTTTCCCGTTGCCTATTGAAACGGCGGGAGCGTTACCAGACTCGCCAGGTGCTCTAGAACGCGCACGTTCCATCATGCGAAACCTCCGCAACGCTCAACAACATAGTGGATCACCGTTCGGCGCACCGGGCGAATTGGCACCAACGTACCTACTCATCCGTGAGGCAACCCGATTACCGGAACGCAGTGACACCACCAACAATCTCTTAGAGACCAGCCTTGCGATTAGCCCAATTCTTCTAGGCAAATCAACGACCGCAGTAATAGAACACGAAGCTGTCGCTAGCGTAGTAGCTGAACGCTTAAAGGCGGCTCTAGCCACAACTGCAGGACTAACACAGCAGTTACAACAGCGAATTCAGGCAACCGAAAAAGTTCTGGGATTTGAATTGTTGCCTACCTCGTCAGCCGCGCGGGGTGTATACAGCACTTTGCGAAGAGGAATGACCGTAGTATTTACTGGGAACGTCAATGGCAGTCGTCTTTCAACCGACCCCGCTGTCTTGGCAAACGCAAAACAGCTTGGGTTAGTCGTTGATAACTCCATTACCGCTAGCCGGACTGACGTGCTGGTAGCGGCGGATTTGTCTTCCCAATCCCGCAAAGTCCAGGGTGCCATCAAATGGGGAATACCCGTAATCTCGTATTCAGATTTTACGACTTGGGATGGACTATCGTCACCGGATGCGCCCCTCCCGAAAGCTGAAATCCGCGCCATAAACAATACCGCCAAAGCAGAACCAAAGCCGAAAGCCCCATCACCAACCAAATCAGCCCCGCACAAAGCGCCACCTTCGGGAGCAACGGATACCGGAGATGAGGAAACTGTGCGCCTCTTAAAAGCGCTGCTAGAGATGTTTGGCACTCAAACCGAGTTCACGGCAAAATCCGTACTTGAGCTAGGACTGCCAGAAGATGCCCAGCCAAGTCTCGTTCTTTCTGCGCAAGCAAAGTCGGTGGCATTGGGCCAGTACCTAAAGAAGTACGCTAACTATCGCGATTCCGATGGGTATTATTGGTATTCGCCCCGCACAAACGGGAAAAAGGGAGCCGTTTATGAGATCGCCGTGAACTCAGACGCAGCGAACTGAGAACGCCCCGACTTACTCCGCGACTGCAGGGGCATGAATCGGGCAAAAATCTGGTTCTCCGGGGTCGTTCTCAAACGGGGCAGGCGGCGTCGTCCAACCCTGGCTACGCGCATATCGGCGGGCTTCACTGAGGTCTAGGGAAGCTAACGAGGCACCAATTTGTTGCAGTTCCTTGGCGCTGTGAAATAGATCAATCGTGTCGCGCTTCGTTTTTTCGCAATCTGACAATTTGTTTTTGCCAGTCGGTTCACAGCCATCAACGTTTAAATTCATTGAGGCGTAAGAAAGGAAATGAGTGCATAGCGCTTTGTTGCAAGTGATGATTACGGAAACGGAGACGGCCACAGCCGGATTCTACACCACGGAACCCGCACACCGTGGGCCTGCGACTTTTGAATCTCGGTGAGGCACCGTGGTTCGCGGTAGTTCTGTGTCGGGCGTAGCTACATGTCGAGCAGGGAGCAGGTCAAGGAAACTCTTTGATAATGCCTAATAACCTTTTGATGTTTTACTGGAACAATACCGCCATATTCGGTACTATTTGATTATTCCTAAAAGGCTAAATGGAAATGTCAAGTTGTATTAAAATGCCCGTCTTAATAGAAATAACAATCCGAAGTCTAATACAATTGCCGTTTATTCCAGCTTTATCGACCAAAGTAATAATAGCATAATAAATTGGCTGTGACCAGCATGTTTGCTAAACCGTATTTGTTTATCCGAGTAAATGCAATTGCCGCTAGTCGCGTATCGGAACGCACCTTAACTCCATACGTTATCACGGCACTCTATCTGCATGTCAAGCTGTGTGCAAAATTCCCCCCGCTGTGTGCAACGGGGCTTCCGCTGTGTGCAAACTGGCCCAGGGTGTGTGCAAATCGCGAAAAGCGCGCTGCGGGTGCGTTTTAGAAAAGTTCAGGGTGAAAATCGGGGGTTAACCCCATTTACAGCCCGGCTAGCTTCGCGGGAAACTGGTTCAAACCACCCACGCGATTCAAAGGAGAATTAATGTCCACCTTAACCGCTGTAAATATGCCAGGCGTGTATGGCCTCCAAGGGGATAAAAAGCCGGAACTACTCAAGCTGATGAAAGGGATTGACCCTTCCGTGAGCGCGAGCATTAAGCCCTCGCGCGCAGAAGCTTGGTTAGTGCTCGACTATGACGGCCCGTTAGATCCAACCGCAACTATCCAAGAACTGATTGATGAGGTTGGGGTGACGCCGACTAATCGGGTGGAGGTTACTTACGAGCGAACCGGGGATGGCAAGCGCCGAGCCGCCCATGATGCTTGGAAATCAAACATGAATTACCTACCGGACATGCTAAGGGACGAGTTCATTTGGTATGGCCCAGCCGATGGTCAATGGGCGCAGCGGCGCTATTCAAATTCTTCTGTTCGGACTACTAACGCTGAGCAATACAACATTAACCTTGAGTTGGAGCCGCTGCTGTACCACAAACTAAACGTCGCAGCCCTGGAAAATGGTCAATCGTTAAATGAGTACTTGATGGAAGTCTTGGAGGAACGAGCTGACGGCTAGGCTTCGGCTCTAGTCGTTTCTTGACAGAGTGTAATTGCTGAGCAGAAAGCCATCATGCGAGAAAAGCAAGATAACCAAGTCCATCGTTCTCTTGGGTGCGAAGGCGCTCTGATACGGACCGGGTTTTACGGA
>Ga0268261_10001677_pt1 | contig 15460 bp, 20 predicted proteins | sample TergutNc150P1_FD_190353 | JGI IMG/M metagenome (GOLD analysis project Ga0268261, IMG submission 190353) | Nasutitermes corniger P1 segment gut microbial community from laboratory colony in Florida, USA - Nc150 P1 (SPAdes) (version 2) | ecosystem: Host-associated > Arthropoda: Insects >... | reverse complement strand
CCCCCCTCCCAGTACATTCTGTGATAAGCAAATTGACAGCAGTGATGGGAAGAGAAGGGTAGAGGTGTAGAGTCCGTTGAGTAAGTAGCCATAGTTAGCAGAGAGCAGGAAATAGTCAGCAAGTGTAACAGTCTTCACAGAACGGGAACTGTTCAGCTTCAGCATGTGGATGTGCCCACAGAACAAATGTATACACAGGCTGTTGAATTAGTTACCATCTCTTTTAATGATTTTTGTTGAGGCATATAAGGTCATAGTATTCAGAGGCACCACCCATGCCTGTAACCTGACAGGCTATGACTTTGGTACCCAGAAAGTGACCTTAACCCTTTAAACGCCGAGTTAAATCCCATCTGCCATTTGCTTGCATTATCGGGAGCTCACCCTATTCTCCACGTTAGCAGGATAAGGGTTAAGTTGAGTCCAGGTTGCTGACAGTGTAGATTTGTGGGAAGATATGCTGTCTGTCAGAGCAAACACACATGGAGCCATGCACTGCAATAGTTACATGACCTCATGTTCTTTCCCTGCCTAACAGTGTGCCATTGTGGTCTTCTCACCTTCATAAAATGTAATTTGTTACAGTTGATAATAGAATTGCTTTGTAATCATGTGAAATGGAAGTGATACTAGTGCCACGTATTGTAGGGCCTTGAAATATCATCTGATGCTGCTCTGTGAGCTTTGTGACTTGTGTGCAGTAACATGTATAATATTTGTTTTTCAGTTCAATAGTTTGTGATTGTAGATGACTACACCAAATTTTGTGTGATTTTTCTTTGTGCAGATTACAGAGACAGCTACAGTGTAAACATTGGAGGTTATGTTAAAGAATTTCATGTAGTGGAAATCCTTATGGGCAGTAGTTACATATATTTAGAGGTGACTATGGAATTGGTTTTCATGTGGAATCACTTAAAGGACAGTAAGCATCATTTTTTTTTTTTCAAAATAATTTTATATATATATATATATATATATATATGTGTGTCATAAAGGTGTTTTAACAGATACATTCCCCTCCAGCATAATCTGTCATGCAGTTTGAATATTCTGATACTGAACATATATTTAAAATTCCAGCAAAAGGTATGGAGTTTTGGAGAGAGATCTTTGAGGACACACGCAGAGGTGACACAGTAGTATTAAGATAGAAGTCAGGGACTTTTAATGATTGGTTGGAACTCAGTCAGGATTAGTTTCAATGGCAGGCTTTTGTGTAGATAGTGTTGAACTTTTAATACATTTTGAGGATTTTTTTTGAACTGTGACATACCTTGTGTGATTTCAGGCTTGTGCTGTGAAGTAGATGATAACTGCACTATTCTGGGCTACTATGCAGCAAGTAGTGGTAATTCCTTGCTGATGTTTCAGGACAACCAATTATTCCTATTTTCAGGGATCCTCTATGGGACTGATAGGTGGTTCCGAAACATTGGCAAGGAATTAACACTTTGCTGCATAATAGCCCAGTAGAGCACTGTTCTCTGACATACCTTACCAAGATGTTCATGGCATGGACGGGGACCCAGTGCTATACTTTTATAATCTCTTCCTTGAGAAATTACCAGTATGATGACAATAAGTGGGATTGCCCTGAATATTTATACTAACTACATGAAGCAGGGTACTTCTTGAGAAACTTAGTTCCGTAACTTCTCAAGAAATTCCCCTGAACTTTATGGAACCATAAGGATCATTACCATATTCACAAGAGCCCACTATTTGACCCTCTTCTTAGCCTGATGAATCCAGTTCATGACCTCTCATGCTGTTTCTTGAAGTTCTGTATTAATGTTACTTACCATGTGTGCCTAGGTCTTCTTAAGTGATCTCTTCAAGTATGCCAACCTTGCATGCATTGCTCTCCTCATCCATATGTGTTTTGCCCATCTTGTGCCCTTGATTTGATCACCCTAATATTTGATGAGGAATACAAATCGTGATGCTCCTTATTAGGCAGTTGTCTACATCCTCCTGTTATTTCCTTTCTTTTAGGCACAGATATCTTCCTCAACACTGTTGTCAAGCACACTAAACATTAGTTACCTTAATTGGAGAGACCAGTGTTCACACCCATGTAAAAAAAAAATATCAAGCAAAATTGTAGTTCTGTATATTGAATATTCACATAAAATCCAAATTTTGTCAGAACAAAAAATTATATGTGGCTGCCACTTCGAATCAGTAGCCAACTCTTGCAAAAGTGAAACTTCTAAATGAATTTTTGAGGTTTTCACAGTGGTGTATTTTACTCTTCTGGTCTTCTGGGATGTGCCATTGCATTGTTGGGTGCATGGTTGCTGATGTTTTCTAGGAGTGTAGTACTTTGAACTATTGGAAACCTTTCACCTGATGCAGTGTAACATCCAAGAAGACCAGAATCCTCAAACTCAGAAGCAGTACTTTATTGCAGCAACCTTCTGAGACTGGTATGGATGGAAATCTTTGTGGCTTCCAATGTCATTTGAGAAATGAAACCTAACAAGTGAGATTCACACCCTGAGCACTTGCTGTGAACTGAACCACCACACATATGTGTACATGCTTATTTATAAGACTTGGAAACTAAAGGTGAAAGGGGGGTGGGTTTGAAGAGTGTTTCATGCCAGAGGTAAATCTGGTATAAATGAACTGATATAAGAGGCTTGAACTATAACCTTTTCATTTTCATCACTATGCCTCACCACAACAGATCTCTTTGTGGGCAAGTGATCACTCTTGTTGAGGGCCAGTTGAGCGCTAATGCTGCAGGGGGTGTTCTAAGGTCTAAAGCAAGGAAGTAATCACAAAATACTGGGTGGTGACTTGCATCTAATAAAGAATTAGATAAGCTGATAAAACATAAAAATATAAATCACATTAAAGCTCAAAGACTAAGTTGGTTTGGTCACATACAAAGGATGCCAGATACCAGAACAGTTAAGAAGATATTTAATTGGAAACCTCTAACCGAAAGATCACAAGGAAGACCCAAGTACAGATGGGAGGATAACATCACACAGGACATCTGCCAAATGAAGATAAAAAACTGGATAGCCGGCGTCCAGGATCGAGGGAAGTGGAAAGAGGTCATTGAGAAGGCGAAAACTTTCAACTAGGAAGTTCAGTGCCTGGAGGAAGAAGAAGAAGGTGACTTGCATCAAGTCCAACTATGCATGCAGTTTTAATAGTTAAAGGAACCCTTTGTACCAGTGCAAGGGGTGTGAAGGTTGCTACCTCCATTCCTGGGCAGAGAAGCTTGGTTTTTCAAGATTTAAGCTGCAAGGCTTGCTCTTGTGAAACCCCTACTGATGTATGAGGCGTGTTCAGAAAGAGACCGAACTTTTTAAATAGCACACCAATCAGCACAGAGAGCGCACTGCGGCTACTGAACTCACCTAGCCTCAGGTTTTTACAACAGACTACCATTTGTCCCGTTTTGTTATAAGCATTAGTCGTCGAGCTACATCTGCTGAACTGAGCACCTGCACAATCCATTCGTCGGATTAGTGACAAAGTGACAATGAAAGAGCTTGAAGAACAACGCGTGTGTGTGAAATTTTGCTGCAAACTTGTTAAAAATTTTACAGGGACATTTCAATTGCTTATCCAAGCATAGGGGCAGGACTGTACGAGCCGAACGCAGTGCTATGAATGGCTTAAGCACGCAGATCATATATTTTAAGCGTTTTAAAGAGGGCAGAATGTTGGTCGGTGAAGATCCCAGGCCTGTACGACCTTCCACATCAACAAATGACGACCTTGTCGGGAGAGTTCATGCTGTGATTCGTGAAAATCGTCGTTTGAGTGTCGAGAAGTTGCTGACGAAGTGGGCATCATAATAAGATCTTGCCATGAAATTTCTACTGAAAAACTTCAGATGTGTCGCGTCAGTGCAAAATTCTTGCTGCATTTGTTGACTGAAGATCAGAAAGAGAACCGTGTTGAAATCAGTCAGGAACTGCTTGCCAATACAAATGGTAATGAAAACTTTCTTAAGAACATCATAACAGGAGATGAGACGTGGGTTTATGGGTATGATGTTGAAACCAAGGTGTAATCGTCGCAGTGGATGGGGAAAGGGTCTCCTCGACCAAAAAAAGCATGGATGAATCGGTCAAAGATCAAGGTGGTGTTGGTTGTGTTTTTTGTTTGTAAAGGCATTATCCATCATGAACTTGTACCACTTGGTCAGATGGTAAACAAACAGTTGTACCAGGAAGTTTTAGCGCGTTTGAGGGATGCTGTGCGTGGGAAGAGGCCCTAATTGTGGGAAAACCAGGCTTGGGTGTTGCGCCACGACAATGCGCCAGCTCACGCATCGCTCCTCATCCGTATTTATCTGGCAAAACATCAGACATCCATTGTGCCCCATCCACCCTATTCTCCAGACTTAGCCCCAGCAGACTTTTTCCTGTTTCCCAAACTTAAAACCACTTCGAAAGGATGTCGTTTCCAAACCATAGAGGAGATTCAGGAAAATGTGATAAGACAACTGCACGCCATCACAAAGTGCGTTCCAGGGAGCATTTCAACAATGGAAGAAACGGGAATGGTGTGTCGCCAGTAGAGGGGACTACTTTGAAGGGGACAGTGTTTAAAATGCTGTAAAATGAGCAATAAAGTCTTCATAGCAAAAGTTCGGTATTATTTTGAACACGCCTTGTACATATACTATGACATAACACCTAGCATTTGCTGAGTGGAGTATGAGTTATCAGTGGAATTGTCATGCTGTCGCTGATTCACTTTTAGCACAACAAATAATGGGCCAGTTTTCAGATTGGAGAGTGTAGACAACAGCAAATATGTGGCGAACTTCACAAAACAGTAGTAGAGTCTGCATTGTTGGGGTCGGGATCTTCCTTGAAGTGGCCATGTTACTCAAAGAAGCGTACATACATGGCTTTCAGTATACAAGGTGCAAGCCAAATTTTTCCCAACAGACTGCATGGGGTGTTAACCAGATATGCAATTGTGCACCATATACTGCTGAGTCCATTTCTGTTAATTAGCATAGTGTCATAACAGAACATTACAATTTTGTACAAAAGATTTTGAAGCACATTTGTGTTCAGTACAGTGTGTGAATGTTGTAGTACCCCTTAAGTTAACAGAGAATTTTCATCAACTTTTCTTTCAAACTTGGGAATAAACAAACCGTTGAATCGTACATTTCAAGTGTCCACAATTTGGTTGGGCATTTTGAGCATTCAGGTTGCGCATTGTCAAGATAGAGTGATGTAAATGTGCAGAAAGTGCATGAAGTCGTCATTGAGGACAGCAACTGATGACTAACATTCTAGGCCTATTATAGGTACATTGACGACCCCATTTAACCATGAAGGAAATCCGGTCCAATCACCATCTGAAAAAGAGATGTTACAGTGGCTTCACAATATTTTAGTCCCAGAGTACGTGCAGAGACGATTGGTTGCAGCTGCTCCGTTCCAGACATTTTTAAGGGCACCCAATCTTGGAAACAGCCCTTATAGAGAGCTATAGCATACTGATTCATTTACTATATATGGACAACCATGGAAACGTAACAAATACCTCATACTCTCGCTCTTCTATCCTTGCAAAATAAGACTTAAAAAATACTTGAATATTATATGGCAGTGTTTGCCAAACATTTTAGCCCGCGAACCCTTTTTAGCTTACGAAAAATAATCAGATGTTCTCACATCCTTGCTCACGTAATGAGTGTCCGGGTGATAGGTATCCAAAATTTAAAATTTGTACCTCAGAACTGATTTTAGACAGCGTACGAAACAATGCACTGCATATTTCCTTAATTAAACTGTCTCTCGCTTTTGGGGGTACAGGGGGTTTCTTAATTAGATATTATAACGGGCGTACGAAATAAACACATCGCAAAATCAAGAAGTTCCGCAATTATTTTTAACAAAATATTATCCCAAGAATTAAAAAATAAGCAACCTTCAAGGTAGCCATTACAGAAATGTATCCATGGATCCCCTGGGAAATCACACTTTGGGAACCAAAATACATACACAGGCAATGCTTTTCCGCATTTCCTCAGCAAGATATCGGACCTGTATATTTCTTTATATGGTACAATTTTCACACTCCATCCTGAACAACATATTGGAAGCGTACCAGTAGATTTGTAACCTGCGCCACTCATTGCGTAACCATTCTCAATTGACGAACTGTGCTACCGTATGATTAGTTGTTGGTTGGATGGCTTACAGACGGATGACGTTTTGGATTGTAATTGGCCATTCTTTCAGAAATGCTATTCCGTAACTACCAATCACACTTTATCACGATTGAAAGGAGCTGGTCGTCAACTTGGTGCTTAAGTATGATGGCGAAATGCATTGTACATCTTGAAGTGTTACAATCATCCCAACATTATTTGTCGCGGATAAGATTCGTAGACTGCCCGAGTTCTAATTCTGACCTGTTACAATTATTCCGACATATTTCAGGGTTAAGATTCATAGACTGTCAGGGAGTAACAAAACGTAGACTCGATTATGAGGACGGGTTTTATTATAGTGATATTTCTTGCTGCAATTTTTAAAGTCAAAGTAATTTGTGATTCTTCCGAAAATGATCCTACGAGAGTCACAAAATCAGAAGAATTACAAGGAAAGGAGGAAACGGGGAACTCTGACAGTTTTAAACCAACACACGAGTGGCAACGTATCAAGGAAGGTAAGTTGGTGAGAGCACGTTGAAATTAAATGCATGCCATAGAAAACACAGTCTCTTTCCAAGAACTTTTTATGTTGGCTGTTGCCATACCGTATAACTGGACTGATACACATTAGGGTATGCCGAAATTTAGTCAAAGTGTGGCGTCGCAAGTAATCACCGGTAATCCTTATTAAGTTCATTACTCTTTTTTTTCCCCTGATAATTTGTGCTTCATTAATGTGTAAGCGCACAACTATTGATCCTTTATTTACTGCAGTTTGTAGTATTACATTTCTGTATGTTTGATTTTTTTAATAGTAGATGAATTCTGACACTTCTGCTGCCATATCTGAATTTAAAACAATCTCCTCGCTTCGTGTATCACATATCACTGCATGAACTATTAAACTTTCCACTAGCACTATACATGACTAAATGATCACAAAGGGACGGGTATAAGTACTCCTCATCATTCTTTTGGTCACTATGATTGGGGAGAGAGTACTAAGTGTGTGGTATTCCAAAACAGTTTCTGTGGTCCTGACATTTTGGTTAGACTCCTCTCTGATCTTAAAGCACATGATTGCAGGCCAGGCCATACCAAGAGGTCTCCATGTCAGGCTGAATCTTGAGACAGGGGAGAGGGAGGCCAAGCTGCTGGATGAAAATGAACGCACAGGCCTGACATTGGTCCCTGACGATGTGCAGGGTAGGCAGTTCAGTCAGGAGGAGTTACAGGATGCACTGAAGAACTTACCAGGGGAAGAGAGTACAGCCACCATTGAGGTACTGCAAAGAATATCACTGAAAATTGTGTAAAGCATATCCCTCAACAACAGTGCTATTTAAACCAACAGTATACAGGTAGAAAAGTTTGAATTACCGGTTCATTGTTGGTCAAGAATAGAATATGAAACCTTGCATTCTTGAATTAAGCAATATTTATATTACTTAGGAACATAAAACATAAGAACTAGTTGTTGGTGTTTTGAAAATCTGCATGCGTTTGTGAAGTTACTTTGGGTTGTCATTAAACTTATAGTCTTGTGAGCAGTGAGTACATGCAGAATGACCAGGCTAGTGTTTGTCAAAGAAACAGTAAGCTCAGGCTGTTGTGTTTGGTTCTTTTTGACACAGTTCTTCAGGGAATTAACAGAAAAAGAGGAAGTATGTAGTTACTTCATGCAGGACTCTGCTACGACTGCTGCACAACAAATTTCTTAATGATGGCTCTAGAAGAGTTGTTCAGTGACTGGTCAGCAAGTCACTGACTGTGGCCTTCTAGGTCTCCAAATGTCAATCTGCATGATTATTGTATAGAGTTTATGTGTACAGCCCACATATTTTCCATGAGTGATGCTATTCAAAGACAAATTGCCAGTATTTCAAGACAAGATCAATTGTGGGTTGAGAAATATTTTCATTAGGTGCAAGGCCTGAGTTCATTACTTTTATTCGCTTTTATGAAATGAGGTATGTTGAAGTGCAGAGAAAATCTGACCCTTAGTCCCTGGTAGTTGCAGGAATCCTATGTGATTATGCTTCTGTGGTGGTTGCAGTTCTTAGAAACATGATAAAAATTACTACCTTAAAAGTACTAAAATGTATCTAATTGTAAAAGTACACTAGCTTTGTTTCTACTCTGGTGGACTGAAGGTTTTTGATAAAATGACTGGTGCAAGACAAGATGCAAAAAGTTGAGAATAACTGTCCTACATGTGACTGACTGGCTGTCACAGGTATAATAAAAGTGACATCCCCAAGTATTCCCATACCACCATCATAATACAGAGAAAGAGTTAATACTGGTATGTATCGATTCAGTTAGTTGGTTCAGGCACTGTGCTAGAAGACAGAAGGTTGCAGATTCAATTCTTGGTTGTATCTTTGGAATTTTTTATTAACATAATCCTTCTGGCCACACTATGGCCCTGGGGTCAACTCAGCCTCCAACAGAAATGAGTACCAGGAATATTTCTTAGGGGTAAAGGCAGCCGGTGCGTAGGGCTGACAACCTTACCACCAACATGTACCGACTGTCTTGAAATCTGGGATCCTCAACCTTCTGGAACCCTCTGGTCCTGTAACAAGCCTATACAGGGATTGTTTTACCTCTACTACTTGAATTAAATGTACCACTTGAAGTTATACTTAGGCAATTCTATGGTTCAGTTTTTTGTTTACTGGCCTTTTGCAGTGGAAGTCCAGGTTTGATTTCAGGCCATTGGGTGAGGGACTTTAGAGTTGCACTGATACAGGTTTGTCTCCAAATACTGTGTTTTTTCATATCAGTATTATTCCACCAATGCCTCCTATTCATTCACTTGTCACTGATGGTGTATCATCTTGGTAAGTCATAGCATTATTCAGTGAAAAAGAATTTATACTTTGACTTTTATATTTAGTAAAACTTAAAAAAATGTCAATGCAGTGTTATGGCTGGGCACCAGTTACTCGTCATCAGAAGGTTTAATGTTCCTTTGATAAACTGCAACTTTTGGCTTTGTTCTGATGTGCAGCCTATATAAATATGCAAGTTTTGGCAGTTTTGTTTTTGTAACCCCGTCATCAAATATATGTTATCAACCGTCTTGGTACAATGTATCTGTCATTATATCAAGTTATATGTCCTGTCATGATAGTGAACATTTTGAAAGTTTGATCATTTGTATAAGAGGTTCCTTGAACCATAAAGCGAGGAATTTTTTAATGTGTATTTGTTAATTGATTGATGGCATAGTAATTTTATGTTACAGGACCGTGAACGTGTGTGGAAAAATTTCCGTTCGTATGAAACTCTGAAGAAAGACTTTGAAGCTCTTAACTTGACTGTGAAAACAGATTTAGAACTTCTTAATGAGCTACTGAATAGATTCAAGTCAGGTGGTGATGACCAAATACTTCTAAACATCCTCACTGACTTGGAGTACTTGGTGCACCAGTATGACAATGCTCAGCAGTTTGCACAGATGGGTGGGTAAGTTGACTTTTTTGATCTGCACTGTTGTATTCAATATGGTTAATTTCTTAACGACCATCAATAGAACATAATATTATTTTAATATTATCAACCTATTCCTTTACTCCACCAAGTAGATAACTTCCCAGATATACCAACTAAATGCACATATATGTTTATATAACAATATATTTACCACATGCTTTTGTATGGATGTGAAACTTGGCTTGTTACAAACGAAATTCAGCGTAAAATACAAACCTTTGTGAATAGATGTCTAAGATGTATATTAAGAATATGGTGGCCAAATATTATTTCCAACAAAGATCTATGGGAAGTAACAGGACAAGAAGATATAAATTTAGAAATAAGAAAAAGAAAATTTAGATGAATCGGTCACACATTAAGAAAAAAGGATGGAGAGATACCAAAGGCTGCCCTACTTTGGAACCCTCAGGGAAACGGGAAGAGAGGTAGACCGAGAAACAGCCGGAGAAGATCGGTAATCAAGGAAGCGCGTAGAAGCTGGAATGAACTAAGGTTCTTAGAAGCCGATAGAAGTGGAAAGGACTCATAGACAACCTATGTTCCTAGAAGGAACGATGGACTCTATTATTGTCATCATCATCATCATCATCCTCATCATCATCATCATTATTATTATTATTATTATTATTATTATATTTACCACATTCTTCCTACATGTTTCAGTGTGCTACACACCATCTTCAAGGAGGGCCACTCGTATTTCTGCTCAAAAATATGAGTAGCCCTCCCTGAAGATGGTGTGTAGTACACCGAGACATGTAGGAGAAATGTAGTAAATATATTGTTATATAAATATATATGTGCATTTATTTGGTATATTTGAGGAGTTTTCTACAAGAATGTATGGAACAAAAGACTAAAAAAAAAAAGTATTAAAGTGCTTTAACCCTTTGAAGCCAAACGACTTCTAAAGATGTTGTGCAGTGAGCCCTTTAAATTTCCGAATGACTTATAAAGACGTCACAAACAGCGTGCCGAAGTTTGGAGGAATTTTGTTCATTCCTATCCGATAATATGCGGTGGCTTGCAATGCTACAGAACCCTTGAAGGTTAGGCTTTCTTTGAGACGCCAGTACGTACCCCTTCCACCTCCTAAACCTCTCCACAAACCCTGATTTATAAGCCGACACAGTAACTGAGCATTTTGTCCCAGCTGACTAATATGGTTTAGACACTGATAGCTTTGTTTATACCTTGCACTGGGTTTCAGTGTGGGTTGAAATATCAACATTAAGTGAACTTTCTTTCTTGACTAAAAAGGTTTTCCATGGCATACTGTACCCATATAATTCAAACAAAACTAATGCTAAAAAGTCGGAGATATCCACAAAAATCAATGTTTACAGCTACAGGAGTGCCCACAGACATGCCTCTTGTAGTGTTGGGGTACTCTATAGGGGTTGTGAGGTCGTAACATGTAACACACAGCCGTCAATCTAGTAACAACATCTTGGGCACCCTTGAATAACTGGAATTTTATACAGTAGTCACACAGTAGCTTTAGATCTCCTTTGCTGTCACTGTAGAAGACGTTCCTATCTCAGTGGCATCAGGTTTCTGAAACTGTGCCCCTTATACAGAGGAAACTAAATAAGGCAGGCCATTGTAGTTGTTAGCAATGGCCGGAAAGAAAATATACCCACCGAGATTTCCGGCTCCTTCTGGTGAGGAATTTAATTGAGGAAGCTGGAAAGAGCCAAGATCTCCCCACCCCCACATTGTTCGAAAACCAAGTGCGGGCGCAAAAAATGTTTTGCGACTCGAGAGTCACCATAAGAAACACTGCCCAGTGAATTCATCAACCCAACTGTGAGGCCGTCTGTGTATTTCTTGCGGCCAAAGAAAGGGCACAGTGTATAAGTGCACCAGATGTGACATGGGCCTGTGCTTGGTGCCGTGTTTCGTGGAATATCATACCAAAGTAAATTTGTAATAAATCACCCTCTTTCTGAATACTGTGTGTCATGACAAAACTGTGATCGAAGGTGCCACAGACCTTCTGAAGCAACCAGAATTATGTGAGTCATGAATTATTTACAGCACATTTTTATAATGCAAGCAATTCACAGGCCTAAATTTATTATAACAATAGGTGAACATTTTTCCTCGGATTAACCGCATCACAAGCATAGTGCAAAATTTTATTTCATTAAATTTGAGAGAAAAGTCTATGAGATATGCCCCCCCCCCCCCCAAGAGTAAGCATTAAAATTTAAAATCCCCAGTAAAATATCTCAGCAGGATGCATTGCGCGGAGGGATTTAATTCCGGCGTTAAAGGGTTAATATTTGATGCTGTAGTTGCTTTAACATTTGATTTTGTGGTTAAAATTCAGTAAAGTAATGTAAATGTTTTGTGAGTAATATGTTGGCATGAACTTACAGGTTGATGGATGTGGTTCTCCCAAGCCTCAATTCCAGTTCCACACCTGTCAGATCTGAAGCAATCAGGCTGCTGGGCTCAGCAGCCCAGAGTAACATAGCAGTGCAGATTGCTGCACTAGAGAGTGGAAGTATAAATGCTCTACTTCATGTGCTGGCTTTGGACCAAGATTCCACAGTTAGATCACGTGCATTGTATGCACTGTCTTGCCTTGTACGCAGGTTCCCAGCAGCTCAGATCAAGATGTTGGCCAATGGGGGGCTGGAAGTGCTTGCCACACTTTTTCAGAATGAGGCACAGGACAATCTGAAGTTGCAGGTGAGTTAATCCCTCCAATTTGAGTAGAGCTGCTGCAGAAAACATATGGCTTTTATGCTCTAGGCATAATAAAACCTGAGTGACACATGATGAGGGAACACAAAAATTGGTAATTCAGACAGAAATGCACATGAGGGCATTGTGGCATTTAACTAGTACCTGAACCTGTTACTTGATGGTGTACTTTCATATGCAGTTTTCATTAGTATGGATTTTAACATTTACCACAGGGATTCACACTGAAACATTGCACAGTCTGATGCATATCAGAATGACAAACTTCATTATGTTTTGCTTTTTATGTAATGACAGGTGAAAGTAGTAACCTTTCTGCATGACCTTGTGCTAGAAGTAAAGGAGACAGAAGAGGCATGGCAGAGTGTATCGCAGGGCACATCCAAATATGCTGAGTTGCAGGAGAAACGAAGACAGTACAGAGCAGCAGGACTGATACCTCGCCTTGTGGAGAAAGGGTGGTGTACACACCTACCACGCCTACTTCATGCTTCGCCCAGTACTACTCAGCATGTAGCAAGGAGGGATGATCTAAGCTCTGCTCTGGAACAAGATCATCCTGTACAACCAGTGCATGATGTAATTGAGAAAGTGGTGGCTGCCATGTTAGCGCTTGCAGATGTGTGTGTGGACAGGTTCGTATACATATTCTCTGCAGAAAAAAAAATTAGGAAGTAAAAGCTACCAAAACATAAGACAGACACAAAACTGTTAATCACCTGACATTAAAGAATAACCATGTAGAATGAACTGCAAGGGATCTGGAAATAAATATTTTCCCAGGTAGGCTGCTTTGACATTGACGTGCCAGGCTGCTGCTTTGGAGGCACTCTCTTCAAATCTTGACTGGCTTGTTAGTAATCCTGGCAAAGTTTTAACATTATTCAACATTATTTAATGGTTTGCATTGTTTATTCTGTATATTATGATAAAATGAGCCGGTCACAGTGGCCGCATGGTCTAAGGCGTAGGTCTGCGGCCGCTCGCCTGCTGAGATTGTGGGTTCAAATCCCGTCGGGGGCATGGAGTGTTGTGTGCTGTCAGGTAGAGGTATCTGCGACGAGCTGATCACTCATCCGGAGGAGTCCTACCGACTGTGGTGCGTCGTCGTGTGTGATCTAGAAACCTTGTGAATGAGGAGGCCTTGGCCCAGTGGAGGCTGTCATGCCAAAAAAAAATGATAAAATGAAAAACTTGTGTAATGCCAACACATGCACTGTTCTATAATTTATCCATACTATCCTTCACGTAGCTCCTACATGTTTCGGTGTTATCTCACCATCTTCAGGGAGCTGACACCAATATTAATTTAAAACATACAGCATTAAAATAGTCCACAATGAGCGTAAACATGTTGTGGTATCAGTCGTGCAGAATTTTACAGGTTTTGATTAAAATGATTTACATAAATATGAAGATGGTGAAACAGTAATAGTAATATAGTTTTGTTAACGTGGTTAAAAATTATACATGTCTATGTTGTAATCATTTATTTGTGTACAAACATTTGTTCATCCTGGATCCAAATTGGATCCCATCTCTGTACGGTGTGTATTGTATGGTGACAAAATGAATGAAGTCAGCAGAGAATTCCATGACAGAAGCACTTTGAGACACACACTGTATGTCACAACAGTTACTTTTATTTTGACATGAACCTTCTGTTTATATTTCAGTATAAAAAGTATGTTGCATTGTCAATAATACAATGTATTCATGAATAATGTGTCTGTGTAACTGCAGATAAAATATTTTTTCTACCAAATTTATAATCTCTTTCCTTTGTGTTTCGGAAACTATATTGCAAGCCGCATTGCAAAGGTAGAGGACCAAATGTTGCTCACTGCTTATCTGCATAGGTAAAACAACATTGCTAAATAATCTAAGACCTGGCCAACAGCCAAATTGACATTTCACTAAAAAAGGACATAACAAAACCCCAGAGAATTTTGAATTGCTCATTCATCAAAATTTACCTGGGTTACCTCGAGGTACCATGTTTCCATTGGGTGAGCCTACCTAGTAGAAAACGGATTAAATTCTGCTCGATTTAAACTCAGTTTTTTACTCTTTTTTACACTTCATCTGTCAACAGATTTTACTTAACATTAAGCATTACAGGTAGCCCTTGTTCTGTGCCATAGTTCTGTCCCATAGAAAATGAGCATACATCAAAAAGGCATGAATTACATGTGATATTGCCATGAAAAATAATTTGGAGCTTAGGGGCAGTCATGCCAGTAACAGCCTCTTCATATATGGCATATGTACATATACTTATTATATTAGTATTGTGTTAATTATATTAATGTAGACATAAACAATTAATACTTTGTTTCTTTTCCAACTTGATACACTTTTATTTTTCCCTTTTTACATTCACAATTTTACAATTTTCTCCACATGTTTCGGACCGGCTGGTCCATCATCAGGAGAATCAAATTACACGTGCAGCCTCTGGCACCTTTCCATGTAACATGAGTTTTTAATTATAAAGGTTATTTAGTGTGCTATATTGCATTTGTCATTGTCTTTAAAATGTCCGCGTTTTGTGGGTAAAGTGTTACCTTAGTTCTATTATGTGGTGATATGTATAATGATCCGTTAAGGCTTACCTCATTCGTTGCTATCTTGTGCGTGGCCATTGGTGCTAACTGAGTGACCGGTTCGGTAAGTGGTGCTGATGTGGCATAGGTTGTATGACGTGTTCTGGGTGGTGATTGGCTGGTTAGTTATTGATCGAGTGTCTGCTAAGTGTATCTTGCCTAATTATGTAGCGTTGGCGGGTGGAACCGGTTGGTGTGGTGGCTTTCAAGTGTGATGTGACTTAAAGGTGCGGTATCTGTATGGGTTCAAATAAGGGGTTTAATAATAATAATAATAATAATATTTATTAACTGCAATTGGGTTATCACCCGGTGGCAGTGCTTACTTTACATGTCAACAAATATGAAAATGGTTAGAACAAACATGAAGATGGTTAATACCAAATTTAAGACGGGAGGGCTACATGAGAAGCATGTAGTGGCAACTTGGAATCTCGGGAACCATCTCAGCATTTGCTTATAGACACAGGGAAACCAAGAA
>Ga0268261_10001676_pt1 | contig 15461 bp, 13 predicted proteins | sample TergutNc150P1_FD_190353 | JGI IMG/M metagenome (GOLD analysis project Ga0268261, IMG submission 190353) | Nasutitermes corniger P1 segment gut microbial community from laboratory colony in Florida, USA - Nc150 P1 (SPAdes) (version 2) | ecosystem: Host-associated > Arthropoda: Insects >... | reverse complement strand
AGTTAGGGGTATTACACTTAATTATAGTGCCTCGCAATTGGTGAATTTTGAAAAGATAAAAGACATGATCTTGAGTAAGAAGGACGACGAGACAGTTATCGTGCGTACAGAGAACAAGATCAAACGCTAAAAGATCGAAGGTGGTGTACATCTGATTAGTGAGCCCGAAGACAAGACGTATAGAGTGTCGTTTTTAAAACGAAGACGTCTGAACGATAATACGTCACTACCGTTCGGGTGTATAAACACCGGGTGAACGTCAAAATAGGTCATTCACATGACCGACGACATCAGGTTCAAACATCCTTTCACGTGCATCGTGAGCGTCCCGTAGGGATCGGGCAAGTCATCGTTTACCTTGCGCGAACCCGACTATAGTGGCGGGATCATCTGGTGTTACAGCGAGAAGGCTGCCGTCCCCCGCGAAAAGTTGACCTCTTTACATAAGAACGTCAGTTTTCACGAGGACGTTCCCCAGAATTTCGGCAACGAGCACGGTAAACCGTGTCTCACAATTTTCTACGATCTGTTGAATGAGGTGTATTCGAAACACGTTTGCGACTTGTTCACGAAAGGCAGTCATCATAGGAATATTAGCGTTATTCTTATAACTCAGAACCTGTTTCATCAGGGTCGTTTCTGCCGCGACATCTCGCTAAACGCCAAGTATTCAGTCGCCTTAAAGAACGTCAGAGACAAGAGTCAATTTCAATACTTGGCGAGACAGGTGCATCCTGAAGATAGCGATAGTTTATACAAGGCGTATCTGGAAGCTACCGAGAAAGCGCACGGTTATCTCATATTAGATTTCGCACACGATACAGACGACCGCTTGAGGTATCGAAACAACGTCTTCCCGGACGAATATCCGCCTATAATCTACATGCCAATAAAGAAGGGTGATGAAGCGGATCAGATCGAATTATCACGCTCTGCAAGTATTAAAGACAGCACACCCTAAACTGCGTAAAGCCATACTAGCAAACAGTAAGAGTGAACTCGTGAAAATTCTGAGCGAGTGCTCGTTAAACCTGTTGCGAGGTAACGTCAAGCTAACACCGTGCCAGAAGAAGAAATTGCGAAAACAGAGTAAACCTACGCAAGCTAGCAGATAAGCGTGTTTCAATATCTTCCAAGAAGAAGGCTATTGTTCAGCGAGGCAGTTTATTAATCCCTCTCCTAGGCGCTGTGCTGCCGACTATCGCCAGTCTGATATTCAAGCAGTGAGAGAGAAAGACATGTTACGTAAAATGTACCTCTTGTCGCCAGATTACCTAAATACCGTCACGAGTAACAACACCCCACCACCCCCTCCCCAGTCTCCTAACACGGAAAAGGCAGGAAAGAAACATAATAGCAGTAAGCGACTACGGTCTGTAAAAAAGATAAAGAGGAAGAAAAAGAAAAAGAAATATTTGTCGCAACGTGAACATGATAGGTGGGTTGCAGAACGTTTCGCGGCGAGACGTGGACGTGACTATGATAAGTGGTTTAAAGTACGTGGCAAACTTCACGAGGCGGATATCGAAAGAAAGAACCAGATAAAAAATGTAGCAGATTTCTTAAAGCAAGTACTACCAGCCCCCTTCCTAGGAATACGCACAAAACGACGACGTTTAGCATATGAGACAACACCCGGACCTATTCCATCTACGTCTAGGGATGTCGTTTATAAGACGCCTACTCCACAGCCCCTCTCAATTAAAAGAGATAATGATGATGATGATGATGACAATGTGAGCGACAGTGACCTGCGAGTCGAACCCCACGTGCTAGATTACGGTGCGATGAATGTGGGTGCCTTGGCTAGTCCGTACGTATCCCCCTATCTGTATGAATCTAAGAAACGCAGTCTCGATACAGTTTATGGTATCCGAAGAGGTGACGTGTTCATGATAGGCCATTCGCAAGTCGGTGTAGATGGCGACGGTAATATCTATATTAACAACGTAGAGTTCCCCGCGACAAAGTGTCTGTGTGAGCTGCTGACACGTAAGAGGGTGGATAAACATTCGGTTACCACCGCCGATATAAAACAATATAAGACAATTTTGGAAATGAACAATGCGCATTTAGAAGGTTATAAGCCCCGCGCTAACATCCACACGTCCAAAGGTGTCAAATATAAGGAGATTATTTCGAACCTTTTCCCCAGAGGCTCCCGACAGAGCGGCGTTGAAGCAGCATTACGTCGCGAGTGGATAACTTATAGTCATGTTGCGAAGACTATATACTGATCCTGCTGCACCGTCAGCATTTTCTAGCTTACGTAAGCTGCAACAGGCAGTTGCAGCTACCAGTAAACAGATAAAGACACCTGCTGCTGTTTTGTCCCGCCCACACACGCTTCGAAAGGCGGCTGTTAGTCACGCTCCTAGTAAACAGTCAGAGCTAAAGCAGAAAACGCCGAGTCAGATAAAGGCGTGGTTGGAGACGCAAGATGCATATACGCTGCATAGGCCCCTCAGAAAACGCTTCCCCAGAAATCCATATACCGTCAATAGTATGAACGACGTTTGGGAAATGGATATTTTGGATCTGACATCCTTGAAAAATATAATAATAATTATAGGTATCTACTGCAGGTAATTGATGTGTTTTCAAAATATCTGCATAGCGTACCTCTACGTACAAAGACGGGAAAAGAGGTAGCAGCAGCGCTCCAATCTATATTTCGGGACCACAAATATACGAAACCTATACGCAGACGGCCCGTGTGGGTGCGTAAAGATAAGGGGAAAGAGTTTTTGAATACCCAATTTCAGACGTTGCTAAAACGTGAGGGTATAGAGTTTCAAGTCTGTAGAAATTCCGACGTCAAATACGCAGTCGTGGAGCGTGGCAACAAAATTCTGCGCGATAAACTGCACAGATATTTCGCCTATAAGAAAACGTATAAATATATAGATGTCCTACCCAAATTTGTTAAGGGGTACAATGCTACAGTTCATTCCACCACAGGCATGGCACCCGCCGACGTGAGTGACACCGACGTACTGACGATCTGGAATGAGATGCGTGGGAAGGCGGGCAAAACACAGAGTTTAAGCAAGCTAAAATTTCGGGTAGGCCAGCACGTGCGCATCAGTAAGGAAAAGATGAAATTCGGGAAAGGCGGCGAACAAAATTACACCACAGAGATATTCAAAGTACGTAAGGTAGTGCACAGAAATCCACGCCCAGTGTTCGAACTCGAGGACTTGCGAGGCCGAGAGATCGAAGGTGAGTTTTACAGCGAAGAATTAGTTCCCGTTCGCGTCACGAAACAGACCACTTATAAGATAGATAAAATACTGGACAGGAGGGTCACACGCGGCATTCTAGAGTACCTCGTCCGATGGAAAGGATACGCCGAGGATTTCGATTCTTGGGTTCCAGCCACCGATATACAGTCTGTGTGAATAGAGATATGGATCGCGATCATTTCTACATCACGCTGTTTAGTAACGCCTCTCAACATTTATACCCAGACAATAAGATCGCTGCATTCACGATACAATTACCGCAGCCTGTAATACTAGACCCCTCTGAAATTTGGGAGGTTGGATAATGCGAAATCTCCAGCCCTTCGACCATGCAGGTAGAGAATAATACGAACGCTTTGGTGTATTGTGATCTGATAGCTCATCAATTTATAGGCACCGACATGGTCAGCTTTTTAAGAGCATTCAACACCACCTGGCCGGATAATTACTATGCCGAGTATATATACAATAACGTTTATTACGTACCCGTGGAAAAGAGAATGTTTCGAAACATACTATCGAAATACTAAATCTGACGGTTGAGAGGGTCGCCTTTGAAGATAGCAAGACCCCCTTGAAGGTGGTCCTTCATTTTCGGCGAGTCATCACACATTGATATATAAATACGACATCGATACCCCGCCCACTTTCATTTACAAGTATGACGTCGTTAGGACAGTATTATATACGTCAAGCGGGGGTGGTGGAGGAGGGCATGGCATAGGCCCCGTTTATTCCGTTCCGCCATTCGTACAGCGCGGACAAGGTATAGGCAGTTTTCTTCACGGCCTATGGAGGATCGTGAGACCCGTACTGTGGAGCGGTGCTAAGATTCTCCGACGCGAGGCCGTGCGCACAGGCGGAAATATCATGAGCGAAATAGCCGCCAATCCCGAACAAACACGTGACATCCTATCGCCGCAAAATATTATTAAAAAATTGCGCGGAGGGGGACGTAAGAGAAAGAAAGCATCTTCCCACAGCTATAAGGCCAAGACAGTTAAAATCGCGAAGCGAAAATATTCTAAACGCAAGGCCCCTCCCACGACTATAAAAAGAGACATATTCTCATGATTCGCATCAGTCACTACCCGATCATGTCTGGAGAAGTAGAGTTTGTGAGTAGCGAGTTCGATATCTGTAAAAAAGCCGATACAGTCGGCAATCCTAGGGACAGATGTGGTCCACATTAAGCCGATCGCGACAGTAGATCAGAACAATCTCGAATTTTTCGTACCTGGCGATAACGAGACATACATCGATCAAGACATTAAACTCTATGACAGAGGCAAGCTAATCGGCGCTCATGGGAAAGATCTTGACGCTTCAGATTTTACTGTGGGAACCAACAATTTCCTCAGTTCTCTGTTCAGTCAATGTAGCATATCCCTCAATGGAGTGAACATTACGCCAGCCTCAGAACTGTACCCCTACCGTTCATATCTGGAGACACTTTTTACCTATGGGTCAGACGCCTGTAATTCGCATCTAACAAAAGCGTACTGGTATCTGGATGAAAGGGACGTCTTGGCAGGGGATCCTACATCCGCCGGCATCAAGAACAAGGGCTTTGTCAAGCGATGGGAGCGTCAAAAACAGAGCAAAGAAATAGAGTTATACGGTCGTCTACACGCCGATATCTGCAACGTCTCGCAATTTCTGCCGTCGGGCGTCCGCATGCAGATAAGATTAACCAAGGCCAAGGATGATTTTTACCTTATGAAGGAGAATGCCGATTCAAAAACGACTTTTAAATTTCTCTACGCCGAGCTGATCGTGCGTCGCATCCGCCCAAATCCTAAAATCTCCTATGCCAATACTGAGGCGTTAAGCAAGGGATGCGTTGCCCGCTATAACTTGACGAGAGTCGAACTCAAGACTTTCACGTATGCCGGAGTCCCCCAAGCAATATCCACCAATAACGCAGTGATGGGCGCTCTCCCGAAACGTCTGATATTCACCATGGTAAAGAACACGGTCTTTCTCGGTTCGAGAAATTCGAACCCGTATAATCTCCGCCATTACGATTTGACCAGCTTCACCATGTACGTGTACGGTAGACAGATTCCTAGCGAGAGCCTGTCTCTGTACACGGATCACGAAAAAACGTCAGTCAAAGGATGCGCTACACTCTTCGAAGGCATCGGCATTCACCACTCGAACTAGGGACTCCAGATAACTCACGACATTTATATAAACGGGTTCTTCATGATAGTGTACGATCTTACACCTGATCTTGCAGCGTCGGAAGGCCTCGCCTCACCCCCTACAAACGGTGACATCAGGATCGATTTGAAATTTGCCGAGGCACTACCAGAGGCTGTCACCTGTCTATTGTATCTAGAGTATGATAATTCTGTACGCATCGATCTGGCCCGCAACGTCACGACAGACTTCTCATAATAATGGGCACCCTCCAGATTCAACACGCTCTACAGGATGTTAATTCTTTTCTCGTTGTCTATTCTTCTGATCTCCTACCGCTGTCGATCGCGCAGACAGGCACCATCATAGTTAACACTGACCCGCACACAGAGCCTGGGTTACACTGGCAGGCCATATATTTTCAAAACCCTCATCGCACCTCAAACGGCTACTTTTTCGATTCCTACGGCCGCTATCCTTTTATTCCCTCCATCCAAGATTTCATACGACGCTATTGTACAGTCTGGCAATACAACAGAACCCAACTCCAAGGACCTACCACTACTGTCTGTGGCGAATATTGCTGCCTCTTCGCTCTATACATGAACAGGGGCTACACCCCGCAACAATTTGTGGGCCTGTTTGCTGCTGAAAACGCCGACCGAAACATACACCTGCTATTCTGCTCGGAATTTGGCCCAGCGCTGTGCAAACAGCGCTCTGGAGGGCAATGCTGTAAGAGTCTATATAAGATGTAAGTTGCGACATAACTTGTTTCATTCTGTATATGACAGCTCAAAGATGGATATAGAAACTGTGTGTAATAGATTATGAGGTCCTGCGCGGCAGGCAGAACGAGGAGGTCGTCAAAGAGGCCTCGGTGGCCGCCGAAAATGTCATAGAGACATTTCATTTTAAACCACCATACACCATGACCGCTCACGGCTCTGACAAGAACGGTCTGTCATGGAGCGATGATCAGCTAGACTACGACAAGCTTCGCGCAACTATAAGCGAGGCCGTCTCTGTATACCCGCATCTGTACGCCTATGGCATAGCAAAGACCAGATTTATCACAGAATTGTTGGCGCAGCCTGTAATAAATCTGGAAGATTTTAAGTGTCCCCAGCCCCACAGCCTCAAGGCTCAGTTCAGCTGCAGTATGCCTTGCCACAAGAATTATCTAAACTACAGTTGCGCAACACGTAACGCGCATACACTATTCAAATGGCTCAAGCATCACCTTCAATCCCGTGCCTATATCAGCTGCCCACCCGAATTTACACGTCATACAGCCTCGTTTAATTCGTCTATCACGTCTGTAATGATGACGTCATTTTTTCTCTCTCTTCTGCAGCTGTATAAAAAGACGCTAACCGCCTACACGTCAGTCAGCGTCACCATGTCACTACGTAAGCAGGAGCAGCAGCGTCTACGTAAGGCCCGACAACAGCCCATAATGTATGAGAAGGACAGCAGCAATGTCGGTCTACCAGACCCCGCAAGCGTCCCGGCACCACCGCCAGAATTCGACACGTGTATGGACATCGTCAGCACTGCGCTCGCCAATCCCAACAGAGCCATGCTACGGCGCGTCTTTTTCATCGCAGAGGACAAGTCAAAATTCGTGTCAGTGGGATATTATCCTGCCCACTGTTATCAGCCGCTAGCAGAATTCGGAGGCGCCAAGAAATTGCCTCTGCTCCTCGACGCTCAACAACTGCAAACATTGGCCGAGAATATCGCCAGCCTGTGCAACGCTCTGTCTGCAAACGAACATTTTAGCAAGAAGAACGGTGGCATGAAAATGAACACTACCGGCAGTTACAGGATTGCCAGAGTGTATTTCGGCAAACAGTACTTGTCGTTCACTTACGAAGAGTTGCGTAATTTAACATACATCATGTACATGATTCAGAACCAGTTGACGTTCTACACAGCAGCCATGACTGATGTAATAGCCTATATCGATACAGCTGTCGCTTTTGTAGAGCCTTCCTCCACAGCAAACAAATCTATCAATTATTATCAACTGTGTGAAGAAATCAAATCTGTATTAACAGTTTAGATCATACTCTGTATGTGTGTGTGTGCACATGATTTGTACTTTTTCTGATGCAATAAATTACGCCTACTTAAAACTAAACGCGCATGCGCAATCGTTATTTCATTTTCCTACCACAAGAGGTCTCTACTATCTAATCCCACTATAAAGAGAGCGGTAAGCGCGTGTATAGACACACTTCTAATGTGTGCACCGACGCCTCCGCCACCACAGCGATGGATGACTACGACGGGCCCCACCCATCATCAGGAGAAGAAGAGGAGTGTGATTGTGACAGCTTGCTCCAAACTCAACCTCCTACTCCTCCGGTGCGTGACACCTGCACCGGGAGCGACAGTCAGCCCCCGAGGTCCGCAGACATACCTCCGGATCACGCACCGTGCCCTCTGAAAAGGTGGGGATGCCGCTACTACACTGGACTCTCGTTAGAGGGCCCTAGAGCAGGCTATCCAGCGATGGGAATTACCGCGACGTCCCGAATACGGGACGCTAACTAGACGCACATGCTCCTTTTACCAAGAGGCAGCACCGTGCGATCCCAAAGAAAAACCTTCAGTGGAGGCTAAAGCTGCGGCCGGCTTCTACTTTGACCGTGGGTTTACAATTATTGTTATTTAAATTTCAAAACTTTTTAGTTCAACGTCTTCACCAACAGATGGCCTACATTTAATATCTCTTATTTCAGGGTGGTCAGATGGCTGCGTGTGCTTTATGTGTTGTGGCGCGTTATTTGACTGGCGAGAAAAAGACAATCCGTTTGCGGAACACGCCAAATTCTTCCAATATTGCCCACATATCAGATACGTCAAGGGACACGACTTCATTCGCGACCAGAACCCACAATATCGTACCGAGATAGATTAACCTTCACTTCCCTAACAGTACACACGCACTGTCACTAACATACAAACTTTTTAATAATATCAACTGCCGATCACTCACCGTGAGTTGTTCGATTAGCGGCAACAGACAACATGCAGCGGCAGCAGGCAGTAGGCAGCAGTAGACAGCAAGCAACAGACACGCAGCAGACACGGGTTTGCTAGACATTACAGATTGTATGAACTTTCAAAAATTCACACACAAAATATATCACTACCTACTGCAACAGTTGTTCACTTACCGTGTAACTGAGGGTGTCTCGGCAAAACCGGTAAAAACAGCGGTAACAACAACGGTAACAGCAGCCGCAGCAGCCAGGCAGTGTTCTGTTTCAAAATACATACACTCTTTTAATTCGCTTTTCAACACTCAAAAACAATATACAGTTTCTAACATTTTCAGTTCTGTATCTAACATTTTCACTCACCGCTTTAAAAGTGATGATCGGCGTCTTCGGCCTCAGAGGCGTTTTAGGCTTCAGAGGCGTCGGCGCCGTACACAGTGCACAATGAAGTGTGAATGCTAAACGCTTTCGAAAACTGCCCTATATATATTGTAAAAACACTTATTCTGCATTGTGTCACAAGCCCCTGCTAGGGGAAAAACACGGCAAGAATGCAGCATCAGCAATGACATCACACCTTCAGCTGCACGTACCGGGGGTGTCCACTTCCTCCCACATGCCACACGTGATGACTGCAGTGACTACATATTTTAATATATAAAATACTACACTCCACCAAATACACACACTCACTTACCTCTATTGTTAGCAACACTGTCGTCATGTCTTTGCTGCAAGCTGTCGAAAATTACTTGGGTGATGTTGGTACTTGGCCCTCATACATAATAACTTACATCTTCGCCCAAACGCCGTCACCCAGAGTCGTCGAGGAATTAACAGCATTTTTCGCCGGCAATGGTGTGCCTAAGACTCTCGCCTACAAGTGATATTGTGCGTGTAATGATAAGGCAAAAGCAGAACTTGTGCGGCAACTATTCTACACGAGGTTTTCCTTGTGGCACTCTTCAGATACCGTCCGACGTCACTCCGTGTATTATGACGTACATATCAAGAAACATGTACGCCTACATGTACCGTACTTCACTGAGCTCCTCGCCATTAGAGAAAAAGCTGTAGAAGTACCTGGCTGGCGAGCCCCAAAATTACGGGTGCATAACACCGCAACTCCCGCTATTATAAATGCCGCGTTGCGGCTGGTAAGTCAAACACAGTTGTAAAAACATTCTGTTAATAAAACCTATCATTTCCTATATTCACTGTATTAATTTGTCTTCATTTCACGTCTTGGTCACCCTGACTACACCTCGCAACTAGAAACGTGCTTCCTTGCAAGTTAGAACTATCTAGCGTTCTGCCCACATACCTTCCCCAGCCGTTGCTAACTAGCCAATAAGAAACACTTTACCATATTTGGAACACATTAGTACGTGATTTCTTGCTAATTTTGAGATGGGCTAGCCAACGCCTTACCTGTACATCACTGTTTCTAGGCAGACATCTTGAAAATGCCGCGCCTTAAAACATCACATAAACACAGTCACCAAACTACACGGCGTCACGCTAACCCGTCTTTAATAACACACGCATACCTACAGACAAATTCCAAACAGCCGGTTTAAAATAATAAAATATATAATATGCACAATTATTTTTATTAGCTAGCCAACGCCCTGTTTGCATACAGCGGCAGCTATTTTAAAAATGCCACGCCTCCTCAAACATTACAGTAATCTGTTTATAATCACAGTTAAATCAAAACAATTAAATATATATTCACACACGTTACACCATCCCGAAATATATCCTCAAAAATGTTTGCCTTTTTAATACATGCACCCATGTTACACTTGGGTTAAAAGGCCCCAATGCACGTTACGGTTTTAATTACACACATACACATACCTACAGACACATTCCAAACAGCCGGGTTAAAACAATTAAATATATATATGCACAAGTGTTACACTCGCATTTTACAAACACAATTATTTTTATTAGCTAGCCAACGCCTTGCTTGCTTGCATACAGCGGTTGCTAAGCGAGCGGCAGCCATTTTAAAAATGCCACGCCTCCTCAAACATTACAGTAATCTGTTTATAATCACGGTTAAATTAAAACAATTAATATATATGCACACGCGTTACACCATCCCGAAACATGTCCCCAAAAATATTTGCCTTTTTAATATATGCACCCATGTTACACTTGGGTTAAAAGGCCCCAATGCACTTTACTGTTTTAATTACACATACACATACCTACAGACACATTCCAAACAGCCGGGTTAAAACAATTAAATATATATGCACAAGTGTTACACTCGCATTTTACAAACACAATTATTTTTATTAGCTAACCAACGCCTTGCTTGCTTGCATACAGCGGTTGCTAAGCGAGCGGCAGCCATTTTAAAAATGAAACGCCTCTTTAAACATTACAGTAATCTGTTTATAATCACGGTTAAATTAAAACAAATATATATGCACACGCGTTACACCTTCCGAAACATATCCCCAAAAATATTTGCCTTTTAATATATGCACCCATGTTACACTTGGGTTAAAAGGCCCCACCTTATATTAAATTACGCGCACCTAACAATCAAATATCGCGGTAATTTATTTTAATTACACCCACACACACACATTAGCTGTCAAAACATCACATTATTTTAACTGGTGACGAACAAACAAAATCGGCTTTCACAATGACCTCAGAGTCAAATACATCTGGCAAATCACTGTGAAAACCGGCTTCGTCATCTATTACACCGTCTATGCACACGTCTTAAAAATTACAATTAAATATATATATATATACATTACAATTAAATATATATATGCACACGTATTACACCATCCCGAAACATATGTAACATATGCCACTTATTGTCCGCAAGTGCAGCGCCTTCGGACGACCAACAGGTGCAATACTATATGTAACATGTGCCACTTATTGTCCGCAAGTGCTGCGCCTTTTCCACGTGCATTCCTCGTGAAATGCATGTGGCAACTGGCCTTCGGACGACCAACAGGTGCTATACTGCTGATGCAAGGTGCAATACTGCTGATGCAGCGGCCTTCAACTCAGCTGATAGCTTCTACAGCGTCATCTTTAAAAGAGAATCCATACCTATGGCTAGCAATCCTACCTCACATACAGCTCTCCAAACCGATCCACACAACAGGGGTATATTCCTTTCTAAAGAGAAACCATACCTGTTGTTAGCGACCCACCTGTGGCTCGCGACAAACCGATCCCCAACATAGGGGTAAAGGCTATTCCTTTCTAAAAGGGAAAAACCATACCGATAGTTTGCGACCCACCCGTGGCTCGCCATCCTAGAAGTAAAGGTCAAGACTGACGGAAACTATGGCGTAGGGAGGGCATGGTGGCACCCTGACAAAATACCTTCTTCAAGTCGAAACACAAATACTACCCAGCCCCGGCCACTTACTACTGGGGTAAGTTGGTGACCGCGGTGTAGTATCTTCTATGGACTTGTCTGTGCGCAGGTATCATGAGGTAGCACACTGAAATTTCGATCGGAGAAAAATACCAAGGGCCAGCAGGACTGTGAGTGTACAGGAAACTGCTACAATTAACAAATGCCAGTGCGGCAGGGTTTCTCGCTGAAGTGTAGTCTTCTGAATGTGCACCAGAGTGTCCACGTCGAGAGAATTCTGTGCTGCTGCAAGACGGTCCTTCAGTTGATCTAGTGCGTTGACCTCCGATGTGAGTGCCGCTTCGACACGGGGGAGCTCGTGTCTCGACAGTATTGGAGAGCTCTCTGGCACGTATACCGATGGGGCGTTGAGGTTAGCGTGCGCGACGCCGTGTAGTTCCGGGAGCGTCCGTATCTCGCCGGAAGGGATTGAGCACCGTGTGGCGTTGTGGATTAAACCTACGCCGGAAAGTGTTCGAGTACGTGTCACCCATACGTTTTCCTGTGGGCATCTGATGGTCACTTGACGCTGACTAGGGAATTGGTAGATCCATACTTCTCCGTTCCGCAACAAGGTAGGTGCCTCGTAGTGTAGCGTGAGGCTTCTCTTGCAGGGTCCGTCTTTAGTTATAGTCTGGAAATACAACTTGGAATCGCATGTAACCGACCTCGTATCATAAAGAGTTCCGTCTGCCGGGCATATTGTAATGCTGCCCGTGTTACATTTCTGCACATCTGCTGCTGTCATCAAGATGTAATCTCTCTGACTATGTGACATTCCGAAATAGTTATACTCGAGCTGGTATAACGCGAAGGTGTCATTTAATACTTGTGTAGGCAATGCGATTATCCTCAACAGAGTGAAGCGCTGGCTCTCAGTTTTCAAGGGACTTCAAGAATTAATTTAATACTGTGTGCGGTACCTACTGCGGTTACCTTAATCAATTCGTAATACAAGTGAATGTTATCAAATTTGGTACCGGCAATCAGTTCATAATTTTCAGGCAAACAAAGAAATATTCCGCAGTATGCTGTGTAAAATATTTGGGATAGCTGAACACAAATAAAGTTAAACCGTTACATGCAAAGATAATGCATAAACATATGTGCCGTCGTCAATTTAAATACCATCATAGGTCCAAATGTGTGTTACGTATTTAAACAAGGATAAACAATCTCCGAATTTCCCTTTCCTTAGTTCTTTTACTGTTTACAACATATATTGTCTAAGTCTGCTCTCGTGGCTATCTGCTATCAGCATGTTCAGAACTAGGGGTGTCTAACATATTCTTTGGGAAGGTAATGAGAGTTGTCTAAAGAGTCGGCACTCCCTGAATGAATTTCGTTAATCCACTAAACATCCAAAATACGTTCTGGATAAAATACCTATGCTGGTAGACTACGCTTCTCGGGGTCGCTCTGTATTCGCGTACAACGTAACGTAATTCCTATAGACTTATCCCGTGAGATTTTCGCAACAATCTCACCCTTTAAACGGCGAACATATTCCTCTAAAAAACAGATATGTTCCCGTTTTTCGTCGTCAGCCCCAACTGACGTAACCTTGTCTCTCCAACGAGACCGCTCAGCCCTGCTGAGATAAACCCGCGAGATTTTCGCAATAATCTCACCTGTTAAACGGCGAACGTATTCCTCTAAAGGACTGCTATCTTCCCGTTTTTCGTCGTCTGTCCCAACTGACGTAACCGTGTCTCTCCATCGAGACTGCTCAGCCCTGCTGAGATAAACCGTTGTCCCAGACAACGCGAGTTCGGTCGTCCCTCAAGTGACGCACCGAAAATACTATGGACCTACATCGGCTCCTAGCCGGTCCACTGATCTATAAATCTTCTGACATATTCTGTACGTTCCTACGTCGCGTACCCCGTTTATCGCAAATTCCTAGATTCTACCAGCAGTGGATTATCTGTGTCATAGCTTTGTAAACATCTGCAAGATTACGTCATCGCCTGGACGTCTCCACGAGTATGACTTCCCTCCCCGACCTTTGAAGTCAGGTGTTCGTTCAGTGCATACGCGTTGCGGTTGGCTCCAAAGTGCGGCCCGCAGCACATTCCAGTCAGCTGTTACACTGACCGTTCCATTTTGACGTCTTGCCAGAAAACAAAACAACAAAGAATTTCGGCTCTCATTTCCCAACTAATTTAACTACGATACTGAAATTTCGATTTCCCTATTCTGCGATAGCACACGAGAGGTTAATGCCTAGGGTTCGACTTAGCTTCGTGATCTTGAGCGTTCGCTTGTGTTTCCTTTCCCTGGCGAGTTTCGTGTTCTCCCTCACCATCTTCGCAGTGCGGGGCGTTCCTTGGCAAAATTCCCTATGCCCTGGCACTCATAAGACTGGGATGCGACCTTAGGCCTAACTCTAATCGTCGGTTCGAATTTATGCCCTGCTATCCTTTTCCTTTGGAATTTTGGGCGCAAGTAGAAACGCGAACTACCTGGGTCAGCAACTTTCGCCGTTTCTAGTTTCGAACCGTCGGACAGGTGCCACCGTCCTATCCTAACTGTGCCTTCGATAATTTCTATAAACCTTTCTAGAGGTATGGCTGACTCTGAACCTGACCATTTCGGCACTAATGAAATGGTTGATATTAACAAATGTTCCTACCGCCTGGTGTGTTTTGCTTTTCATTTCAAAAGAAGTGCTTGGCGGCTTAACTTCTGCATGGTGAGTTACAATTTTGACCAACGCTAGAATTTAGAATTTTGACCGACGTACTTTCCTGTGCTCATCTGATGTGTATATCAATTCGTTCGTACGTGATTGTTTATCTTGGGCCTATATCTCTCCTCCCTCTTGCAAACTAACCCGTAGCCGTAATGCGAAAGCTGACCGGTTAGAAGAACAACCGCTGCCTACCAATTGTACTGCCGTGGTTTAAGAGGAACCGTTGACAGTAGTTTGGGTTTTGCTTACGGGCACCGTCGTTAAACTGCGTGACCGTAAGTTAAAGGTATTGCTGCCACACATACCTAAGTACGACAATTTTAGGAATGCAAAGGGGGGTTTTGTCCAATCGAACGACCGCTAGTCACCATTTCCTAGGGCTATATATTAAACCACAATATACACATATATACAATTTGAAGTAATTCACTACTAACGGTGAAACTGACAATTTAAAATAATCAGATAATCGTCTTGCCTTTACTGAAGGGGGGTTTCGGAACTTACCGCTCGAACGAATTTAGTAAGTATAGTCAGACAACTCACCTTGAATTAACAGAAGCGTTGCGAGGTACAGAATCATTCTGTACTATTGTTTCAATATTATCAATATGTATAATCTTCTTCTGACGAGCATTACGTCGGTATCGGTGACTAATTTGTCGTAATGTAATTCCAAACTTCAAACTGACGTGGATCCAAAGTAAAACGAAATGAGAATTCGAATGATTGACGTAGCCGCGGTGCGATCATATATAAAAAATTTATGCTGAACACAGCGTCTTCCTATATTACGGCAAGTTTCGTGCTCCAGTTTGCTAGAATTTCCTGGTGTGGCGTACATATGTAGCAACTGGGTCAAGCTGACACAATAGAACTTATTGGCAAGACGATTGTAATTTCCTGCATTCTTCAATTACCAAACTGGGACAAGCGTTGTGAAATGGACTTTCAAATTT
>Ga0268261_10001675_pt1 | contig 15461 bp, 11 predicted proteins | sample TergutNc150P1_FD_190353 | JGI IMG/M metagenome (GOLD analysis project Ga0268261, IMG submission 190353) | Nasutitermes corniger P1 segment gut microbial community from laboratory colony in Florida, USA - Nc150 P1 (SPAdes) (version 2) | ecosystem: Host-associated > Arthropoda: Insects >... | reverse complement strand
TTTTCCAGTGCGCTGAACTGACAGCTAATCACTATTGAGGTCTAACACTAGTAACTGTGCACTGTTTCAGTGTAACTAAGAAATTACAATATTACATTTTATAGCCATAAATTATGCCTTCGTTACATAAATAAATAATGACAAAGAATATATCAACCAAAATGTGATAAAGTGAAAAGCACAACTATGGTCCTAGTGTTACCTTTTCCTTCAGGTGTGCCTTGTCCAAAGCCTCCCATATTTTGTCATCACTATGCTCTGAAAATGGATCCACATTGTAGCGAATAGTTCCTTCGAAGAGAACAGGATCTTGTGGAATGATAGCCACAGCTGAGCGCAGATCATGCAACCCAATTTTTGAAATGTCAATGCCATCAATCAGGATACGACCTCCTGCCAGTTCTGTCAGACGTAGTAGTGTTGTCACCAAAGATGACTTGCCTACAACAATAGATATTATTTCAGATAACTTCGAAGCAATATGAGAAATGAAACAACAGCACCACAGTTTAAGACTACCTCCAAAATACTGCAAATTATTCTACGAATAAAAGGTCCTTATAATGGCATATTACACTTAGGATCATTAGAATTCTAGACCTTGTCCCCACATCGTATTCAAAAAGTAACTAGTTATAAGCTGCATATGCTTCCATTGTTGCGTGAAAGGGTGGGAGGGCATTATTACTGAGCTGGGTCTCACAGAAAGAGCCACTCTCAGTCGCTAGACAGGTGCATATAAAGGTGTGCAATGGATGTCGTTTGTCCAGCAACTGAGGATAGCTCTTTCTCTTGTACACAGTTAAGCTGGTGCCCCCATACCCTTCCACCTGATGACACCAACAGATATCCAGTTCCTGGAACGTTTTTTAATGTGAGATGATAAACAAGCCCCAGAACCTAATAATGAATACCAAGGAGGCATATTCTGAAAAATGTTAAAACTAACAGTCACTATAGTAGCTATACAGCTCACATTTCTCATGGACATAGGTCACAGTTACAACAATATTTACTCAAATACTAAGGGCCTGGGAAATTCATTAATCATCACAGCAACTCGCAAAATGACTGGAAACTTCGCACTCCTTCTGCACTACCCTGTATTTGATGATTTTCAAACATTTATATAATGCTTTCAGATTTCTTGAAGATTCAAAGTAAGAATTAACACGCTTCATTGAAAATGAGTGCCTGTAATATGTCTGAAAAAAAAGACAGCATTAACGCATGCCAAGGTGGAGAAGAAAATTATTTTTTTTTTCCCAGGAGCTAGGAGAGACAAAATAAGGTAGTTCTGCCACTATGCAACTCCTTGACAGAGCTGAATGTAAATGATCCATGCCAAAGAGACACAATTATCCTGACATAAAAATTATTAGCAGAATTCAGGTATTTGAATGTGTTATTACACTCTCTTCTTCACTATCTATTATTTCTCTTTCAGAAAAGCATATGCATGATAATATGCATGCATACCCACATGTATGCATGCCTGACTGCAAGTGTGTGTGTGTGTGTATGTGTGTGTGTGTGTGTGTGTGTGTGTGTGTACTCACCCTCAAATGTTATGTAATTTACTAGTTACCTGGTCTCTGAGGGCAGTAATCATTTAACACTGCACAACCAACCATAAATCTGGGTGCATGACGCACACAGGATAAATTTTTATTTGTCACCTCCTCTTTCCTTCAATTTTCTACTTTTATCTGGGTCATATGGCAACCAGGCCTCTCCATCTGTCTCTATTTTCTCAAAGCTCCTCAATTTCTTCCCATTATAATACGTTCTTATATTCAGCAATCTTGTAAACAGGCATCCACAAGGAATGGCAGTATTATCCATCTCACAAGATTTTTGCTTATTTAAAATTCAATATTATTCTGTACAATCAGTTAGAAAACCAAGCAAGACAAATTCTGAAGGTAGAAGGCTTAAACCCAATCATAAATCCTTCAACTGCCTTGCTTACCTGCTCCGGTACGACCAACAATTCCCACCTTCTCCCCTCCTTTGATATTGGCTGTTACACCATGTAATACAAGTGGTAGATCTGGACGGTACCTCAGCTGCACATTCTCCATTATTATCTGCCCAGACCATGGCCAGTTATTAGGTGGTCTTCCTGTTTCTACCTTAGCAGCTGCCTCTTCAGGAAGATCCTTAACCATAAAGAACTATATTAGCATTTGTTCTGGAGGAAATGAGAGAAATATATACTGCTTATTTCTTGAAACAATGATCAATATACAGCTGTTCACATTTTAACGTCTTACCGTTTATTACTAACGTTTCGGTTGAATACAACAAATACATGGTGTTACTTCATAACATAGATTTGCTACATGTTTCAGCAGTGCAAACTGGGAAGTTTTCTTTTATATTGCAATTTGAGGTTATCATGGTGGTGACTATGAAGAACACTATCTTAATGTTGTACATAAGTAATCTTGAGTTAAAAAGATAGACAAGACAGAGTATAAATACACTGCTCCTATATATGTTGTATTTACATATGTTTACTTATATACACATTTTGAATTTTAGAGAGAGTTTTCAGTTCAGAATGTATACATCCTATGAAACATAAAGGAAGCTTAAAAGACAAACGCAGCCACACCCGCATTCCACATGTACCTGGGATTGTAAAAACCGCTTTTAAAAACAGCATTTGAATATTGTTAAGTCTTTTATCCTTTAAACCACCGTGGTGTGTGATACCACAGTAGAAGAACTACGACAATATAAATTGTGGTACACTAATAATACTTTAAAATCATGTGTTTGAAGTGATAAGTATTAACGTAATTTCAACAACCAATCGCTGAGGCAACCGCCATGAAGCTTTGGAAATCATGTATTGTGAGTGAAGACTGTATGGTTGGAAAGTTGTATCAAACCATTTGATGTATTGAGAAATTAAGAGTTGAGACAGCTCTCCCTGAAGATGACGCTGACGAGTACCGAAACAAGTCGGAGTGTTACTAAAACAATGTAACTTGGTGTATGGAAGACAGACCACTAAGTGTTAGTTTAATGAAGGCAAAATAAATATGAAGAACACTGTTCTGGCATGTGAATCCATGCTGTTTGATAGAAGCAGCAGGTTTCTCTGAAATGCTTGTACAAGTCAACCACATGACATGGTGTTACAACCCAGACAACAGCTATCCTAATTCATTATCACAATCACACAACCAGCTGTACCATGAACCAGATATATCCAATCACATGTTCACGCTCTCTTTCTTCAATATACGTTTTAATATCATTCTACCACCAATGCCTATGTCTCCCAAGTGATCACTTACCCTCAGGTTTTCTAATCAAAATTTGGTACGCCTTGCTCACTTCTCACATACAAACTATAAGCCTCATTCATCACTTATGAAATTCATACCTCTGTATATTCCAAGATTCTTTCTACAGAAGTAAATCTTGCTTGCATTTCAGACTTCAGCTGCATGACATATGGCACAAATGTGCTCACCTGAAAAACAAAAAAAGAGACAGACAGATTAGGTTTCTTAACATAGTAATAACCAGCTATTTTATCATAAAAAAGAAACCCTGTTCATAGATTTTTTTATTTATGTTTCACTGACCATGCATCTTAGTATAACCTTAGCCATTGACCAACTTGATGCACAAATTTTTAATACATTTATTACAGTCCTCTACATATACATGTTTCGAGCAATATCTTACTCATCCTCAGGAGGTCAAATTGTATTAATACAGCATCTGGTATCATCACTCTCAGTAAGTGACTGTCCAGTGCACAGGTTGAGAGAGTTCTCTCTCAACCTGTGCACCAGAAAGTCACTTACTGAGTGACGATACCAGATGCTGAATTAATACAATTTGACCTCCTGAGGATGAGCAAGATATTGCTCGAAACATGTACACGTAGAGGATTGTAATAAATGTATTAAAAATTTGTGCATCAAGTTGGTCATTGGCTAAGGTTGTTCACAGATAGTTCAGAAAACAATTCCTCCAGTAAGTGACCTGATACTGGTACATATATAGCAAAGTCTTGAAATTTGTAAATCTTGATAATTGGGATTTAAAACATTCTTGTCACCCACGTTTAATATCAATGTTTCAGCCTTTCATGTCTAGTTCCAACAAACTGGGATAAACAAGACATGTGGCTGCAAGCTCCAGTTTCTCAGGTACAGCACTGAAGTAAAAATGACAGAATACAAAGTGTGAGATTTGAGGTTCTCACAGTGGTAAGTCACGGTTACCATTTTACAGAATGTGACACTAAGTAATTTGGTAGATAGGTACCAACATTTTGGAGAAAACTGACGCCCCCATCTTCAGGGTAGAAAATGGAGGCATCACATCCCAGAAGATTTATCTTCAATTTGGTACTATTAAAATAAGCTTTTCATGCTTCTGATCACCTATATGATCACAGAAACACATTTCATCTATCAAGCAGTAATAACCAAAACCTCAGTAAACAAAATAATTCACCAAATAACACATTTCTACAAAGGAAAGGTGAACTTACTGCAAATACACAAGACATAGCAAGGCCACTTTGGGCAGCTGTGACAACATCACGCAGCAGTACCACTACAAGACCAGTCAGTGTGACAGATACTACTGCAATCATATCCATTCGAAATGTAAACCACCGGACTGAGGAGCGGAAGATATAGTCAGATGCCAGTGTTCGGTTCAACCTTGCACAGAACCTGAAATACCGACATAGCAATCTGTAATCAGATGCCTCATTGTGAAATTTCTCTTAAAACTATTAAAAAATACCAACTACAACATTCAATGAAGCGGAGACCCTCTTGAGAAGCAATTTATTGCTCAGCCAGTCAATAAATTCCCTGCATTTTACAGAACCTGAAGGCTCATTGTTATGTTCACAACAGCCTGCCACTAGCCCATATCCTGATGCAGATAAATCCAGTCTACAGCCCCACCATGTTGTTTCTTTAACCCTTTAAACGCTATGTTAAATCCCATCTGCCATCTGCTGGCATTATTAGGAGCTCACCATATTTTCCACGTTAGCCGGTTAAGGGTTAAGACCCATTTTACTATCACTCCCCCATCTATGCCTGTAGGTATTCTAAGTAGTCTTTATCCTTCAGGTTTTTGCATCTAAACCTTACATCCATTTCCGTTACATCTGTTGCCCTGCCAATCCCACTCTGCTTGATCTGATCCTCCCACCAATCAATTGCAAGAAGTACAAATTAGAAAGTTCCTCATACATAGTTTTCTCTACATAACCTTACTGCCTTGCTCCTAGGTCCAAATATTCTCCCAAGCAACCTGTTCTGGAATGCCTTTAACCTATACTTTGTTATGTGACAGAACATGTTAAACACCCTTTAAATTCATAAAATTAACATAAGAAATTTTAATAAAACTGTACATTGGAACTCCTATTTAATAATATCCCTCAAATGAACAAGCTCTCTTGTTTCACGTTCAATTCCAATTAGCTCAGTGAACAATACCGAGTATGAATTTCCCTCATTTACTATTCTTCTTCAATCCACCATTTTCTGAACAAAGCTTAAATAAGACTTTCTCAGCAGTATTCTAAGATATTCTTTCAAAATTGTACAAATACCTTTCAAGGAAAATTTTCTGTCTACCAAATGTACGGATGACTGACAGACCCGCCATCGTCGAGGATATATGGTTAAGCACTGGAGATTTTAAAAGATTATCCAGTTTCTTTGTTTCACGTAATCCCACATTCAACCAGATGTCCAGGAACACGAACAAACCTGAAAAATACACAGAGGTCTAATAAAAGCTATTTCGTCCACTATTTATTGCATAAGATAATAAACTACAGACTCAACAGAAAAATTTAACTTCTTAAACATTGGATATATAACGTATGAGTGACATAGCAACATCTGTCTGACAATGTAACTAAAGGCTTTGACACTGGTGAAAAGTCTGACTATGGTCTTCTGGGCATGACACATTTTAGCTGTGTGGCAGCAGCAGGTTCATGCAAAATACTGCTGCCACCTACAATACTACATGCTGTCATAACCCAAAAGTTCACAACCTAAAGGAATGTATAGGATAGGAAGCAGTCATGGAACTGAGGAAAACTGCAAATAAACTCAGCCTGAATGGATAGTTTATGGGATGAGATCGGAACCCAGAGCCTACCAAATATAAAGGACTGCTTACAACTCAACCATAGTGCTTCAGTGACAAAATGTGGGATGTGACAGGTGGTTTGGGCATATGAAAAGAATGTGGGTGTAAGGATTAACAAAGAGAGTACTAGAACAAAAATAAGGAACATAAGGTAATTAGAACAATCCAGTTATTATCAGTAGAAAAATGACGAGAGGCTCAGAATAATGTTACAGGAGCAGGAATATGGTTACAGGAAATCAAAGGAACTTATGATGCTATGCAACACTTTTAAATATACAAAGGACCAGAACTAATTCAATGACTGACCTGTTGCAATTACCATTGCAGCAGAGAACACAGGAAAAATGACACACACTAGCAACATTTGTGTGATAACAAACATCAGCCCCTGCCACACAAACTCGAAGAAAAATGGCACTCTGACATCCACTGAAATCAAAACCCAGTTAGGTTAATGTTACATGATGAGAAGACACTAAATTTATACAAACAGATATCCTTCAGATCCACAGGCTTCTGAAACTGGTATATGACAATTAGGATGACTTGGTAAGAGGGCTCTGTAGATTGCATAGACTCCAAAACTCTGTCCATCTTACTAACTTATGCCATGAAGAAAAGTCCTTCCTGAAAGGGAAACCTGTTCTCAGCTAGTCAAGAAATTCCCCGCATTTTATGGAACCCAAAGGTCTGTTTACAAGTGCCTGTCCCCTGCCCCTATCCTAAGCCAGATCTGTCCATCACCTGCTGTTCCAAAAACAAAACACTACTGTGTTTGGAAAGTGGATCTATTTCCATCGTCAGGTAAAACAATCATGAGACACCCACCCACTTAGGTTCAATACGGACATCTAAAAACTTAGAACAGCTCCTTCCAGTGGGTCCTACCAAGTATGTACTTCCACATTCTTTCACCTGAGGATAGGAACAGATTCACTTTCCTACACACAGTGTTATTTTTGTAATACTAGGTGACAGACAAAACCCAGAAACCAAGTAATCTTAAGCAATATTTTTCTGATACTACTTTTATACATGACTTCTTCAAATGTTTATCTGAAAAAATTACTATTTGTCTAGAATGCTGAGAGGAAGAATACCTCACTTCACCAAATCAACAAAATGTACAGGTAAAAATCTAACACTGTATGTATATATGGACATACAGTTAGAATGCTGAACTGAGGCAGCCTGTGAGGGTTTACAGACTGGCTTGACCAGTGTTGTATTTGGTTTGAGGCATCTGCTACACCAACATACTATTCAGAGTGTAAAACAGACTTGAAACTAATTTATGATATCTTTATACAGGAATAGAAAATACTTCATACAACCATCACAGGAATGACAATTCATAAATTTTCAATTTGTTTGGTCTGCTTCCAGGCCAGTAAAAATACCTCATAGGCTGAAATTGGCCTGTGGGCCTCCAATGAAATGAATCATCGCAATCTTTGCTGATGTCATAAACATCATCATCATGAGTGTTTCAGATATTAGAGAATATTTCAAGAACTCTCAAAGCACAATCTCCATTTGGGAGATATTAGTCATACTATTACAGCAACATAAGAGGGTGATTTATCCTCATTCATAAAATATTTTAACTCACATTCATCCATATCCCTGGAAAACCTCTGCAAGATTCTGCCTGAAGGTGTGACATCAAAGAAAGAAACGGGGCAGCGCATAACTTTGCGAAACATGGTGTCATGGAGGCGAGATGAACCTGCAAAGAAATATGAAGCCGAGTTTCTAAAAAAAAGGTTATGTTGTTGGAGGCTGTTCATACCACTGCGGGTTAGAACACCACAGGTAAGAGATCTTTCTCTTTGCCGCAGCATCTGAACTGGCTCCAAGGCCCATCCAGCGTCCTAGTCAATGCCTACTAGACTCATTCCCTGTGGGTAAAGCAACCAGGGCACACAGATGAACACTCAAACCCATGCAGTGACATTAAACTTGCACTGACCTATACCTTCACTCCCCTGCATGCCTTCATGGCATGGTGCTGAACACTGGGACAACTTTATGCCATCCATTAACATGGGCATGTCTCAAGAATGTTCAATATCACCAATTTAATTCAAAACTTTAAATATAAAAATAAACTGAAAATATAAAGATGTCTCCATCCTCCATTAAACATCATGCCATAAGGCACATGGGGAGTGGAGACATAACTCCACACTTTCTTAACCTTGGCACTAATTAGATATAAGTGGTCAGCTTCACACCCCAGCCACTTTACCCCAGGGGAAGGAGACTTTGGTACCCACTCAACAGGAGGCTAGATAGGTCCCACAGCTGGACTGGAAATTTGGAGAAGAAAAAAATTTCTTGTCCCCTGCTGGGAATTAAATGATTCCTGTGTTGTCCAGCCTGTAGCCTTGTCCTCATATTGACTAAGCAGTCCCATTTCCTACATAGACAGAAAAGAAAGCTTATTAATAGAGGGGACCTTTACTTTCTAGATCATGGTCTAGTGAAAGCTCAATACCATTTTGGAGGAATATCGGTAAACAACGAACAGATTAAATGCGTCATAAGCTAGAATATTATATTACTATTATTTACCACTTTATGATGAAATCTCAAATGTAAACAAGTCATGGCTAATGTTCAAACATTCCTATATGAATCTTCTTAAAATTTTAGCTTCTTGACAGAATTCCTGTAATTGATTAACTAAATGAAATTAGACAAAATAATGTGCCAATCAATGACAGCCACAAAACAGTGCAGTATAAATACAACCAACAGCAGCTATCTCGCAATACTGAAGAGACAATATAGGGTGCTTGTTACCAAGAGCCAGAACACTGCAGCATGAACATACCCAAGAGCAGCTGTCGGGCAGTATCAGTCACACAAATTAATGTGCCCACTCAAAATAGTGCAGTAAGAACATACCCAAGAGCAGCTGTTTGGCAATATCAATCACACAAATTAATGTGCCCATCACCAAATGACTCAAAACAGTGCAGCATGAACATACCCAAGAGCAGCTGTCTGGCAATACCAATTCCTTTCATCAGACCAATGAACATCATAACACAAAAAGTAAGTCCATACACCAGCTGATAGAAAAACAGATCTGGGTTGTCACTGACATATCCTTTAAGCTCCTCCTCTGTCATGTTTGTTAGGTTGTAATGTGTCATGTTTTCTCTCCGTGCAGCCTGAAAATGAAACACAACAGAACTGTTATGTCCTGACAGTCCTAAATTAGCAAGTAACTGTGTTATAATAAAGACATTAATAATATAAATGAGTAATGTTAAATTTGGCTCAGTACAAGAGCCATTAAAATAGTGCATCAGCACTAGATTACATTTATTGTAATCGTCTGGACTATGACACCATGTATAGCCTAGTAAAGTCATAACCAAAATTAAAGTAATAAAATTGTTTATGACTTCAAGAAAAAGTAATACAGTATGAAACTGCACTGGTGTGAAAAATAAACTGCCAGAATTTAAGCCACATTAAATGCCCATTCTAACTAAGAAGGAATTCTCCCTACTCTATGTCCAACTGGAGTATACAGTATGTTAAATAATTATTTGAGGTACCCTGCTTGGTACCATTCAAGGAAGACGTAAACACACGATGCAAAAGCACCATCCAAATGGAGACAGCTTGACAGCCATGGTGCAGGCAGCTAATCTGAAGATAAATTACTGGGGCATACACTTGAAAAACTAACCTCTAATCCATCACCCTGGTCCAACCAGATCTGCAACCAGACACCTGATGACAGTCTGGACAAAGTAAACAGCAACACCAAAAGTAGCAGCATGGCCATAATAAAGTATCCACCACAGAATTTGGCGTAATCCAAATATGCCTTCCAACCTGTTGTAGTCATTGTGTGTGTTTCCTCTGATGTTAACTTCCCTGCATGCTCATTTCCAGCTAGAAAAATCCACAAAATAAATAAAAGTAAAATGTAATAGGATCAAGATGGGAAAAAAACTTTTACTCGTAGAGCTCAGTGACCACTCTTCTAACTGAAGGTGTGATAATCCTCACTTTTCTTGTCTTCACTTGTGGTTTAATTTCATTCCTGGAAAATGAATGGTGAATGAGTAAAGAAATTTCAGTACTAGAAGAGACAATCTTGTATTTAGACTTTCATACCAATTTGTACATAACACACCTATAAATTACCAGAGGGACATACTTCATATCACACATCACTGGAGGCCTCATTCCTCTTTCCTTTTTGTTATGCCACCTACATTTAGGACCAGTGTCTTTTAACCCCTTGGCATACACAGACGTCTGTGAGACGCCCGGGCTCGCTAGGTCGATTAATACACAGCCGGCTGTGAGACGGTCTGAGCCATCGATGTCTTTCGCTTTTAATTCTAGCCTTCTGTCAGTAGATGGCATGACATGTCTTTTACCGTCTGAAAGCTGATGAAACGCTTTTAAAACGCTCTTTGCACCATGTGTTATAAAAATTAGTATGCCAAAGGGTTAAAAAAGTGGTAGTCCTGACACTAAAGAAAAGCACTGGGGTATTGTCATGATCTTCCTGGCCTCACACATGTTTGTATAACATTACAGAAACTGCCTAAATACAAGAAAAAAGTTACTGAGTATATAACTTAAACATAAAACTGAGCCCTCAGTGCATATTACTGATTATTTAACAAATTTAAGTATCTCAGTACTTTTAATGAAATCAATTTGGATATCGTACACTTCATTTTGCCACAATGGAAATTCCATGCCATGTAACATTGTGTTACAGATACGAACAAAAATGAACATATATCAAAGAGGTGAAAAAAGAGGACCATAGCTGAAATATGCATGTCTACAGGCTGACTCATACAAACTCCTTACCTTATTTCCTACTGTATAAGGTCTATTCTCCTCTTCCCTCAAAAAGGGCCCTAAAGTTGCAATACACCTTATTTACCACTTTTTTTTAGAAGAAAGTATTTCTTAATTTTTTCTTCCTAAACCATCAGATCTCTTACACACCAGACAATCTTTCAGAAAAATGGTTCTTACTGACAGCAATTTGAATTTATTGAACAGAACAGACCACTGCTAGTCAGTGCAGTGAACAGACACCACAAATGTGTTTTACCTATAAATTAAACAGTCAACTCTTCTGAGATGTTACACCCTATCAACCGGTAAATTTTTCCAGACATTTTGGAGAAGTTTAGTGCCTCCATCTCCAGGGTAAAGAGCCCCAAAAGAGTAGAATATGAAATGTAAACACCCCTTTACAGGACCACACACAACCATGACCTATTCTTGTCACCTCTACCACTCCTCTAGTTTCACTACAAGCTCCATCTGAGACCACTCTCACTCAGCTTCCCATTGCTACATTGGATTACACCATACAGTCTATTTCATTTCTGTATCTGACAAATGACCACTGCTCCAATCTGCTTAATCTTACTGCTGGCTCCTCACTCTTCACAGGGTGCTCAATCCTGAAGATGGAGGAACTGTGCTCCTTCAAAATGGCAGTAACTATCTAGCAGGCAACATGACACACATCCCAGACTGCTGTGAGAACATCCATATCACATGATATATGTTACAAATGACTGGTTGTAATATTTCACCAAACTAAAAATAGTGTTGGGGGGTCAAACTTAGCTATATGTCTCAGAATTCTTAAATACTGACAGAATGTTATGGGGCAGTTTACACTGTCACCTCATGTACTGCAGTCCAGCCATAGTTGGTGATAAGCAGGTGATTCTGAACTTTGGTGTGTAGTTGTAATATATTACAGATGCCAAAAGTATTCTGGAAAATCACCACTTCAATATTTCAAATAAGGAAAATACATAAAACTTTTCTTTCAAAATGGAGCAATATTTTTATTTTGATTACTCAACTCCGAAGATTTGAGCAAGTCTACCAATTACACTACAACATGACTAACCTCCTCCTTCACCTTCAACAGTCCGTTCTATTTCCACCTCACTGGAAGTCTTCTGGTCCCTTGTTTGGTCAAACTGTAACATTTGACAGTAATCCCCACCAAGAGCTATCAGTTCATTATGTGTTCCTCTTTCAGAGATCATTCCATCTTTCATGTATAAAACCTCATCACACTGTTCAAGGAACTGCAAAGAGACAGTGAAAAGTCACATCATTGGATCCTGCATCATATTGACAATAATTTAAAACAATATAATTCAGTTCATAAAACACTAATTTACTAGTAGTACCCACAAGCTTCAGCGGCAAAACATCATCTTCAGGCTCAAAGCAAACACAATTTCTCTGCTGTCACCATTCATCACAGCAGACACAGTAATTTAATGTATACAAGTTCTCCTTGGACTACACAAGACTCAACTTATGCAAAACAGACTTTACATATAAACCTTTATAAAAGCGGCTTCGGTGGTCTAGGGGTAGCGTGCTGCCTTTAAGTACCCAAGTTCGTGGGCTCAAACCCGGGCAAAGCCACCAGGATTTTTCAGGGCGAAAAAATCCTCAGCACGCCTTCCTTCGGAGGAGAAGTAAAGCTGTCGGTCCCATGTCGCAGATTTGCGGCACGTAAAAGATCCCTAAATGAAACGTGGAAGTTGACATTTAAGCAAAATTACCAGCCAACATTCTTGCCCACAGTTCCACCTTTCGCTGCTAGGATCTCTCGTGTCATATGGATGTGGAGGCACCTGGCGGCGAAAGTGGGAACGTCTAAAAATCACAGGGGGGACAAGGGTCGCACAATAAGCCTACAGGCTGCAGTGCATCTGGGGCATATGCTCCGGGCCCTGACGATGAAGAAAAAGAGCCTCCACAAATAGATTTATGTAACATACACAGTTTAAGTTGGTGGGTAAAAAACTACATACAAAGCAGACTACATATCATGGACACTTCCTTCATTACCTGCCTTCTACCCTTATTTATTGTACACAGTTTTTTTAACAAGGTACCACCAGGAATCAAGGTACAGTAGGTACATCTCAACTTTAAAAGTACTGCAGTAATCTCTACATTTCCTTAAGACACTGTCCATACACATACAACATGACGTACCTCCATCCTCATTTTATGTGATCAAGAATGCAATGCTATGCCACACCTCCATACCTCAACCTCCCCTCTGTGCCTACTTGACATGAAACAGGACAGCTTTACCTTTACACCACACCTGAGATTATTGATGTTAAACAACTTTTACAACCTGAAAAATACACAATATGTAACATGACAAATGTATTGCACCACATGCCAGAGGGTTGCAGGTTTGATTCCTTACAGAGACATTGAAATTTTTTATTGACTTAATCCTTCAACTGCACTATGGTCCTGGGGTTGACTCAGCCTCCAACAGAAATGAGTACCAGGTGTATCTCCTGGGGGTAAAGGCGACTGTGCATTGGGCTGACAAACTTGCCAACTTCATGTGCCGACTGTCTAGTAATTCAACCTCATAGAGCTCCGAGGACCTGTCCAGGCCTATATAGGGATCACTTTACCTTTAACCCTGGATTATTGAGTGTTCAAGCACCACTCTATCAAGACAAGTCACATAACATGCAGAAATTGCAAGGAAAATCATAACACGGACAAATTTCAGGCACATTCCTGTTATAAACTATATTTTCTTGTTCTCAAACATTTTAGGCATTTCATTCTTTCTAACAGCATAAGCAATAAAAAAGGTGACTAAAACAATTTTTTTTGTCTTGAAGCCTAAGATACAAACTTGGGGAAAACATGTTGAGAAAATAATTAAAAGATATGGGTACAAAATATAGCCAGTGCAGAAAAAGGTAAAAGTTTATTGTTCCATAATCCAAGAGTTAACACGACAAGTGTATATACTGATGGTAATTCTAACATACATGAATGGAATTAACGTACGCAAGTCTCTGCATAACCAAAACCTTATAACAGTCAGGGCTGCATGTACAGACCTACTCCCATGATTCTGGTGTCACAGTTTATCACAGCTGACATAATATTTCAACGCACATGGTTTTATTTGCACTCTTGCAACATCTCAGGTCTTCACATTTTTATATCTCAAGACTATTTTATTTTCTTCTGTAATCAACATGCAGTTATAATAAAGATTTTTTGAAGTGACCACTATCTATCAGGTAGTATGTTACTGGATAATGCTTTGTGCTACACATGACCATATATGCTGTTTATAATGTGGGGTCTGAAGACAGTGTCCTGCCACTGGAACATGTGGCCAAAGAGTAGAAACTATTAATAAACTATCAGTATATTGATTACAAACATAAACTAGAACTAAAGATAATCAGTGAACATTGTGAGAAAGCACTGCACTAGCAACATAACAACTTCAAGCATAATACACAACAGATACTCACATCATGTCTTTATAGTGCAAAATGAATTAAAGTGAATCCCTACAACTAGTCCACTGTTTTAAACTTCATAAGTATATCCAGACAAGCAGCAAGTAATGGCAGCTTAAACTTCTGAAGCATGATATACACTAGAATTTACTTGCTTCACACCAAACACTTATTCTCCTATATATATATAGACCACAACTGTGTAACGGTGTTTAACACTTTAAACGCCGAATTAAATCCCATCTGCCATTTGCTGGCATTATCAGGAGCTCACCATATTCTCCACGTTGGCAGGATAAGGGTTAAAAAACAACTTCAGCTTGCTGACAAAGTCAGACAAAACATATAAAAATACACTGTGTGGGCATACTATATTTACTGTTCTCAGTGCTGTAAAGGGTAAAGGTATGAAATTAGAAATTCAGAACACAGTTTGCTATACTGTGACAGAGAATTTACTTGTACGTGGTGCAATGAAATTCACGTACAAGCTCACCATAGCATGATTCCTTGTTAAAATATAAGTTGAAAACATGTCCTGGGGTTTGAAATATGTGTCACCAACAATGTCAGCATGTTATGTGTCATGACACTAAAGTGCACTGTTAGGTGTATTCAAGACACACTGCGCACAGCAGGGCACCATTTTCATCCAATGTTCCTAGAATACACACATGATGAATAATGTGACATGCTCTCAACTGGCACTGCCTGCAATACTGACCTTGTACTGATACACAGGAATACATGCTATGTTATCCCAGTCAACGCTGTTCAGACACTTGCATGTTCTGATGAATGGATCAGTGTTTTCACGATAGGAAGTGTAACACCTACGAGGTCTGTAAATAAAGTAATGAGACTGATTCAATATAACTCTGTACTTACTTTTAAACTACAAATCGAGTTTGTCCCCTTCAAAATAGTTCCCTTGGGAGGCTACACACCTCCGGAGACGTT
>Ga0268261_10001674_pt1 | contig 15467 bp, 11 predicted proteins | sample TergutNc150P1_FD_190353 | JGI IMG/M metagenome (GOLD analysis project Ga0268261, IMG submission 190353) | Nasutitermes corniger P1 segment gut microbial community from laboratory colony in Florida, USA - Nc150 P1 (SPAdes) (version 2) | ecosystem: Host-associated > Arthropoda: Insects >... | reverse complement strand
TGTAAATAGAATGCCCCGTAATAGATTACCCAGGGTAATGAAACGCTATTCCCCAACTGGCAGAAGGAATCATGGCAGACCTTTGAAGAGACTTCTGGATACGTGAGACCGGAACGGGTCAACAAGTGGCCCATCTCCATGACAGATTGATGATGATGATGATGATGATGATGATACATACATACATTTCGCGGTTCCATTTGTGTGTCATAAAGACAGGCTGTAGAACAAGTCGTTGTGTTTTTTCAATATACTTTAGTGACATCTCACTCATTTCCCTTGAAACATTATAAACGTTCAGTTATTCTGTTATACGTGTAAAATACTGTTTATCTTTCAACGTTTCCTTCCTATTCTTGTGCTTGAACGGTGATGCTGTATAACTAACAATACAAGAACATTCATTGTTATCAGTAAAACCAGTTTCTGTACGTGAATACGCCAATACAAAACGTCAAATTGGTGTTAGTTTTTGAAAGTCAATTTTGTGTCGTATTGGTAAATTTTGTAAGCTTTTACACACATTTAAATGCTTAGTATTCAGTTACCTGACGTGCCCATAACATCGCTCGAATAAACAAGGAACAAACACTTACGTCCATTATTAGGCATACGACAGTATAGGAACAAATAATATGTACGCATTTTAATACATATGATAGCTTGCAAAATATACCAATGTTACACAAAAATGACTTTCGAAAACCCACAACCGTTTAATATTGGTTTTGGAGCATTCACGTACAGGAAATGGATTACTGACAAAAATAAATTATCTTGGTTTTAATGATAAATCATAATTTTCCAAGCACACCAATAGACAGAATACCTAGAACGACAAATAATATATTACACGTGCTACATAATATCTGAAGGTTTGTAATGTTTCAAAAGTAATGAGTGATATGTCACTAAAGTGTATTGAAAAAAATGAAGAAGTCGTGTGTTTTAAATGTTTTGTATGAATTGTCTGATGATGATTTCTTGCGAATCGAAACATGCATCAATGTAGGTGTAATTTATTAAATTAAGTAGTTTGACGTGTTATTATTGTTATTTTACGTTAGCAAGTGCAGGGCTAATGTTACTGTTTTTTTTACCGTGGTTTTAACCCTCAGTAGCAGTAGCACGGATAACAGACCGTTTGGTTACGTTTAATGCATACTCGATTCCTAATATCCATAGATTATTTCGCTCAAAAACTAATGTTTAAAAGTCATATATTTTGTGTTGCAATGTCCACTTAAGATTATTTGATTACAGAAAATTTTAGTTCGTACCTAATGTCATAGAAAGCAATGTATAACTAATTACTTTGTTTAGAGCTAATATTATATTACTACGTGCTCTCCGCCGCAGCAGATGATCTGTGGCCACCGCATTGTGAGTAGTTTTTTGGCGCGTCGTAGGATTGTTCCATCAGTATCTGCAATCGGATTTAAAGGAAGTGGGTTAATATAAGCTTCAGGCAACCCGTTGGAATACAATGGTCAGAACGAAAGCTGATTCGAGTTGTGTTAAAGGTAAATATACTACGATGGGTTTTCACATTCCATTTGGCCGAAAGTAGGTGTTCGTTTGCAGTTGTGGCTTCAACGGTTATGTGACTTTGTTGACTCAAAGCCTATTACAACCTTTACGGTGGTAGAAGGCGTATTTTTATTTGAAACAAATTAGACTATGACGTGTGCTGTATCTTTGGCCTATTTCTATGAAGGACCAATGGAATGTGAATTAATTCTGCTGTGTTTTATTTTCTCTGAATATTATCCGCATGGGTAATCGCAAACCTTAGCATGAACTGCGGAATGTTTTTCTTCGCAGCTGTTGGTGCCAAAGCACAACGGAAGATGACAAGCAGTTCTGTCGTTGCTTCTAACAGCAACAAAGGTAAGAATATGGATGTTGTGACTCTAGAAGTTAAACGGGGATACCAGTTTTGCACTCATACAACACAGGAGCACAACTTAATCTTGTGAGACCTATAACTTCATACGAAGCTTAATCACCTCGAAGTACTGTTACTTTTTTACTCAGAGCAACATATGTTAATGAAACCGGTAATATAAATATAATGCATACTTGAATGACTTCTGTCTTTACTTCCTATGTCATACATGTGAGAATATATTAGGTCATGGGTGTCAATACAAAAATGTCATGATATCCAAGACACATGTAAAAACCGAAACCATTTCATACCATAATGTTACACGTAATGTTTCTATTTTGAGGTTTCACGGCAATGACAGTAACAAAGTTTCTGGTTAATGTATGCTTAAAACAAACTCTGTCCCAGCAGTCATAGAAAAACATTTATTCCACAAAGGTTAGGCTTAACTTTTATTTTCATTATAGCTATTCAGCACACATGGAAACCAGTAATTATTTAATTCAAAGTTTGTCTTGGATATTTCATTGTTTAGAGACTCATTAAAAAAACATTCCACAAACATTAATCTTTGGGGTCTCATTTTAGCAACAGTCTGGAATGAAACATGTGTTTCATCAACACTAGACCCTGAGCTTTTATCTTAAATAACAGAAACAAAATGTAGCTTGCAGCTTATGTTTCAAATAGTGTTCCAGCATGGCTGACCATTCATGTTGCTAAATAAGGTAGGCTACTGTATTTCATGTTATTGTCAGAAGCTCAGGCAACACTCTGCAAGTTTGCAGGGTATGGTTACACAGGCACATGTGTTTACTATGCTTAAGATACCTGAATATACCTTCCCTTCACAGGGCTTATGTTAAGGTCACTGTCATTGTTGGCAACTCTCATTCAGTGTAGTTTTCATTATGGCTAATGTCAATTCCAAGCCACAAACTAAGGCAGATATACATTGTTACTATATTCAAATGTATGCTCATACATGTTGCTTCTTTTATGGAAACAAGTGTCTTTCAGTATTGGTGCAGCTGCAATTGTAAACACTTCATATTAGTAGGGAGATAAGTGGGAGTTGTAGTTTGTATTTGTGTCTGTGGATTTATCATCACCACCTGTCATGCTGGCAGGGAACCAAGGCACAGGAGGGAACACATATTTCCCGCGTGAGACACCTCCATGGCAGAAAGAGATAACCAGCTTTTTTAAACCAACTGCAGTGGATTCTGTGAAGACATTTAAGCCTGCCTCAAATGAGAACAGTGGAGAAATGTCAATGGTATAGTGCTCTTTGCATCCTTAACAAGAAGTGCAATAACTGTAGAAAGAATTGGATGTATTGTAATTATAACTGTTTGATATTTCAGGATTCCCAGGATGATTTGTCTATAAAGGATGCATCTAAATGATAACTAACCTGTAAAAGTCAACCATCAGCATGTGTCAAGTATAGTTTCTAATGTATGATTTTTGAGTGTGTAAGAATCACCTTTTTGGTTCAACTGTTGGAGCACAACCTCTCCAGGCTTGAGGATGGTGTTTCATTTATTTCCGTGAAGCCTCTTAAGTTGATGTCATCCAAGCTTTAACGATGAGGCAGTGTCGAGTGCTGGACCTCAAAATAGCTTGTGTAGATCTGGAGAGGGGGTGGAAAAATGAGATGACAGTTTGTGAACAAAAAAATAAAGGATTTCTCACCTAAGAAGCACAAACACTTAATGGCACAATGAATTTTTAATTCATTTCATTCTTGTACATCAAAACCTTAAAAATTTGTTCCCTATGTACAATGACCATGTAAGACTCTCAGTTTGTGTGCATTAATTTCCGAAGTTATTTTGAAGAAGTACAGATAAGCAACTTCATGTTAGTTTGTAGGTATGTATGGCAGGCAGTGGTACCACATTTTGACTGCTCTGCCATGCATTTCACACATTGTGGTGCAATACCGTGATGTGTGTGTGTGTAACCTACATGAATAAGCATGGGTTGTTGATGGAGCATTGTGTAACTGACCATTTTATTCTACTTCAATTTCAGTGATTTCAAGTATACTTTGTGCTGAATTTATATAATGTGTGTTCACTTCAAATTGCTTGTATGTGTACAGTTTTCATTGTGCAGAGCCATTAATTATTGAACACATGAACAGTGTATGTACTACATCAGAAACTGACAAAAAGCTTAAGCTACCCTCAATTCAAGAACAGCTGGATATTATAAACACAGTGGATGCTACTTAAACTTTTCGTCAAAATATCACTTAAGAACACTGAATTTTTGTATGGCTTAAAATACAAGGCATAGTCTGTAAATGAACAGCTGAGTGGAAAAGTTGACAGTAAAACATTGTACGGTAGAATTGGCATGTAGGGAACAATTCCAGTAAGAACAGGCTGTTCCTGCAGCAGTTGTACTTGTTAAATAAAATCTTGTCTTGTGTTCCAAATGTGTCAAAAAAACTAGGGAAGGTAAGACTCAAAATGTGGGTTGATGGTGAAAATGAATCATGTAATGCAGAATGTAAGACATTTCCCATTTTTGTTTCATGTAATGATCTGATCATGGCATCTGTAGTGTGCTGAAGTGCAGCTGTCATTGATGGAAAGACCGGGTGGACTGCCACTGTTTACACCTGTTGCACTGTTCTGTTTGAGGGTCATCATTTCTGTCTGGTTTAATCCAGACTGTCCACACTCATTTATTTTAATTTCATGGTTTGCCCCACCCTTTTGTGTACTGTTAAGAACTAAAATACAGAATGCTTTTGTATGCACAAACATACTGAAAATGCAGCCATATTCTATTCCTAAACTACAGTTTTGCCACTACAAACTACAGTCAGCTATTGGACTAAGCAGTGGGGCTAAACTGTGCTCAACACAAAACTGTCACACATGTCATATTAATCTTTCCATACTGAATTTCTTTACATATTTAGAATAATGAGATGTTGGAAGTACACATATGTATTTCTCATCTAACAGAGGGGTGCACAATTTTTCCAAAATCTAAGAGCCACCTCAAATTTCTAGTCAGGTAATATGAAGTCTGTTCCACACTGAGGATCCACAAATACTGTATTAGGTACCACCATACACAATCTAGTCACCACAATAACCTGGCACCTGGGATTTATGCACCCCTAACCAAACATAACCTATACCTAATCTGGAAAAGGATGTCTGATACAGAAAGGTTTATAGGGAGGAGGTGTAAAAAGTTAAGAAAGCTATGTCTGAACATGACTTTTATGAACCATTGTTGAAAATAACACACTGATAATGTTAACAATACATTTACATTTTATTTAACATAACTTAAATTTTAATTTGCAGTAGGCACTTGACAAAAAACATCATTGCAGAAAACAAAAACAAATTGTCTTGTTACAAACTTTTAGGCAGCTATAATACATCAGCATAAAAATACTGCATTGGACCAGCTGTATGGAATGTGGAATGTACATGGGACACTACATTCTCAGGAAATAAGTACTACTGTAACAACTGTGTGGCCTCAGTCTGTCTATTGTATGGCAGTAAATATAACAATAACAACAGCATGCTCTGTGCTGGTAATCTTACCAAAATAAACTAGATGAAAAATGCATTTAGAATTTGGTTGATGTTCTACCACATGGCTCATTCTGCACTTTTACCTGTGGTCTCCACATGAAAAATGAAAGGAATGCCTTGGAATCCTCTACTCCCACTTCTGGCAGAGGTGGGAAATAAATAACAGCCTAAGACATGTAAGGTAAGTAACAGCAATACTTGGACAAACACTGACATCTAATACATATACTATGACACAGGATATTAAGGTATTGCTAGTAGATGATACGGTTCTCTATGGCAGGCCTGCACAACTTGTTAAGCGACGAGGGCCACACTGCTCCAAAGAAAACAGCTGCAGGTCGCAGGGGTAGATTCTGGTGGGGGGATACTTTATTAATAATTTTATAATTAAATACATGTATATTTTAATTACTCATCACTGTTCAAAAAAATCACCATCAACAGCAACATTTAATCTTCAACTGTCAAACAATTACAACTTTTTAAAAATAAGTATTATTTCCAGAAGTCATTACAAGCCACACATTGAGCCCTGGTAGACCATATGTTGTGCAGGGCTGCTCTATGGGCTAGCCAGAAGTTGGACTAGAAGTTGCCAGAAGGGTTCATCCTACGCTGGAGGTCCATGGCTACATCATCCACAGATATGAGCTTTTCTATTGGAATGCATGACAACTCACCCCCAACATTTGCAGGTGGCATCCACTTCTCCTTAGCCTTGGTCTCAGCTTCCTTGGCAGAAGCTTCTCGAGCTCTCCGTTCCTTCAGTTTCAGTGAGAATATAGCCACACTGCGGGCTCGCTTCATCAAACTCTGTTTGACCCTCGTCTTCTTTGCAGCAGCTGCTGCAGCTGCAAGTTCATCTGCTTTGGGACTTGATGTTGGGGTGGTTGCAGCTGGTGCTGCAGCTGCACCAGGGAATGTTGAGTGGGTGGTATCATCACCTTCCTGACTTGATACAGTACGGCTGCTATCAGATGAAGCCTCTTTCTCTGGGGAAAATCGAAACTTAGAACGAGTGTGAGCTGCAACCCAGGGTGGTGCAGAGCGTAACAGATCTGAATCTGAGGATGCTGCAAGGTCTTTGTGAGCAATGCAGTCAGTGCTACGCCGCAGGTCTCCCCCAGAGGCACTCCCCATCTCTGGCTCACTCCCTTTACGAGCAGGATCGAGCCCAAGTTTCCGTGCCCAATCCACCCCATGTGGTCCAATTGTCAGGTGGTGGCCCAATGTTTCTCCTTCAGTCCCCAACCAGTCTCTGGACTTCTTGGGCACACTCTTTGCTATGCCTGAGGAGAGTTGCTTGCTGTCCACAGGTGTAGAGCATACAGTGGGTGGAGTGGTCTCCTCCATCAGGGATGCTGCATTCTCAGCTACTGGTGTTGGAAGGTTCTCCTCCAGTACTGGCATGTTACTTGCTCGACTGTGATTTGCCTCCTCTTCACCTGCATCAGTACTTACTTCACTGGCAGGAGAGACAACAAATCTACAACCAAACATACTGACCTTAATTATGACATTCTAGACCAAACATACTGACCTTAATTATGACATTTTAGACCTTCAAAACAGTACTACAGTTCAGGACTTTGTCCCTTGTGAAGCTGAGAAAATGTAAGGGGAATGCATAGGTAAAGAAGAAGCAAGAAGTCTTACCACTGCTGCAAGAACAAGTGGACATCATATGGCATACTGTTCAAAAACATTCATGGGTCAGAGTTGGTGTGATTGTCATAGAGTGTTCAAATAATCACAATGTGTTACATAATGATAACTGCAATATGGCATAGTAGGTGGGTTTCTTGTGATCATTCTATTACATTCTACACTCCAGAATCTGACATGCTTTGTGTGTTAAGTGTATGATATTAATAGTAAAATATTTTTTCTTAGCAGACTTTTATTTTTGGGGGGTTGTCTTAGATTAGAGTCAGATTGCATTTGGGTAAATACAGTAAGTAGAACACGATGAAGAATCAGGCAACAAGTCAAAAATTCCCATGCAATGAGGGACAAAAAAAGTTGCAAATTGAACTGGTGTAGGAATGATGATAAAGAATACAATAAAAAGTGAAAAGTGCAAAATGCCAGGAAATAAATGGGCATCTTTGTGCCCAAAGACATTTTAACAGGGGTCTTATAAGAAACAGAATTTATGATATTTAAGATCATGAGTAAATGAACAACTGGTGTGAAAACTTTTTCCACTCACTGATGACAAAATACATTTTCCCTGAGGCAGTAAATCCCATAACAGACTGATGTAAAACACGAGATTCAGGTGGGTTTGGGGGGGGGGGGCAGTTGAAGAGGAAAGTGCCAATGAAACATCCAATATACTTACATGCTGTCATGAATACATGGTGAAAATATAAAATTTTTGTTAAGCTGGTCATGAAAGTGTGTTCATAAATGAGGTGGGAGTACCTCAACTTTTCCAAATGCTGGCAAACTGACAGTAGGGAATGCACTTTACGTGAACACAGGAAACAGGCCTATAATTCTACTTTAAAATAGTTTAAATGGTTTTATTCCAAATCCACAGTTTATGCACAATGCTGGTACAGAAAGAGGTGATTACCACAGTCAAATTGATCACTTCTGAAAAACTGGCACATGAAAAATTTCTAACAAACATGCCCTGTATTAGTGCATGCAAGTAGAAGGCTGTCATACAGGTATTCCTTAAAGAGTGACATGACTGGCTAAGAAACAAAAGGACCTCAGTTACAGACACAATGCAAAAAACTTCATCTGTACAAGCTTGTTAGTTTATGAAAGCTCAAGAGAAAAGACATTCACACCTGACAGTACACCCGCTGTTTTTCATTTTCATCACACAGTTCTTCAACTCCCACCTCACACGCATGGCAAAGGTTAAGCAACTTGAACAGGGATAACAATGTAATAGGGGACAAAGTGCATGTATTCAACCTTTCCACTGAAGACACTATACAGCAAATGTTATGAGAAGTTCAGGGATACTCAGCATGTTATGAAAATTTGGAAATGGCAGTGGAAAACTGACGCCATTCTTCCCAACATAAAAGACAATTGTGTTAGTTCTTCAATGTAGAAACAAATGTGGTACAATCAAATAGTTTCCAGAATGAATTTATTTTTCCACCTTCTAAACAATGCTGTCTCTGTAACAATATCCTTGGGACTTCACAGAGCACAAAGACAGGAGGACATTAAATTGGTGACAGCGATTTTACCTGCCTCATGAGGGATATTCTGGCAACCGATAACCCTAACCATACCACCTATATTAGTCACTAACTGCTGAAAAGTGATGTATTGGCACAGAATTACTAACCGTCCTATAACCAGTCCTGGTGGTGGAATTGTGACATCAGGTGTTGGTGAAGCAGCTGTGGATGAAAGTCGCCGACATGCTTCTCGTCGAGCAAACTCTACTTTGGCCATTTCTGTGGCAACCCAGCTAGGAAGGTCAGGGATTGCACATGTTATCATGAACCGCAGTGACAACATTATATGCTGCAAGAAACACATAATCAGAGGATCAGTAAAACAGAGACATGTGCACGTGACTGTTGGGACATAATATTGGTACAGCAAGATGTAGGGAAATGAAGTGCATGGTGGGGAGGATTTTAATATAAACAGTCCTTCCTCCTTTAGTATCTTGTGTCATCCTCATACTTCAGACAAACTTGTATTCAGTTTTCCAGCTAGTGGTATCATCCAGTGAAGTAAATGTAGCATATCTCACCTCCAGAGCAACAATAAGCAGAATTGTTTGTGTTGTTGACATCTCGGGAAACATGCGATGCACCTGTCCAGACAGGCCAATCAGAGCACAGTTCACCAATACTGCAATCATACACATCACCTCCATTGCATTCTGCAATAAAACACCAATACTTTAGTTAGACAAGTAGCTCTTTGCTACAACACTCTCCTGTGGGATGGCAATCTTCCTCATTTAGGTACACCTCTGTTTTCACACTGTGCCAGTAACATGCAGCATCCTGTGATACAACGTAGGATATTTTTATATCCTCTGCTGTTCAATGTGCGATTTTAAGTTCTAATGGTGGTCAATACAGAGACTACTGCCTTTTTGGATCTGACCCATGTACTCTGATAGAAGAGCATTAATGTTTTGGAGGAACCTGCTGTCTTCATATTCAAGCATTTGTGAAGGTGGACTACACAGCATCACATCCCAGAAGACAGCAGTCATCCTTCATTTACTTGTTACCAGGAGTACTGTTCCATGGAGGCAGTTAATGATTACTGAGTGACAGTGCATGAAGAAATAGGAAAAAAGAGCTTGGGAACAGTCAACTCTACAAGCTATGTACTGGATGCAAGGCCACAACACAATAAACATCAACTAAACATGGCGGCACCTTACGAATAATAAGTGTCACCTTCAAATTATCCAGAGCACATAATTATGTACTTGCACACTTGATAAATAATACCTTTCACAGAAATACTGAAACTTGCCACACATTCTGACTCTTTCTATTTATATTTTTAAATTTTAATAATGAAAAACTTAATCAAGATACCTATGAGGAAGGGACACCATAGGATAACCTTCCATTATTCATATCTTCAATATTCAACCTAAATCACAGGAGTGGTAACTTCATGTCTTAACATTTTCAAAAAGCATACTTTGCTACTTAAATATATTTTTCACGTAATTACCATGATTTGGACAAACGTATAGTGAAAAAAGTCCTGAAAATATTTCTGCAAGTAAAGGGATCAGCTACAGCAGTGAATAAATCATGACTACCGGATGAGAGATCAGGCTTCAGATCCCAGAAAGTCCAGTTTTTTTGTCAGCACACAGAAATTATGTCTTGCTCCTACCAGGATTGTATTCAGTGCATACCTTGGGCTCCTAAATGTACAGCTGCTGGAGCATGGAGCTGATAACTCATCTCTACAGAATGTCAATACATCACTGTATAGCAAATTACCTCTGTGTCCCTATATACCCCCATGATGAGACACAACTGCAAAATTACTTTTAAATCTGTAATATATATATATATATATATATATACACACACACAAACACACACAATATTTACATTTGCATAATGTCCACCAATATAATTTTTAATGTAAAGTCTGCATATATATTTTTTGATAAAAGTATAAGTTTTGGCACTAATACCTACACTGAACAATGGAAAGAACTCTCCATTTTGGCATATTAATGTTTAACTTACTCCATACTTACTTACTCCATGGAACAGGGTCCTTCTTGAGAAGCTAACCGGTTTTCAGCTAGTCAAGAAATTCCCTGCATTTTATGGAACTCCAAGGTTCATTACTGCATTCACAAGTGCCTGCCACGTGTCCTTATCCTAAGCCGGCTCGATCCAGTCCATACCCCCAAGTCATACTTCCTGAAGATCCATCTTAATATTATCCTCCCATCTATGCCTGACATAAATGTTTTTAACATATATCAAATTATTTTTTTATTCTGAATTACATTTCTTTTCTTCAAAGAGGTTTAATAAATATATCCATCATATGAAGCTGAACTCTTCAACCCACCTGCTTATCATTTTAGTTATTCCTAAATAATTTGTAAATTTTTAGTCCTACTATGTTTTACAGGAAATACTTGACTGCTGTACAAATTGCTGACCCTTCTTCAAGAATAGATGCTTTGTATGTGTGTAACAGCTTATATGAAAGATTGCAGTGCACGCTATTTCTTGGCATTCAAATCATTTTGTACCTACAGCTGATTGTGGATAAGGCAAGTATGACTTCATGAACTCTGCCTCAGTGATTAAAGGGTTATGTGGGTGTGTGAAACTCTGCTAAAAAATTCAAACATCATATTTATATCTACTTAGACAAATATAGGCATCCCTGATTGACTAGTGTAAGCTGAAAGCTGCATCTGCTTACCTGCCATGTACCAATGTTGGAAACTCTCTGACCAAACGGTCGCTGAAAGGTGAAGCAAAGCTTAAAGGCATCGCTGCGAATCTCGATAAGATTGTTGATCAGAGCACAAAATGCTGCCATGGGGAATGCAGATGAGAAAAGAACTACATATCCCAGCTGGATAAACATTTCCAAATGATCAGCGAATGTTCCATCATACTGCAACATAGGAAAATGACAACAAATGTTCTGTGATACCAGAGCATGGATAAGTACCAGCAAATGTTCTACAACATTCTAGCATGGGATAGTGACATCCAGTGTTCTGTCATATTGCAACATGGAAAGGCTGATTTATATTCACAGAGCAAACACTGAACATCCGATATGGTTTGAGAAAATTACTTAATGAGGAACAGCTTAGTAGTTTGTATATAAAAGGCCAACAATTGCCCTGACACAATCGTTACAGTTAACAGTAACAGCAAATATGAGCAAAAGACAGCAAGAATTAACTGCATAAAAACAATGTGTGAGTTGGCATAATGTGTACTTCAGCAAAAAAAATTTTATACTTGTCCTCCATATAGCAGCACCACTAATTGCATACAGTCATGAGCCGCATAACAACGTTTCGATCAATGACGAACCGCACATATGACGGTGGCCCCACAAGATAAAAAAGTATAACACATACAATTATGTACAGTACGTAATACTTGATAATGATAATAACAACTATGTTATTGGTTTATGTATTTAGTATACTGTACTTTTTATTGTTATTTTAGAGTGTATTCTTTCTACATACAAAAAAAAGTTTACTGTAAAACAGTATGCGGTGTTACGCCGGCGGCAGCCTCATACAACTCGTGTTTACCGCGTCTCTTGATAGCATCATTTTCCCTTGTGCTTGATTTAATCACATGTTTTGTTCATCATGGTCCCTAAGTGTACAAAATCCACTGCTAAAGCTAACGTTGCCGGTAAGAGGCCATGTCGAGTGACTGACCTGGAAACAAAATTACAAGTGATTAAGGACCAGGAAAGTGGAAAATCAATGATGGTTATCACTCGCCAGTCAGGCATGTCCCATTCCACCATACCAATGGTCTTGAAGAACAATAACAAAGTGATGGAACCAGTTAATCCATTGGCATACTACTTTTTATAACACATGGCGCACCTATAAATACTAATTTTTAGGCAAAAATGGCAATTATGTACATTTATATTTTATTCATGCAAAATTAATTTTTATTGACTTCAGTACATACCCCTGTTGTGTTGTGATGTTGGGTTGGTCTCTAAATTCCGTCTCACAGCCGGCTGTGTATTAATGGACCTAGCAAGCCCGGCCTCCTCGCAGGCGGCTGTGTATGCCAATGGGTTAAAGGATCTGCTTCATTGAAAGCAAAGAGACTAACAAAAATTCAAGAAGGGTCTATATCAGATATGGAGAAACTTATAATGACATGGATTGAAGACCAGACACATAAGCGTTTGTTTGCAATGTTGAAAGAAAAGGCTGGACCTGACTACGATGTTGAATTTACTGCTAGCTCCGCGTGGTTTAAACAATTCAAGAATCATTATTCATTACACAAGGTGAAAGTGAGTGGTGAGTCTCCAAGTGCTGATGTAGAGGCAGCTGAAGAATTTTTCAAAACTCTAGATAAGCTAACTGTGGAAGAAAATTACTTGCCAGAGCAAACCTTCAATATGGATGAAACCTCCCAGTTCTGGAAATGGATGCCTGAAAGGTCTTTCATCCATAAGAAGGCCAAGTCAGTGCCAGGTTTCAAGGCTTTAAAGGACAGGATAACAGTCTTGCTTGGGGACAATGCTGCAGGATACATTTTAAAACCCTCTGTGATCTGGCACAGTGAGAACCCCAAGGCCTTCAAGCATATCAATAAGCACATACTGTCAGTGTACTACAGGAGCAATAAGAAGTCATGGATGACCCATCTCCTTGTCCAAGATGCCCTCCTGAATTGCTATGACAGTGAAATGGAGAAGTACTGTTTGGAGAACAACGTACCTTTCAAGATTTTGCTTATTGTTGATAATGCACCTGGTCATCCTCCTTTTATTGGTGATCTTCATCCCAATATCAAAGTGGTGTTTCTCCCTCCAAACACCAACTCTTTGATCCAACCAATGGATCAAGGAGTTACAGCAGCTTTTAAGTACAACTACTTGATGAGGACCTCTGCCCAGGCTATTGCTGCAACTGAGGAAGACACTGAGAAGAAAATGATGCAATTCTGGAAGGATTACAACATCTATAACTGCATCAAGAACCTTGCTTGGGCTTTGGGTGATGTCACCAAGAAGTGTATGAATGGCATCTGGAAGAAGACACTCAAGAGGTTCGTCCATGACTTCCATGATTTGCAAAGGATGAGGAGGTTACAAAAATCAGCAAGGCTGTGGTTGAGATGGCAAGCAAGTTTAATCTGTGTGTGGATGAGGATGACATTGAGGAGCACCTAGAGGCAGTTCCTGAGGAACTGACTAATGAGGAGTTGTTGGAACTGGAACAGCAATGCATAGCTGAAGAAGAGCCAAGAGAAAAGGAAACTGCAGAAGAAAAAGAAGAAGAACCCCAAAGAAAATTCACAGTGAAGGGTTTAGCAGAAGCTTTTGCAGACCTAAACAAGCTCCTTAAAAAGTCTGCAAACATGGGCCCCAGCACCGAAAGGTTTTCATTAATATAGAGGAATGTTCATGGTGCATAATCTGCTTACAAGCAAATCTATGATGAAAAAAAGAAACAGACCCATCAAGCCACTATTGACAAATTTCTGAAAAGAGCCACACGTCAAAAAGAGCCTCAGGCAGGTCCTCTGGGACATATTCCAGAAGAAGGCATTGTCATCATTGGAGATGACAGCACCATGCAAGTTATTGTCTCTCAAGACCCTCCAGTGGGATAAGACGTGAAGGTGGTAGACAGTGATATTGATAATCCTGACCCTGTGTAGGCCTAGGCTAATGAGTGTGTCTTAGTTTTTAACAAAAACGTTTAAAAAATATAACAAAAAATAGAAATAGGAAACAGATTACAGAAATAGGAAATAAATAAAGGAAATATTTTTGTACAGCTGTACAATATGTTTGTTTTTTAAGCTAAGTGTTATTATAAAAGAGTCAAAAGGTTAAAAACAATTAAAAATTAATTAAATTAAATTAAATATGTACTCCATCTGACACAACTATACCTTTATTTTTTTATTATTCTATTATTGGCTACTAGTTTCAGCCTCACAAGGCCATCATCAGGCCAATATTGACAAAAAACTTAAAAATGCTGGTGCATATAGTATAAAAACACCAATTTTATATTGGATCCCATTTACATTCATTAGTAGTCTTTACACTTATTACCAGCCTTTAGATGCATTATCTGTAGTAAGATGTGTTGGGATTCTATATGGTGAGTACTATGAATGTATTTCCAAAATTATTTCATTGACTGACAACCTTGAAATCTAAAAGTATTAATAGTTTAAAAAAATATTCTGTATGACGTGTATACGATGTGTTATGAAGGTTGCAAGTACATTTAAAATATATATAACAAATATTGTCACAATGATAAAATTAGTGCAATTAATAAAATTACTGTTTAGGTCTCGACTTGTATCTTCATCTGTTATGCACTTAGTTGGAATTTTTATACGAGGGGCGGCTGATAAGTAATGCACACAGTGAAATATTTTGCCAACGGAGCAAAGTAGCGATGCACGCCCAGTGTGTCCTTGTAGCCACAACCCTCCTGCACAGAGGTGCAAGTTTCATTCCTTTCTCTACACCGGTTCTAAAACAGTGCGTGTTAACATGAAGTCATGTTATGGTGGTATGTCAACGAGATTGAAGCAACGTGCGGTGACAGAATTTTTAAGTGCTGAAAACGTAACGCCGGCTGAAATTCATCGCCGTTTACAGGCTGTGTATGGTGAAAACACTGTTAACAGAACTACAGTAATCGTTGGGCCATTAAATTTCGTGAATGTGAACCAGGTCGTGCCAATATTGTTGACCAACCTCGCAGTGGAAGGCCGGTTTCCGTGACAGATGACAAGCATCAAAAA
>Ga0268261_10001673_pt1 | contig 15478 bp, 6 predicted proteins | sample TergutNc150P1_FD_190353 | JGI IMG/M metagenome (GOLD analysis project Ga0268261, IMG submission 190353) | Nasutitermes corniger P1 segment gut microbial community from laboratory colony in Florida, USA - Nc150 P1 (SPAdes) (version 2) | ecosystem: Host-associated > Arthropoda: Insects > Digestive... | reverse complement strand
CCACAGCCCACAGACCTAGACGCACACGGACAAACGGCTAAGCACTACATGAACCAAGTGGTAACAAATAAGCAACTGCTGGGGATACCCCTGATGATGGGCTGGTAGAGGCCCGAAACGTGTAGGGAAGAGACGTGTAAATAAAGAAATATTACAAAAGAAAGTGGCATCTGTTGGTAACCCTTATCATAGAACTTTTACTCATTGCTGCTTCATAGACCTGGCATCCTAATTGTATGCTTGTTCTTGATTGAGTTGGTGATAATTTTGTTAATGGTTGTGGGTTTTGAATTGGTAAATCATATTCGCAATACTGATGTAATAGCGATAAACATATCCTGGCTTAGTTTAGCATAAATTGCCACTTGGATTACTATGCTATGCCGTGATTGTGGACAGTATGAGTTACTGATTGCCGGTCCCAGTTGCCGCGCGGTCTAAGACGTAGGTCTGCGGCCGCTCGCCTGCTGAGATTGTGGGTTCGAATCCCACCGGGGATATGGATGTTTGTCTGTTGGGAGTGTTGTGTGTTGTCAGGTAGAGGTCTCTGCGACGAGCCGATCACTCGTCCAGAGGAGTCCTACCGACTGTGGTGCGTCGTTGTGTGTGATCTAGAAACCTCGTAAATGAGGAGGTCGTGACCCGCGTTGGGTCGCAGAGCTACAGCAAAAAAAGCAGTCAGAACACAACTATGTTGTATTATCAGGCATTATACAATGTATCAACTACATGTTTCGGCCTTTACTTGGCCATCATCAGATTGCACTAAGCTTAGTGCAGCCGGATGATGGCCAAGTAAAGGCCGAAACGTGTAGCTGATACGTTTTATAATACCTTATATAACATAGTTGTGTTCTGACTGTATATCTATACATATTTGATAATTTATTATATTTATAGGCTATATTAACAATGGTCTACATGTTTTTTCTATCAAAAGAGGGAATCTATAAGCCTAACGTTTGGGTTCGTCAAGACGGTTTTATATTTAGATAAAATTCTTTCACAGAATTCAATACTTCATTGATAAAACCTTCGATTCCCTTATAAAATTTCACTTACACTCTTGACGTAATGTAAGAAATACCTGTCTTCGCTTCATTACCATTAATGCCTGATTCTATTTAATTTTCGAAAAATTTTTTAGTCAAATTCTCCTTCCAATTTTAGAGAGTTATATCTATTATTATCTTTTTAACAATTAAAATTTTATATTACCTCGAAATACACAGAGACAAGACGGAATATTTCTTACAAACACGGTGGAGTAGTTCCATTGTACATAAAAAAAATCCAGATCTGCCGTGTTCAGAAGTACTGAAATAAGCTGATACTTATGTAAGTCATGGTCTTGCATTCGTCTGCTATCTCTTGCTATTCTTTTTCCACTTCAGAACTTCTCCCAACCAACGCTGTTACACTATTTCTTTAGTGAAAGAGAATCATTAAATAAACTAAATTAATATTAAGAGGTACTACTTTATTCGGAGTGAAACAATGAAGTATTCACGTATTACGAAGGGATACCTAATTTCGATCCATCCTATAGCATGATCCACTTGTCTGCTCGAAGCAGATTGTTGCAACTCCCGACATGTGTATTGATATAGCTCTTAGTGTTAACATATTCCTGTTCCTTTCATTTCAAAGCGAGAAATGTATTTGCACATTTTATTCTCCTGCCTGCGGACTGTTGTATAATGCTAATAAGAAGCGCTTTATGTAGAATTAGGTGTTTGCGAGTTAGCCCAGCGTGGGAGGGAAGACGGATACGCTTATTTGCCTGCCGTTCTTTGATACTAAATAATCCGAAACCTGTATATGATTTCATAACTCTCGTGAATAAAAAGTAGATGAGAGTCAAGCTGTAACTAATGGCCAGGGAATGAAACTGAAATGAGATCACTAGATATTTTCTATAAACAAGCGACCACCGACCCTTTCAATGTTATGTTTTTTCTTGAATATCTTTAAAGTTTTTGTCTTGTCCATTGTTTGTGATGGTGCAGCTTTAAAGCTTTAAAGCAACACGTATCTGAACTACGAATATATTCAAGTAGAAATGTCAAATTCAATAATTTAAAAAAAAAACAATTTTTAATCATCAAGAAAACTTTTCAATTGCTCCCTGGCGTCTCTTCTTCCTTAAACTTCCATGCTACAATTTTCTCCTGCTATATTGTTGCCCTCTATTAACCCTTTAAACGCCGAGTTAAATCCCATGTGTCATTTGCTGACATTATTAGGAGCTCACTCTATATTCCACATTAGCAGGATAAGGGTTAATAAGGATTTTTCCAGTTACTTGGATAATTTTCTTTATACTCGCACATTAAGTTTGATGAAGTGTAAATTATGATACAAGTCTCCACTTTGTTTATGATCTAAACTACTTATAGAACAACCAAAACAACGGCTGAGAAATTTTGCCACCAGCGCAGGTTGCAGCACGACAGCAGAATGCGGGAATACTCCCAACATTTCCAGATTGCGAATTCCTCTAAGTTTAAACGATATATACTGCCTGGTTTCTGTAATAGGCTATATTTTATTGGTTTAAAATGTTTATTTATCTACTTGCATTGTAAATTATTACTCAAACCTTATTCTTGTAACATCTGAACTGATTCCTTCATAAAACGTTGAGAAACACCCAGTGAAGCCTTATTTTTTGTCTTGTGTCTACAGAATAATCAGCCCTGTTGTTTAAAAAAGAGAGTATAGAGGGTCACTGTGGGACTGACTAGGCCTTACTTCCTTGACAATTGTACCGGTTTGAAAAATTACCGAAATTAGAGTTACGTAAGATATTTCCTGTCAACTAACTACTACCTGCGCTCGTTTCTTGGTGCTACAGACGTGTCTCTGATAATTGATTGCAACCTCAGTATCGTGAAGGTTAGCACTCTTGCAGCAACTATAGCGACGCCCTAGCCAGTTACGTTTCTGGACTTCCGTATCAGACATAAACACTGGTGACTGCGGAGGTCAAGTCATCAGGTCTTATTTTACCATCTGATGCTCAGGACAACTCGTATTGAGTGCGTCATATTGTAATGAGGCAAGTGCTAAGTCCTGTTGAAATTTTCAGTTTACGTTCTTTCCAACTGCAGAGATGCAAAATTTTCAACAATTTAAAAATTCTTAAGCTTATCAAGATGATGACAAATACATTGTTGTGGGATCTAGCCCAGTGTAATGGCAGAAATCTGTTGACATTTCGGATTAACCTTCTGCCTCCATATTCAAGGTAGACGAGTCAGGTACGCTGGAAAAATCAGTTTCTGGAACTTCAGGAGAGGGCGTATCTCGGCGAGGGAGCCAAAGTGAAAATACAAGCAGTGGGGAGAGGGGGAGAAACGGGCAACATTTATTGTGTCGAGGCAACGAAGGATTAAGGCATTATTTTTAGAATGTAATGGGGATACTTGCTGATGCAGAGCCGAAGAATTAAACTGGAGAGCTGGAGAAGAGAATGTGCTCAGGGAGTGTAAAGTGGGTATGCGAAACTTTTCAACGTGGATTACTTTTCAACGGTGAAAACGAAGCTAACATATTTCGTCAAAAAAGTCGATGAACTTCTATCAGACTGCACGGCATTATAGCCCAGAAGATGGCCCTCTTCTTATTCCCTGCAGCTTGAAAGTCCAATGTCAAGAAAAATATTTGTCGTAATCCTGGCATTGGTAAAAGAAATATGTCCTACTGCTTTGTTATGAGGCAGTCCAAAACACACATTATTTTGCAACTGGCACGAAATTTTTAGTCGACTTTCACTGAAGTCAATTCATGTGTCTTTTCAACATGCATACTATTTAACGGAGTACAGCACAACCTTAGTGACTTTATCGTCATTGTACACATCGTGAATTCAAGCATGGGGCATCTTACGTGCCTCGCCAGAAGTTTGTGTAAGACTATTAACATACAGCCTACCACCCACCAAATGGGGACTTTATTTTTAAAAATCTTGACACGAATTTAATTTCTTTAAAGGTCTTGATACAGGTGACATATACCTGTTGCAGTCCTTCATATGATTGAAATCTGACAGAACTTGCGGCACACACAGACATAACGGTTACTGCCACATATACACAGCATTAACCTTTCGAAAGCTGACAGGGGAAAGAGCAAGTTAGTATATACTAGAAGTTTAGTCCGAATAGAAAGAAATGAGAGAAGTGGTTGACACTTATGGCGGTAAGAGGGAGTAGAAAGAGCAATCGCATTCTAAGAAGGCTGCCTAAATTCGCACATTCATAATTATGATGGAAGGAGCGTGAAATAAAAGGCGACCGAATATTGATTTGCTTGTTGCTGCAAAAGTGCATACTTAAAAAAAGTCTGTTGACCTTTAGGGCAAGTAATTAAATCTGATTAATCTGTAATCAAGGTGCCGAGCAAGGAGCATGCAGCAGCAACTTGGTTTTGTTAACCATCTCAGAATGTGCTTGAAAACAGAAGAAATCCAAGGAGAACTACGTCAAAATAGGCAGTTGCAGGAACTTCCACGTATAAACGTCTAGCCAGCATTTCAGAAAACAAAAGATGCCAATTCCCTAAAGTTTAAAGTCCGCCTATTATCCCAAATATACGAGATTTATAAACACCTGTTTCTACTGCACTGAACAGTCTGTAAACATTATTAACTGGATCGGTGAATCATCTTCAGGGAAATAATATTTAATTTGGAAATCATAAGAAATACAAAAATGCACCGTTATAAATTGTATTGTTTCTGAAAGTTGCGCCGTTTAGTACATGTAATTACTTCAGGGAATTAAAAGCTTAATAATAAACCTCTTAGTGAATGACACTGAAGATAAACCCAAGTGTTTTTATAAATAAGGAATTATGAATGAATCTAAAAACCAAAGAACTCTCTAAAGCTTTGAATGCAAGAATGTAATGCGCACTTTTCCAAGTGGAAACAGAATACTTGACCGAATTATAATATAGCCTAACTGTACTTCATATTACCGTGCGCCCGTTACTGGAAGATACAAGCGAAAATATTTCATTGAATTATCGGTTACTCTTTCTTGGAATAAAAACTATTCATTTTTGTATAGACTGTACAACACGTAATTGCTTCCTTCAATTTAACATTTACAAAGCGAAGAATGAATTATATTCAGGGTTGTATTAAACTATGAAGAAGACGGCATTGCGTAATCTTTAATATTTTTTCTTACCACAGCTGAGGAAAGTTCTCTTATGCAAGAAAATTAGGCGTATTGAAAACAAGTGCAATTAGAATACTTACGAATTTATGTAGGGAGGCATCTTGGGATGAAATTATTGAGGGATAACATAAATGCAGGTAGTGTGAGGTAGATTACAAAAACGGGAATTTGAAGCACCTTAAGCTTTTGTACCTAACCCAGTCTTAGGCACGACAAATTGGCAGTATTAACTTATTATAATACCAATAAGTTACCGGAAGAAAATAAACATATAGATTATTTCAAAGAACTGTTTCTAATTTTGCGTACATCCTGATAAAATCCGAAAATATTTCAGTCCGGTTACGAATTTCTGTTCGAAGACTTCCCATATAAATAGCACAAATATTTGGCACTTGTTGCAAACTCCTGTAAGTTGTTCCTAGAAGCAAGTTAAGTACCAAACTGTAATTACAGCAGTTAACTTAGAATGCCTTCCACGTTTAGCGTGCTTAAATCATCAGTACCAAGAGAACTCTGAGATAATCTTAAAATATGCTTCATTAAACCACACAGTCGTTCCAGTTCATCATCTAATTTCCTGCAACCATGAATAATTTCGAAAGTAGACACAACCTTATAAAATATTGCCTACTTATTTCACAATACGTGCGAAGAGAATATTTTATTTCTGCATTTCTTGAACGGATAAGAACAGTTGTCACGTCAACATATGTAAAGACCATAAAGTTGGTGCACAGTGAACGGGTACTTCGGTCAGCCACTTACTGAAAATGACCATCAGGTTATTTTCTAATGACACCAAAACCCTTTAACTAAGCGTATAGTATATTATGCGTGATTTATAACTTTATGAATTTCCACAATTCCTGTTCTTCTGCTGTAAGAAACAAAAACTTCGAGTGAACCGCCCTTTCTGGCATTTCTACGATTATTGGTTCATGCAAGGACGTATATTTGCTGCTGTCTGTTTGGCTTATACTCCGTAAACATCGTGCAAGACGTGCAAAACCGTCCGAACCAGTTCATTCGGCACGCTGTCTCGCGCAAACTCTTTCCATGGACAGCGTCGTGCTTGTACAGAATTCTTATCGTTCCTTGTTTCATGTGTGTTGAGTAGGAAATAAAGCCCCTAATTTATATCTACAGTTCTGTTTATTAATTATACTAGCATCACACATTGAATCACAAAAATATTGTACTGCGTTATTGTCGCCTTTTATCTGTTGTTGTCGTCGTTGTTTTTGTTTTTGTTGTAATATTTCTAAAAGCAAAGTATCTTGATGGTTCAAACTTTTGGAATATGTTTTACATTATTTCGTGCACAACGACGCTTTAACCATTGAATGGCCATTGGTAATTGTATGTGACTCCCGCTATAACAATTATAAACTCTGCAATAACCTATACTGTTTATTTATGTGCATTCCTATTATTCCAACAATAAACAGCGATTATTTAGTGTTCCACCGTTAACTAATTTTCTTCAGGTTGGAGGAACCCTGTTTCTGTGAGACAGGAACGGAATTTTAAGAACAACCTAGAAGACGGCCAGTCCTGTAACTAACGCTTCTCATCACTCTAACATCTTCAGTACCGTATTACTCCAATCAAAAGGACAGGCAGGAGAAGCCTGTGAGATTTCCAAATGTGTCATGCGATTTCTCCAATCCACGGAATTAAAGTGATTCTTACTGTTTCCATTACTTTCCTATTCGTCTAATCTTCTATTACTTCTTACATCTTTCCCTGTATCTCTCATATTCAGCTAGTCCTAAAAAGGGTACGTGTCTCAACATCTGAGGCTGCAATATTACCTGGATTGTCCACTGTGCGTGTGTGCGTACATCGTCAGTTACTCTCTATGAGAAACTTAAGGAAACCCAAATGTCCGCATTACTGACACAAACAAGGCACGTTTCAAAATATTAGTAAACAGGCAGAACCGTTATCCTTCTGTGAATACAGGAACTATTTACTGGCTGCATTATCTTGGTTCAATCAATAAAATATGTACCTTTATCTTCGCTGCATATTTCAGATAATCCCTGTACCTCATCCAACTTTCTGGCCATTTACTCCGGCTGTTTCTCGGGAGCAAACATATAACCACTCACCCCCATAGTGTCTAAACACGTAATATGTGGAGAATTATATCCGTGCCTCGTACATCTCAACATTATATTGAGCTGATCCACAACTGAAGTTGCGTGGGATTCTGAGGATATTTTCTTATTAGGTACAAACACTATAAAAATACCTGAAAAAGGGAAGAAAAATACAGCTATCCCTGTTCACGCCATGAAGGCATATGGAGAGGGGAGATATAGCTACAGTGTCTCTTAACCTCAGTCCCAGAAAGAGGTGCTACGGCAACATCACTCGCAGGTCGTTCTATACCCGTAGATAAAGACCCCATTCTCCAAAGAATAAGAAACCGAGGGGCTTTAGAACACGTCTAGACGTTTCGGAGAAGAGAAAATCTCTTGCTCCTGGCGAGACAATCCCGGACCGTCCAGCCCTCTGTCTAGTCGCTATTATGACTACGCTTCGCCAGCAGCAAATCTGTGTGAAAATTAATATTTAAGGAAGTGCTTTTGGAAAATTTATTTAGGATTATGATAATTGTCACCAAGACCTGTACGCAGACTGTGAGTAGAAGAAACAGCGGACAGCTAACTAAAGGCCGTTCTCCAATTAATTATCATGTTAGCATAAAATTTCATTACATTTATAACCTAATGTACTGTCAAATGAAAATTCATTATTGTTCTTCAGTTAACTGCTTTTCACATAGGATATAATCGTATAGCGTTTACTATGCTTAAGGACAAGATAAATCCTCATAAGAAATCGTTTGTTGACTGTACTGAATTAGCAACAAACATTCGTTTTGTGAAGGCTGTTCGGCCCGGACTTCGCGCACAAAGTGATAACAATGTACTGCGACTTTCAGTCACATCAGATTTGAAAGACAACTCTGGAATAACACATTACTTCCTGCGACTTTATAAATATTTTAGTAAAATGAAGGATCATTTAGCGCCAGGAAGTTTTGACAAGTTGACTCTGATTACAAATTCAGTTCGCCGTCATTTTCTTGTGGTTTAACACTTCTGCTTAACACTTTATAAAACTAGTAATAATACCAACAGTTTATATTAAAATGCAGTAATATGCCCCTGGAACTATGGCAGATCCATTAACTGTTAACATAACTGCTGCTCACCCCCAAGACAATGGCGTTTATTAGGTGGGAATGTTTGCAAATTTTTACCACTACATATTTCAATTTCCAATTAACATAAAATATTAGAGTGCGAATGGTCGTAACCTTAAATTTTCACAGTAACACGTATGTCGAATAATGAAGACAGTTGAGTTCAGGTAACATGAACAGCGTGACACGGGTTATGAAAGGCACTTAATCGCAAGAAAATATATTAGGGAACTCGAGAAGACAGACAGATACGCAGCTACAGTAAAATATCATAGTAACATATTTCCGTAATTAATTATAATAAGTGGACTAAAATGGGGCATTAAATTCGAGTCACACCACTTTCATATCTCGAACTAATTTACATAACTGGACTCAACTCTCGGATTTTAAATTGGAGAATATTATTTATTTGAAGATATAACCTACCAAAATCAGTAAGACAAAATTATGAAATGGGCGCTGCTGTATAAATTTGCAGTTACTTTAAGGCCGAATTGTGCGCGTTTAACTTCCACACGTGTTCCAGCACTCCGATGAGAGTACAGCACTGTCACAATCCGTGTGATGACCACAACTGTACAGTGTCAAATTAAACATCTTGGCCGTTCGGATAGGTAATATACACCGAAATGAAGTGATGCAACTCCATCAGCTACAAGGCATGATCTTGTAACGATGCTCTGATTATTACGTTGTAGTCTTCAATAAATTTATAGAACTTGTTTTTATCCCTGACGTTTATGTGAGGTAATAAACGCTTTGTGGGTAATGAACTCCCTGCACAATACACGCCAAACACTGGAAACAATAATTTTTCCAAGTGTACTTTTGCTTCAGAAATATAAATTATGAAACGGTCTTTAAAGTAGCAGTAGCCGGGACGATCCACTGAAGATCGTGATCAAGGATTCGTGTTGATTCAGAGATAGAAGCAGTATAAATGCCGCCTCCGAGATTTCACACTATGGTGATTTACTGCAAGCAAGAAGGCAAGTTCACACCCTACACTTCCATTCGCTGTGGCGTCTCATACAATGATAGTAATCAGCAACATCTCAGTGCAACTGTTAACTTATTTAACCAAGTCACTCGGCTTCATAGATTATGTAGTACTAAGCTGGAGGTCGATAATTAGTTTAAAAACGTTCGATTCCCATTCATGTAACGGAAATTAAATTTGGGTGAAAAAACTCCGTTACCTAACTGCAAATCAAGACTGTCTAGCATCCAAGCAGAACGACGATCCAACTTATACCGCTGCGGAAGCCTGAAATCGCGCTTTGCCTTAACGGCTTGTGTACGTCTTCAGAGTGATGTGATCGGGTAAACCCGCGGAATGAATGTCAGAACCTTGCAGCACACAGATGGAAACAGAAAGGCTTTTTTAAAAAATCGGAATAGGTTTCGCGTAACTAGCTGACCCAGGCTTCCATGACATAACTTACCCTTACAATAACAAAGAAACTGGACTCAGATAACAATGCTTCTGCTTTGTATATGGGAGGCATGCCTCATTACAAACTTTGCTGGAATACAGAATCTGCATAGCAAGTTTCCTGTGGTCTTAAACAAATTCATAAAACATTTTTGTCGAGATGGTACTTTTAATAGGGCATGACGGCTCTGCGCATTTCTTTCATTTCTAAGCGTCCCGGCACCCGATGATGTACGTGTAGCCTGAGCTACTGTCAACATCGTTAAACATAACATAACTCACTAAACAAGTAATATAAAGCGCTTACGTAATCTCATAACAGCACTTCATATTTGTCCATTACAAATCGTCTAAGAACCAATCTGCTTTCCAACTGCATTCAAATATCTCATAAGACCACTGTCTCTGGCTTCCGAATGAGGGAGCTACTTATTGTACTGCTATATCTGAGCGGGAACCTTTAACCTCTGCAATGTATCAACCTTTGCTTTTTTTACCTTGACAATAAATATGAATGAATCTACCGTTGAAAGAAGCTATGGAATAAACATATACGGCTTTCCATGAGCGCAAATAAAACTCTATTAAAAAGAATCTGGGTCTATAATTGTACTAATCTCTTTCTCTTCATAACCGAGACTTAAGGCTCTTCGTGAACAGAAGGCATGTGTTTTATCAAGTCGACCGCGTGTCTTGCAACCGTGCGTTCTTATTAATATTCATGAATAATAATTGGCGGAACGGAGTGCCCGAGAGAATATGACTCCTACTCTATATTTCTGCTCCTGATGAAAAATTGAACGTGACTGAGGGATATGAAAGTGGACTGCTCGTCCTTGAACAGTGTGAGCAATAGCACTTGCTTAAACGTCAGATTATTCAGATCAGATTACTAACACCAGACACTATGCCACACACAGCTTTACGTCTTTGCTATCAAAAGACACTGTGCCAAACGCTGCTTCACATATTTACTAAAAACACACTGTGCCACACACAGGTTCTTTGCGATCACACGATACAGTGCCACACACACACGCGCGCGCGCGCGCGCGCTGCTTGACTTATTTTCTGTAAAGGACGCTGTGCCACACACAGATTCATGTCTTTACTATCACAAGATACTGTGCCACATACAGCTTCACATCTTTACTATCCAAAGACACTTTGCTGCAAACAGCTTCACGTCTTTTCTATCAGAAGACACTGTGCCACACACACACACACACACACACACACACACACACACACACACACACACACATCTTCACGTCTTTATCATACCCACAAATTCTGGTCGTGATTTTATAAATCATTCTTACGGTATCGCCATGAGAGCACACGTATGTCAGGCTCATACGAATATACACTCCTTGTCTACTCAGTGTTTAATCCCACTAACTGCACATGTAAGCATAAATATTTGTTATTTTGAGATATTCCTCCTACATGTAACGACCCCTATAGGATATCAGCAGGGAGGTCATTTACAAGGGAATGCATTTATAAACATGCATTCCTTTGTAAATGACTTCCCTGAAGATGGCTTGTAGGGCCGAAACATGTAGAAGGAGCAGCACAAGATAACAAATATTTATGTTTACATGTGCAGTTAGTTGGGTTAAATACTGTATAGTCCATCTATTGCAGGGAATACGGGCAACGTTAAAAACACACTTGTTGATTTATGATTTTCCAAATGATGCCTTCGCTAAATGGCTTGGGCTACACAACATGCATTGTAGGATGAGAAAGAATGTTGAATTGGAACGCAGATGGACTGAAGTAGTTATGGTCTAATTTTAGGCATGACCTGCGACCCTTAAGTGACTTGGTGGACTCAGCAAAACTACAAAAATATGTAAGGTCAACCGATTTCTAGATCGAAAGTTTAAACTGAGATTTTTCAAGTATGAAACTGGAATTTTACCCAAAGTGTTCAGTCTCATACATTCCTACACATGATGTTCTTAAATTTATGTAACAAGTTTAAAAATATTTTGCTTTTTTTATATTTTCTAAAACCTGTGCATTACAAAGTAAAAAACTGTAATTTTGTATGTTGTTTTTACATACCCTACATCTGGACTCTCACCGTAAGGCAGTAGGATAAAGCAAAATAATGTCGCGTAGTTTTCCCAGTGTACTCTAAGAACACAAACGTGGGAGTGAAGGTATAGATCCGCGTATTCGTAAAGTCGACTGTCGATGGAGGTGAGTGGTTTACCTCACGCCCCGACCGCTTTACCGTCGAAGGAGCTCCACTACTCACTGAAAAGAAGAATGGGTGTTGTCCGGTCATGAGGTTTAGCAGTATAAAAAAGGCACAATATAAAATGTTAAGGTATTACGGCGGTGAAGATTTATATTATGGAATTCCGTGTTTCGACAGCATGGGGCCTGGTCGGTGGAGTCAAAAGTTTCGAAGACATGTACAGTGACTTTTTTTTTCAGTGTGCTGGTGTTTTCTGTGTTAAAGAGACACGCAATATTTTCCTCCGAAATGTTGTTACCTACTTAACAAATTACACGGCTTCACACAAACATCGTACTGAGGTAAAGCGGCCGCAACGTGAGAGTAACCACTTGGCTGTTTCTAGTGTTGTAATTAATTTGTCAATCTTTATTTCCACACCCAAAGCATGCGTACATGACACGGTGCATAGACACACGTTTTAGCTGCTACATTTCCCTAAAGAAAACCACTTCTTGAATAAGGAAAATAAATTATCGTGAATCTGAATTCGATGCCCCTCTTCGTACGCTAAATAAAAGCGAAAAGCGAAATGAGATACGAGTGCGATGTAGCCCCTGGCTTGATACATTCTTATAGTATCAAATTAATAAGACGCCATTCCCGCAGACATTGACCCCTAGGTAGCGAACACACTACGCTCATCATTTGCTACTGAGTAATGGCCAATTATAATGGACAGCCGCTACAAGCTGATCGGCTCTTGATGTCGCCCCATTACGCGAGACGCAGGCTTTGTTATTACGGCTGATAACTGCTCTGAGAACTGATCAGTTTCAATATACAGATTAAAACGTAACCGAGTTTAATTCCTGCAGATTAAGTGCGATAGACGATCAGTTTTAACAGGTGTACATTTTTCGTTTTAGCCGTAAATTTTTGTAGTTTAATGTGTTCTGATTAAAGTTAATTACAGTTGAAGAGAGAATTATTTTCTTAAAAAGTTGAACGAAAACGACCCATTCCAAAATTCGCTCTCTGAATATTATACATTTCATTCTTAGTTAGACACAATGAATACCGAATAGCAGTAATGGTTGTGTTGTTTGTAGCAGTAGTAGTAGTAGTAGAAGTAGTAGTAGTAATAATAGTAATAGTAATAGTAGTAAGTGGTTGAGTCGTGGTTTATTCATGGTCGAATGCTTAGCAAGCGTGCCTTTCCTCGAGAGATGCTGGTTTAATACGCCGGAGACTGGCTATCTTGAGAGCCTTCTCGTGGTTTCGGAAGTCTAACCACATAAATTTCTAAATAAAAAAAAGAGGAACTTAACCTATTAGAGCTTCGTTTCACAGCTTTTCCCTTTTGGGTTTTACTGGTCATCCTATTATTACACATTACATAGTTTTAACAAAGGAAAGCGTTTTAACCTTTAGAGTCCGTGCATCATAAGTTTATGAAGGAATTTAAAACCCCGCCTGGCTCCGGCGTCCTACATGTAGGACAGCCAGAACCCCTGCCATTTATATTTTGTCTCGGCGCCATGAAAACATACAGAGAAATGAAGTATATCTTCACTCATTATTTAACTACACAATAAATATAATTTCGACCATCTTCACACTCCGGTCGCTTTACTCCCGGGAACGAACCAATTGAATAAGAGTCTATGAGTCGGAATAATGTGGCTAGCTGTGTTCTTTATTTTTCATCGGTCAGTAAGTTTTGGCATGTGTTCTGTTGTCAGCTGCAGTGCTGATTGTTTTAGCAAAATCTGACCGGGTTTCGAGGTATCCATTCCGGCGACAAACAGTGGAAAACAATTCATTGTGATGTGGCTTATAAACAGCGGGCTTGTTGTGCAGTGAGAAGGTATGAGAGCAAATGCAGAAGGCGTCAAAAGTCGCTTTGCACCTATGAAGCATTCATCAGGAATATCCCTCAGACTGAATTGTTACCTGTTTTTTCAAGAAGATCCAACATTTACGTGCATCTGTACAGGCACGTGGGTGGCCCCTTCTAAAATATGTGTAACTACAGTAAATATGAGAAATGTATTTTGTTATAACATATATGAATATGCTCATTGTCCACAGCAGTTACTTTTGACTTCCTCCAGTGGGCAGCTGACGATAAAAGTTTCATCAGCAGCCTGTACTGTTTAGACTAACTGAAGGAAGGCTCGAGTTACTAATAAGCAGTGTTTATCTTTTCTGCACATTGGTCTTGTCACACACATCTCCCTCTACCACAGCTGGCAGGTGGATTTACAATGAACTAAACCCAAACAGTCTGTATGCCGATACAAAAAAAGGACAGTGCTCTTTATTTAGATGTTATATGTCTCAAATTTCGTGACCATAAATATCTCCTTCGGTTATTTCTTAATTCTGAGACTTGTGTGCTTTTCCTGACCCTTCCTTTTCATTAAAAAAATATATTTAAATGTCATGCTAGTTGGTTAGCACTGTCATGCGTTGAAGTATGCATCGTTACTGAGAAGGACAGACGTATGGTCTTGACAAAGATAGAAAGCTATAGCAGCCACAACTGCGTGCTCACAGATAGCCTGCGTATGAATACATCACATGTGACCTCCCTGAGCAAAACTGAGGCCTCAAACTGTAGTAGAACAAATGAAATGATTGCATCGTCTAGAAATTTATTTTAGGCATTTAGAAACTTATTTACTGCATCTTCGAAGACACACAGAAATATCTCTGTCTTATTTCCCACAAAATGCCGCTTGTTTCATTATTTAGTCTTGTTTGGTTCATAAAATATTAACTGTTTTTGTAAACCATGTGCAAAAATTTAAGTGGCCAGCGAAAAGATTGTCGTACGAAAAGGCGGACTGTCGCCATTTAAATCCATATGCTAAAAAGCTGAATGAACAAAGAATGACTACGACAGAAACAACAAGGGATCAGTTTGTTTCCGAATATTACTGATTCCGTTAAAAACGTGATTACTTATGTAGAAATCCTGTAAAATCTATTAGCGTCTGTGGCACTGTATAATGACATTCACATTATATACTGTATCTTCAACATTGCCAGTTGGTTACTGTTGATCTGTTACTTTGGAGTTGTAGCCGAACAAGCAGGGTCGCCATCACCTGGGTAAATGAATAAAATTAAAGTCACGAAACGACAATTGCGTGCCGGTGGCGGCCAACCAGAGCATCAGAGTTTCTGAGACAGCCTAGCGTGTGTTTAACCCTTAAAACCCTGAATTAAATCCCATTTGCTATTTGCTGGCATTATTAGGAGCTCACCATTTTCTCCACGTTAGCAGGATAAGGGTTAAATGATTAACCCTTAGGCTATTAATGTCATATATATATATATGGAGCACCTATTCTTGATGTTTCTAGATCACACACAACGACGCAGCACAGTCGGTAGGACTCCTCTGGACGAGTGATCAGCTCGTCGCA
>Ga0268261_10001672_pt1 | contig 15479 bp, 11 predicted proteins | sample TergutNc150P1_FD_190353 | JGI IMG/M metagenome (GOLD analysis project Ga0268261, IMG submission 190353) | Nasutitermes corniger P1 segment gut microbial community from laboratory colony in Florida, USA - Nc150 P1 (SPAdes) (version 2) | ecosystem: Host-associated > Arthropoda: Insects >... | reverse complement strand
TTTCTTTATTAAAATCCAACTGATGCACTCTTTGTAATTATATCAACATTAAAATAGATTAAAATTACATTACACACTCCGACATGTTTCGGTCCACGCAGGGACCATCCTCAGGGAGTTCCTTAGTCTCTATCCTACCTCCACAGTGTACACGTCAACACGACAGGTTGATATGCTGCCATAACATTGACCGCATTTACAGTGATGTGCACATAAAACCACATAAATAGTTTCAGCTAAGTACTAAGGAACTCCCTGAGGATGGTGCAACAGTTGGATTTTAATAAAGAAATATTATTTGGAAGTTGGTAAATCTCAGGTTATGACTATGAATCTTAGAACACTGTATGTTTCATCTCACAGAATAATAACACTTTGTATTCCAGCCATTTGGCATTTCGTTGGATCCAGAAACCTGAGCATTTTTGACATTTTTAAATATTATCATGTGTAAAATAAGTAACTGGAAAATCCTTGCCATATTCTGAGAGATAAAGACACATATTTTAACTTAAATATAAATATGAACACATTATTCATGTAGAAGCACACAAAACTTTATTGAAAAAATAATGAAAATTAATAGGAAAAAAAAATTGCGCACACACATTTCCTATATTTACAGACAGTTTGGCTCTGTGTGGTATTACTGGGCTTCAAAGTGTTAATGACCGTACACAGTCTAGCATCAGTACTGCTGATTTACATTTCAGATAAATGTGTGTCAGGAACTACAGGGAATGCTAAATTAAATGCACCCCCCAGACAACTACAACTGGATGAATATAAAGAAGTTTCTTCTTCAACATTCAGTAACAACTCTTGGTGATTTTTTCTGACCTTTTTACATGCAATGATACATGTGATCCTCACATGAGTGACTGGGAAGATTCCTGTCTACTAAAGTGTGACGTGGTGTTTGGTACATGGGCACTAACACTCTGAAGGAACCTCTACTCTGCTATCCTGAAGTCTGAGGCAACACATCCCCAACACTGTTATTACTCTTCATTGTTGTACCGTGCTGCATGTTGTTTCAACCTCTTCTTTATTGTTGCAACTCGTGCACTTCACTACACTTTAAAACACTAAAATCCCACACTAAAACACTTAAAATTCTCCCCTACATGTTTTGGTCTTCTTTGAAACCATCTTCAGGGGGTCCATGGCTGTACTTCACTACGTTACTGAACTGGAATGTTGATTTACATTTGTTATAAAGAGTGTCAGTATGTGGCTGTATGTCAATTCATTCCGTCTGTGTGTGTGTGTGTGTGGGTGTGGGATTTTAGTGTTTTAAAGTGTAGTGAAATGCATGAGTTGGAACAATAAAGAAGAGACTGTTATTACTGGTTGCAGGAAATTAGGAAAGTGTAACAATGGTGTATCATCGCATGGTATAATGTTTACACCAATTTCCGGGGAAACTGGTTCACTGGTTCAAGAGCTAAAATGAGGAGACACAGACAGCATGGTCATCTCATATACCTACCTTTCTTTCTTCTTAAGCTTTAAATGCCTGTGTTGGCATTTAACCATGGTTTATAAAAAAAAATGACATTTTGTGGAAAATAAAACACAGATCATGCAGCATGTTTTAAAAATTCAATAAATTCCCTTGTTGCCTAAATAAATACCCTAGGGGTGGTTTTTTTACACGTATTCACACACATACGAACGTATGTTGTTTAGAAGTTTGTATGGAAGTAGGTTAAAATTACTTACACGAACGGAGAGAAAACTACTACAGTAACGGTACAAACCTTTATCACAAAAATAATTTACTACACCATCAGCTATATCCTGCAGTATGTAAGACCCATCTTTGGCGTACACTTTTCCATACAGAATGTCCACTTCTGCCGGATCATCATTCATATATTCAACACCAACCATGTGAACCACCAGCAACTTATTCTGCAATAACGGCCTGCAAAACATAGTGTTTTTGGCAGAAGAAAATAACACATGACACTGTAAAAATGAGCAATACTAAGCTGGGTCTTGAACACTGACAAATAACTAATGTATGACTACCTGAGGTATCAGTTTATTGCCTGGGTAATCGTTCCTTTCCTCGTCACAATCATGGCATATTATATATTTAAATAACAACACTAAAATTCTGACAAGCATCCAAAAATGTATCCAGTACTTGCGCATCACCAACCATCATTGTGTGGCAGGTTTCAAAGCTGATGTGGCCGCTCACAGCTGGGGTTCCTTTCATTTAAAATGCCCATTTCTGTGCCTTCTGATATTCTATTTATTTCTTAAATTTTAAAACCTAAACACTTTAAATAACAAGTACACTTTTAACAATAAACCCATCGAACCATTCCCAATATTTCGAAACAATCCACCTATTTTTGCGCAACTTATAGGATGCTTTTGAAATTTGTTTCTTTCCACTTTAAGTTCTAGTTTATGTGATAATACATTTAAAGCATACCACCTTCATGTACCGACTGTCTTGAAATCTGGAAGCCTCAACCTCCTGGCACCCTCTGGGCCTGTCCAGGCCTGTAATGGGATTGCTTTACCTTTATCTTTTACATGTACAAATTTGGTACTCGGTGCTACAAAATTTGCACCTGACTGCACATGAATAAGCCATGGTATTTACACTCAGCAAATTGTTTACTTTTTTCAGTAATTCTGAGTTATCAGCCTGGTCATATGAATGAGTACTCCTTCAAGTCAATGGAGGAAGAATGGAACCCAAACCTTCAACAAATCGGTTAGTACAATATGGGACCAAATGAAAATTTAATTCACTCTTCTGTAAGCATTTGAACATGACTTTTGCCTACTGTACCATATCAGTTACGCCTGTCTTCTGCTCAAAAATTCAGACTGTTCCATCAGAGTGAGACAAACAACAGGTAAGGAAGGGCACAATTTAGATCACATTACCTCATACTGACATACTGCTGGCTTTGCTGCTTCATTTCCAAGTGTATTAGAATGACTCTGTGCCAAACGAGACGTGGTGCAACTGACACTACGATCTGACTGATGCACGTTCATCAGAAGTGCTATGGAACATTACATAACACTATGATGAGGCAGATTCTTCCATATCACAATCAGACTTCCAACATTTCGGTTACAACAAAAATAAACCTGATAAGACATATGAGAAATACAACTAAGTGTGGAAAAGACAAGCTCAGCAATCCATATGCTAAATATTACAGCCCAGTTAAACATTGAGCAGCCGAGCTTATTGTGCTCGTTCGAGGTTAAACCACTTTCAAACAACATACACCAAAAAAAGACAAACAGTGTGGAATAAAAAAATCATAACTGTGTGTTTCTAAGATAAATATGCCTACGTACAGCATGACTGTACGTGTATTATTTGGCAAAGATAGAAACCATGCGACTCTCTAAATGACAGCTACCCATACAACTGTAACCAGAATTCCTGCAAGGACTGAATATGTAAGAAACTGTACACGGGCAACTCATCTATAGCACTGTCTGATGATTTACATACTGAGGCACACTGCTGTGGGAGTCTTCAAACAAAAAGAAAAGTGATGTGTAAGAATTTTGGACAGAAAACAAAACTGAAGTCGGGTGACATAAAGACTTGGGTGACGAGTAACACGACGCCACGGTGTGGGAAGACAAGTAAAACGTAAACATACTGACAAACACGCACTGTACACCAGCAGAGGACAAATTATGTGACTAGGACAGAATGACCTAAAGCCAACTATAATAGAAGACTACAACAGACACATGGAGTATGGGGACACATCTGACCACACGACAATCTCTTGCTCTACTAGCAGATGGTCCTAGAAATGGACAAAAATGGTATTTTCCCACATTTCGGACCTTACCATTCTCACCTCTTGCGGTTCAAAATTACCATACCAACAATTCAAGTTGACAATGGTGAGGGACCTAATATAAGAGATGGGAAGGGTGACTGAAACTGAGACCGCAAGGAAAGAAAGAGAAGCTCCATCCACTGAAACAATGACACAACAAAAGAGAATCCCCAACCACTGATGCAAGACACTATAAACACCGACCTTTGCACCGTACAAGACATTCGGCTAAAAATAACAAAACAAGAACAAATTCTGAGGTCCAGAATGCAATATGAGGTTGTGCACAAGCCGATGTTTCAAGGTATATCACACAAAACTGCATTTCTGGGGACCAACTGCCATTAAACTGGAAAAGCAGAGCACTGTAATTATTGAACTGCAATTTCTCAGTAGCACACAGGGGTGATGAGGGTGTGTATTTTAAACAAAGGCTTCATGAAAGGGCAGAGACTTGTCAGAAGGACCTTTATGCACGTGTGTTTAATTTTGCCATTTTGAGAGCAAATAAAATAACATGGCTGCTTGGAGACACCCGAAAATGATTTGCGAGTCCTGCAAAAATTGTAAGGTTGTTAGTACAAAAAGTTACCTTTCATAACAGGGACATTTTAGCTCAAATGAAACTGTAGAATATCTTTCATACTTACACATGCTTTTTAAACTAATATGGCAAAAAAATACCTGCCTATTATGAAATCACAAGATTTTAAAAATGCAATAACATAAGAGGATCATGTCTTACATTTTATACTAAGACAGCATTTACTTTAGCGGGATTTAATGTTTTCCCATTTGGCCTTTAGTGGGCTGGGTAGCGAAGTCAGTATAGCAACTAGCTACGAGCTGGACAGTCCGGTGATCGAATCCCAGTGGGGACGTCATTTTCTGCACCTGTCCAGACTGGCCCTGGGGCCCAACCAGCCTCCTGTACAATGGGTACCGGGTCTTTCCTGGGGGTAAAGAGTGGCCGGGGCCTAACGCTGACCCCTCACCCCCTTCTAGTGCCATTGGTCATGAAAGAGTACAGCTATACCTCTAGTCCCCCTATGGGCCGTACGGCCTGTACAGAGCCTCAGTGCCTGTACAAGGGTGACCTTTACCTCTTATTTGGCCTTTAAAAGTTAAATAGTTCTGGCTACCATATATACTGGCAAGAGTATAAGTAAATTTCATACTGGCAATTATAGACCATATAAAATAGTGTGCAGATACAAAATTTCAAGAAAAATTATGTAACTTCAACAATTAAATACCAACAATAATTCTGATTCTCACAATGCAACAAACTGTAGCCAATGTGTGAACAAACACAAGAATGAATGGCCTTCATTGCCACAGGACATCATATAAAAGTAAAAACCCGAATCATAATTCTCGTAACGAGAATTACGTTGTTCCATGTATATGTTTTAGAGCGATATGACATATGCATGATTTGTGCTATTCCAGCGTTGTGCGTCACACTGAACCATGCATATGTCATATTGCTCTAAGACATATACATGGAACGACGTAATTCTCGTTAAGAGAATTATCGTGTCTCATTCAGGTTGCTATGTCACGTGGTATCTATGCGGCCAATTAATGCCCAAATATATCGCAAATGACACGTGACCGGACGCGCACTATGGTATTGCGGAACTCGAGAAGTATCCAGAAGCATCTAATTGGGACCCGATGCGAGTTATCATATTGCGATATGCGTGCCGCAGGATGCGCATTGTTTGTTATCACGTTGAGGAGTCATTTAACGAATCCTTTCCTTCGTGTGACGGTCTGACGTCACGTCGTGGGACATTCTGACGTCACGTTTCACCAGTAGACCCCCAGCCATAAGACATATACACGTCAAAACAGAAGAGAAGTTTGGTCTTATCTTTACAGACTAAATAAAAATACATTCAGTAAACTAACTCCACGGAGCGGTGTCGTTCTCGAGAAGCTGACACTTCCTCAGCCAGTCAAGAAATTCCCCGCACTGTATGCAATCCAACAGTTTATTACGATGTTCACAAGGGCCTGCCACGTACGTGAAGCACTGTATCCAGTCCATGCAATTCTATTTCTTTAAGATACATTTATCCTTATGCCCAACCTACACCTGTGTCTTCCAGATGGTCCCTTTGCTACAGGTTTCCCCACAAAAATCCTGTATGCACTTCTTTTCTCCATCATGCCTGTAATATGCTGCCACCTCTCACCCTTGTCTATTTGATCATGCTAATAATAATCTAGCGACTGCAATGCAGCCAATCCCAATGACGGCATAGTCTAAGGCACTGATCTGTAACCACTCACTTGCTGGGAGTGCAGGTTCAAATCTCACCACGGGTGAGGATGTTTATCACTTATAAGAGATTTGTGTTATCAGAGGTCTCTGTGATGGGCTGATCCCTTGTCCAGAGGAGTGCTACCAAGTGTGTGTGTGTGTGTGTGTGTGTGTGTGTGTGTGTGTGTGTGTGCATGCATGTGTAAATGAGTGTGATCAGTTGCAACAATAACACTATCTACCTACAATGAGTAGGTAGAAGAGGTCAGAATGAGAAAGAAAGAAAGAAAGTATAATTAATGATGACCTTCATTATGTAATTTTTCCCCACCCTTCTGTTACTGCCTCCCACTTAGTTTTACATATCGTCTTCAGCAACCTGTTCCTGAACCCTCTCAGCCCATTCAATTCAGTTTATCACACATGTGAATGTAAGGTTGGTGTGATAAAACAAATTTTTCATCATGCACAGTATATACTATATTAAAAAAAAACCTCGGCCTATGTTCTTTTCTTAACGTGGGAGACCAAGTTTCACTAGCCAACCAACCAACTCCATGGAGCAAAGTCCTTCTTGAGAAGCTAACAGGTTCTCAGTTAGTCAAGAAATTCCCCGCATTTTATGGAAACCAAAGGTTCATTACCACCTTAACAACAGCCCACCACCTATCCCTATCCTGAACCAAACCAACCCAGTCCATGCCCCCCCATCCCACTTCCTGAAGATCCATCTCAATATTATCCTCCCACCTATGCCTGGATCTTACAAGTGGCCTCTCTCCCTCTGGTTTCCCACCAAAACCCTGTATGCACCTCCCCTCTCCCCAGTAGATGCCACATGTCCCGCCCATCTCATTTTTCTTGATTTGATCCCCTGAATAATATTTCATCAGAAATACAGATCATTAAGCTCCTCATTATGTAGTTGCTCCACTACCCTGTTGCCTCGCCCCTCTTTGGCCCAAATATCCTCCTCGGCATTCTATTCCGGAACACCCTCACCCTACGTTCCTCCCTCAATGCGAGCGACCAAGTTTCACACCCATACAAAACAACAGGCAAAATTAAAGTTCCGTATACCTGAATCTTTATACGTTTGGATAGCAAACTGAAAGACAACAGATTCTGCACCGACTGAAAGCAAGCGTTCCCTGACTTCAATCTGCTCTGGATTTCTTCCCGAATAGAATTTTGATTCTTATGGTTGCTCCCAAATATCTGAACTGTTCCACCTTTCCAAAGGAACTATTATCAATCATTATATTGTGATTTCATCCTGCATTCTGATCTCCAGGCATGACCATGTACTTAGTTTTACCCGCATTTTCTTCAAGTCCAATCTCATTACTAGCAACTACTAAATATTCAGTGTTTTCCTTTACAGTATGTACACTTCCTCCAAATATACTAACATCATCAACATAAACCAGAAGCTGATGTGTACCATTTAATTTCAAGCCCTCCTGGTTTACCTGAACCCTACTAATGGCATGCTGTAAAACAAAGTTGAAGAGCAATGGTGATAAAGCATTTCCTTTTTCAAACCATTCTTAACAGGAAACATGTCAGACAAATGTTTGCCTTCCTAGACTCTGCTATAAGTTTCAATTGAAGACACATTTTTATTAGCCTTAGCAGTTTCATTGGGATAACAAACTCAATCATTATATTATACAAGACCTCCCTCGTAACTGAATCAGAGGCTTTCTGAAGTCTAAAAATAGCTGATGCACTGCCACACTGTATTGCGATTTTTCTAAGTATCTGATCAATGCACAACTTTCACTTCACTTTTACGGACGTATCTGATCAATGCACAACTTTCACTTCACTTTTACGTATCATTTATGCCTGCATCTGCAGAATCAGGTTAACTACCAACAGTCTTTATAATACTTTAAAGTCTAGTAAAATTTCAAAAGGAACTTCATCAGCAACACCCAACCTCAAAGAAATGAGAAGTTCTGAAAACACCTACAATTATACAATGACATTACACAAGATGCAATGACAATGGGCACGGAATGGTGCTGCTATTTATACGAACTATGCCGGCAACAAGCGTGAACAATGCAATAGCAACTGAGGCACACCTGTCACTGCTGCTATTTTTGGCTACTCTTCATAAGCACCAACAAGTCAGACCATAACACAGACAATGACAGAAAACAGAATGCAAGAATTGGCCTTCTGCATGTAATAGATAACCCACGTTTGCAGAGTATGACAGGTTTGTCCTCTCTTGTCCCTTTTACCATGTTGTTCTTCGAACAGTACCTTTCTCTCTCTCTCTCTCACATACATTGTTCAAGAAGTATCCGGATTGGAACTGTAGTGGTTGTTCATTGGGTGGGATGTGTTTGCAACCAGTTTTGACATGTTCATACATGTCTTAGCAACTCATGACACCAGTTGCAAGTGGCTGCGTTTGCTCAGTTGGCTGTAGTAGGTCACGGAAGTAACACGTGCATTTATGTCATAGCGATTTTTACGATGTGTGAAAGTACCAAACAACGCATTTTTTTGTTTTGTTTTAAAATCAGAAAAACCACAACGGAAACGTATCAATTATCGCAGCAAGCATTTGGTGAAGATGTACTGGGTCGCACACAAGTGTTTGACTGGTTCTGTCAATTTAAAGAGGGTAGATCCTCCGCCGAAAGCGACCTCCGCTTGGGACGACCGTCAACATCGAGAAACGAGGAAATGATTGCTAAAGTTAGAACAATCGTTCGCAATAACAGGAAAGACAGGCTTAAGAAAGTTCTGAAAGGACACCAATTTGAGGCAACGGAGGACATCAAATGAAATTCGACGAAGACACTATTAGACATCCTGAAAGAGGAGTTGGCAAAATGTTTCCAACAGTGGCAGAAACGTTGGGCGAAGTGTGTAGCTGCTGAAGGGAACTATGTTGAAGACAATTACAGTTAAAATCCCGTAAGCTTTATCTACTTCATGTACTGTGGTCAGTCCGGATACTTTTTGAACAAACCTCGTACACACACATAAAAATTTTAATTATTTTCTATTTACAGTATTTCAATTAACAGGCACTACAACCAAAATATATAAAACCTTATGACTTACACAATAACATTTGCCTTGCACTCTCGTAGAGTCTGCGCGGCTGTTGCGCGCTCATTTTCATCCATGATTACCAACGTACCAAGAGTTAGATGCAATTTCTCTGGTGTTTGAAAAATTGACGCATCAACACCACGACTGTTTTTACAAACGTCAAGAACTCTTTCCTGCAAATCACACAAATGTGTCAACACGACTGTTTTTACATATGTCAAGAACTCTTTCCTGCAAATCACACAAATGTGTCACCACGACTGTTTTTGCATATGTCAAGAACTCTTTCCTGCAAATCACACAAATGTCAACACCAGGACTGTTTTTGCATATGTCAAGAACTCTTTCCTGCAAATCACACAAATGTCAACACCAGGACTGTTTTTACAAATGTCACGAACTATCTCCTGCAAATCATACAGATGTGTCAAAACAACGTCTGTTCTTACAAATGACAGAAGTTCCTTCCTGCAAATTAGATGCATTAAGTTTGATATGGAAAAAGAATTTCAGCTTTTGACATCATATTTTTCACGTTCAGTTTCTACTCTTTTGGTTTGTTGTCATAAAAGTAATCCCTTGAAGTAAGATTTTTGCACGACCACAATCCCAGTAAACACAACAAAGCAAACATATAGTCCAAAAACATGTGACAACACAGTACAGTAGATAGGTAACAATGGTCTGGATCAATCTACAAGCACATCTACAACATCGACACCCGTGTACGGGAAAATGTGGCTCTATCATCCCCTATATCATAATCATAAAATTAGCCACCCTGAGAACCCCTAAAAGTCATTATAAAGTTAAGTTTGCAACACATCATCTAATTTGTGACCATTTACAGTACATTCACTTCATGATTCCAACTGTGGAGATTTTAATTAATTTTATCAGTAATAAGGTGAGCATGCTTTCTTCACATTGGCACGACTAAAGTACACTAAACTATTATTATTATTATTATTCTTGTTATGCCCTTTATGCAGGGTATTTACAATTACATACCTGAAACAAACCATGTTCCTATGGTATACAGTGTAGCAGCTGTTCAGTATTTACAGTCTGTGCTATATGTAATGTTACTTCGCTCCTGAAATATGTTTTGTACTTTTACATCAGCACTTCCTGCAGTAAGTGTACAGTGCCCAATATGGCCATTTGTTGTACTTCCTTAATTTCGTGTTTTCCCGGTCTGTTGCTCAGATACTGTCTGGGTGATTTTGAAATGGTTCCAGTCAGCCCTGTTATTACTGATATCACTTTTGTTTTCACATTCCTCATACGCTGAATTTCTGTTATAAAGTCTTCATAGTTTGAAATCTCACCTTCTATCTTGAACACATTTCTGTCTCCAGGAATTGCAACAGCTATTAACATTCATGTTCCTTTTTTTTTTTTTTTTTATCATCATGGATGATGTCTCGTTGAGCGTTAGGAATAGTTCAGTCGGTTTGCACTTGCTGGTTCCATATGGTAAACTTACCTTCATGACTTGTTTCTACTGACTTTGGTACATGGTCATACGAGTGTTTGTTGTCAAATTTTACCCCTATTTTGTTCCAAATGTTAAAGTGTAGTTCAGCACACAATGTATCATGTCTCTTTATGTACTGTTCTTTTGCCAACATTGGGCATGCTAATATGATGTGTTCCACTGCCTCATCAAATTGTTTACAAAGTCTGCATTTGCTGCTTGTATTATTATTATTATTATTATTCCTCTGACACTTTAATGCCCATGTGAAATCTCATAACCAAGCTTATACTTGTCGTAAATCCCCTCCACATCCTCCCCTGTGACATCATTCACTACCTGTTGTTTCCATCATGACCTCCGCAGATGAAAGGTGGGGGGAAACCTGCGTGGACACAATGTACTAATAACAGACTGAAGATTTTGAACAATAAATCATATTTGGTGAAAAATCTTTCCAGAATTGCTCTGAGAGTGTACCATCAGCAGATAGTGATGTAGATCATTATGCTATCATCAGGACATTGCCAGATCCTAACTTCAACATATTTCGAGCACTCAAACGCTGATAGCGATTTAAAATGTAAGGGGGTTAACACTCCAGAAAGCAACACTTCCTGCCATACAGTCAGTATGCTGCCTGTATTTCCACGAGACATCAGTAAAACAGCTGGTTGAAGCTGGTCATGTTCCTGCCTCAGTAAAAGGGAAAAGGTCCCAAATAGGCAAGCTATCTTGAAGAAATACTAAAAAAATATTGTGCTTTGTCTTTTCATCTGTAACTACTTATGGCATTTGTTTTCAGTTTCTTCCTTGTCAGGCTGACAACTTATTCTGACAAAACTATGTTGCCGATTTTGTGGAGGCTGGTATTATATTGTCTGCGCTACAAGCCGGAAGGTTTCGGGTTCAATTCCCGATGGTGTCATTGGATCTTTTCATTGACATAATCCTTCCAGCCACACTATGGCCCTGGGGTTGACTCTGCCTCTAACAGAAATGAGTACCAGGAATGTTTCCTGGGGGGTAAAGGCAGCCAGTGCGTAGGACTGACAACCTTACCACATTTATGTGCCGACTGTCTTGAAATCTGGGGGCCTCAACCTCCTGGAACCCTCTGGGCCTGTCCAGGCCTGTAATGGGACTGCTGTACCTGTACCTGGTATTATATTGTGGAACTTTAAAACAATGGTTACCAGTAGCAATAAACAGATCTCACAGAACACATGATTCTTCTTCTGCTAGGCTGTCTACTCAAGCTACGACAGACTTCTGAACACAGTTCCAAGTGTGAACAGTAATACAAGATAAACATTTATCATTTTATGCTTTTCAAATCATCAGACATGGCTGAAGACTGGTATATGAACAAACAGAGAATGGGTTGCTTTTCAAGCACTCACAGAGAAGAGAAGCACATTGCTTTTTATAAAGTTGGGCTGACACATAATGCTTGAGTTTGCTTCATGAGGGTACTGTCTATAAAACTACTGTACTTGTGCCATCAACAACATTTTTTCCAATTCACATACAAGAACTTGTTTCACTCACACAACACTAGCACCTGTTATAAACCTCTGAGTCTTACATGCTTCCACAGGGTACATCATTTCAATGCCACTACTGCTACATGCTTCTATACACAAGTGCATACTTCGCCTGGTGGCTTGCAACAGAACCATGACTCCCTAAAACTGCAAAGGCGGATTCACACGTAGCATGCCGTGCCCATGCTGTTCCCCTGCCATGCCGTGCGTTAATTCACACATGCCATGCCGCGCCCCTGCCCTGTTCCAACAGTGCCGTGTCCTTCGTGGAAGTCCGCATGGTAGCCGGAAATATCCGAACTGCTAGTCCAACAGTTTAACAGATCGTCTTTTTTGTACTGTGCCGATACCACTCTTTACAGTCGCAGGTATGGATCGTTGTGTGGAGGTTTGGTATGCTTCCGATAACAATCTTCGTGGAACTCCGCGTGGTAGCCGGGAGAAGCCGAATGCGGGCAGGTAGCCCACAGGCCGTCTCTCGACGGCCGTGCTGTGCCGTGGCCTTGAGAAGAACGGCATGGTCAGAGCATGGCATGGGCGCGGCATGGCAAGTGTGAATCAAGACACGGCCACACTCTGTAAATCAAATGGGAAAGATGCATTCTAAACCCTTAGCGGCACGGCATGGCAGGGGAACAGCATGGGCACGGCATGCTATGTGTGAATCGGCCTTAACAGTGTTTGTTCACTATACAACTAGGACCAAAACCTAATCGTCAGATTTAATGAAATACTGTCAAAATGCAGAAAGCTGTAATGACATGAAACCATTTGCAGGATGGGAAGAATCATGGAAGTTTTATTTACAAGTGTTTGATCTCATCTCCATCAGTCAAGGTGCATGTCCTGACAGCCTGCATCTTCCCACATTCACTGCAGTGTTGACTCACTCCGCCTTGTTAACTACCTACCTGACGCAGCAAAACTACCTGATGCCATAGCTATAAGATAATTACATTGCCATGACTGTTCAATAAGATGTCACATGTCCACGCAGATATCACTGCCAATAAAACATATATACAGAGTGGCCCAAAAAAACATATACACTCTTTACTCATCAATATCTTTGGAATAAATTTAAATGAAATTTCTATTTCAGGGTGAGAGTATAATATAATGTTTTCTCAACAGATGGCACAGGCGCTCTTATAATGTTTTCTCAACAGATGGCACAGGTGCTCTTGGCTGGCGCTGATGTCCTTGATCGTTAAGACAGTGACCCAACATGGCTGGAGCAAGATTGTTGTTTGAAGAACGGAAGGCAGTGCTGAAGTGGTACTTTAAGTTTGAAAACATTAGCGAGGTACAGCGACAATGGCGGAATGAGTTTGGAACACAGCCCCCAACACGTCTAACAATTGCGCGTATTCGGGATAAATTTGAAATCAACGCCACTGTTGGTGATGTGCACAAAGAAAGAATGTAGTTCATTCAGCAGTTCGGCGGCTTCAACAGTGTTTGGATGCAGATGGTGGCCACTTCGAACACCTACACTGAATCCAAAATTCAAGGACATCTCTCACATCAATTTTGCTTTTGTATAAATACAGTAGTTACAATTATACAGTAATATTTTTCATGTCAAAGTGTGTATACATTATTTTGGGCCACTCTGTATATAAATTCACTGTCTAAAACAAACTTTTTATTAATTACAATTAAAAGATAATTATCACAACATGTTTCGGCTCCTCTTATACAACCATCTTCAGACTGAGCCCTAAAAAGTGTTATATACACTGAACAATGTTTTATAGATAATGACAAACAGTATTTCCCAACTAAATCTTTGACACCATCCTAACATCGTAACATAACTACCCCCTCCACACTCAACTCACCATACCACACCTCCCCTTCCCACCATACGTTTTTTCCAATCAATACTCTTCCAACATCCATACAGTGCAGCTCGAATGAAAACTGGAACTGACACTCTACTCTCAAAATACTCCACATATTCAATAAAAAATTACATACATTACAAAAGTGAGCATGCACAACCTTCTTCCTCTTCGTCCATTGGCGCTACAGCCCGTTGTAGGCTTTGGCCTGTCGAACAATGTCCCTACATTTTGTCTTGTCACCAACTCTCTCCATCTTCTCACTCCCAGCACAAGAAGATCTCTTTCCACTTCTTCTCTCCATCCTTTCCTGGGTCTTCCTCTTCGTTTCATCCCTTCCAGTTCTTGCATGAAGACCTTTTTGGGCATCCTATCCTCCTCCATTCTCTCCAGGTGACCCAACCAACTTATCCTTTGCCTCTTTATCCATTTTACTATATTTTCTCCTTTACTCATCTCTTACAGTTCTCGATTTGTCCTACTTTTCCATTCTCCATCTTCATATTTAGGACCATATATTCTTCTAAACATTTTCCTTTCAAAAATTAGCAGAGCTTGTTCTTCCTTCTTCGTCATCGTCCATGTTTTCACTCCATACGCTATCAGGCATGCATAACCATGTTACTATAAAATTCAAGTGACATACAATTAAATTATTAGTGTAAACAAAAAACATTAAGAACATCTTCATGGAACTATGAAATTCGCATATTTTCTACAAGAACAACGTAGATACACACTTGACAATGTACGGAGAAATGTACTCACCACGCACGCTCCAAAAAACATAAGTACTGCACCCACGCACACCACATATAAATAACTTAAACCCATACACTATTACATGGCAAAATATTTCGCTATTCATGTGCAGATTCAGCACAGTTTCAACCAACAACCCCACAGTGAAATACTACTACATCTCCACAAAAACATTACAGATTCAGCACAATTGCATCTAGCGACCCAAATTCCACAACTTCTGTGCACAGAAGATGCGCCATTTACACCGATGAAGGAAAAACCTCACAATATTACACCCCAAATTTGGACAAAACAAACCTTCATTACTATTAAAAAAATATTACTCTACTATACTCCGTACATTACAATTTTATTACTTATAACTTTTTAACCATATTACCCATGTTATTTTATATTAGAAATCACATTTATTTTTAATTCTTAACACACTGAGGACGGGGTCATTTAAATTGTTTAAACACCCAGTCCCGGGGTTTTTAACAATTTTAACCCTTTAAACACTGAATTAAATCCCATCTGTTATTTGCTGGCATTATTAGCTCACCCCTTTCTCCACGTTAGCAGGATAAGGGTTAAATCATTAACCCTTAGGCTACTAATGTCATATATATATATATATATATATATATATATATATATAGA
>Ga0268261_10001671_pt1 | contig 15483 bp, 11 predicted proteins | sample TergutNc150P1_FD_190353 | JGI IMG/M metagenome (GOLD analysis project Ga0268261, IMG submission 190353) | Nasutitermes corniger P1 segment gut microbial community from laboratory colony in Florida, USA - Nc150 P1 (SPAdes) (version 2) | ecosystem: Host-associated > Arthropoda: Insects >... | reverse complement strand
TGCGTCGTTGTGTGTGATCTAGAAACATCAAGAATAGGTGCTCCATATATATATGACATTAGTAGCCTAATGGTTAATGATTTAACCCTTATCCTGCTAACGTGGAGAAAATGGTGAGCTAATAACACCAGCAAATAGCAGATGGGATTTAATTCGGGCTTTAAAGGGTTAATCTGTTCATTGTTGCATGTCTCTGCTGACACTTGATATCTGCTGTGTAGATAAGGCTTTGTTCATGTTGTTGGTTTATCTGCCTGTCACTTCCAAGCATTATTTATTTGTTTGTATGTGTTAAACCTTTATGTTCAAAGAAACTTATCTGCTCCTGCCACTGCTGTGTTTGTCATTCTCTCCCTGTTGTGAACTGTTCAGAGAAATGAATTATATGTGCTTGTAGACAAATCATGGAACTGCTATTTTATATATGAAAGATCTGGTGTTCTAGTCTGTAACCTGAGTGATTATCCACCTGGAGTGACAGCTTGTAATGTGAGGTTTATTAATTCATCTTTATAGATATTAAAATACTTAATTGACTTTGCCTACAATACTGCCAATGGTACTGTGCCTTCTGACATTTTAATCAGATGTGCAACCACAAACCCAGTTTAAATATGTTCATAGATGTACCATGTGCCTCAATAATTGATAATGCCATGTGCCATTTAAATTCAGGTTATACTTTCCTAGTGTTACATATCATTTATACGTAGTCTTTGAACACCCCTTTCATATCACCCTGCCAGTTGCCTGAGTAATTAATGGGTATGACAGCTTTTCCCACTTAACCTACCAGCATATCCGAATCTGGTCTGACCCCTGGCCTTCACCACCATCTGCCTTCTGTAAAGACAGCAGCACAGCATTATATATAATCGTATCATATTAAGTATGCTACGCGAAATGTAAAAACATGGGATGCCACATTTTTATAATCCAAAGACTTTGCTGTTAATATCTACGTTCTTTTAGTTCCTGAGTAGGCCTGATGATGGCTTTGTGATATAGCTGAAAAGTGTAGCCACAGCATCATAAAATGAACAAGTTATCTTGGCTGTGATTCTTATGATTCTTTGAATTGCACAGTGGGATGGCCCAGACAAGGATAAATCCCTTAGTTTAAAGGACAGGGTAATGGGCTGAATGGGCAGAGTTTGGTTGCCGTACAGACATTGAAGTTTTTCCTTTTGATGTTGAAACAGGGGTTTAATATCTCTTGACAGAAATATTGCATCATACATGATCTCCCCTTACCCTTGATCTATCAGCCCTCCATTAGATTGTTGTGTGGTGCTGGTGGTGTGTTCAATTCCACATCTTTGAAGATATGCAGTTTGATGGTCTCACATCACTGAATAACAAAATTACAGTCTTCTTGAATAGATACTATATTTTTTGTAAGACAGGGGTCAATGTTTCAGAGGATCCTCCTTCCTCAGCTTCTTTCATGAAGAGTGAGAGAGTAGGTTTCACTAAAGCATTGGTTAAACTGTGTGTCACCCTATCCCAGGACATCAAAATCGTGGGTCTTCCATTAGCTTCTATATGTTGAAGTATGTAATACTATTGAAGGTGTCTTATTGTAAGAGTTGTGTCTGTGCCATGGAGTTTACTGCTTTGTTAATGTTTTATTCAGTCATTAATAAATAGTAAAGATTAAGCATTGTTGAAATATCTGTTGAGGCATGAATTTGATGAATAAGCAAAAGAGGGGCATGTACCACAAGGGCAACACAGGTTGAGATAAGAATATTTTCTACCAGCATGTCATGACATGTAGTCCAGTGTAAGGTAGAAAGAACGAATCTTCTGTATTGGCAGGAAGTTTTTACTGTACTAATGATATCACATCCCAGAAGATGGTAAATATCATAGTCTGTAAGAATTGTGGTATTTGATCACAGTGTTGTCTTTTTAGGTGATGTTATAATAAATAAAACTTGTAGTATTTATGACAGGTAACATATGCATAATTGAATTTTATCATGAACATGTGCTGCTTACTCAGGCAAGTGACTGGATGTCTAGCTCTGAACTTGTTGGCCAGTGTTCAGTTACCAAAATGGGCAGGAATTTTTCCTCTCACCACCATGTCCAGGCTGACTTTGAGGCCAACCCACCCTTCTGTGAAACGGATACTGGGCCTTTTTCCCCAGGAATAAACTAGCTCGAAAGTGAAAGTGACTGCTCCATTCCATCTAGTGCCAAGATCAGGAATGTGTGAAGGTGTTCCAGCACTTCCCTACATCTGACTTATGTAATGCTTGTACATTGAGTCAACTTTATGTTACTTTGATTTAATCTTATCAGGATTTATACTGGTTAAATAAAGGGGATTACACAGTTTAAGGGTATATGTTACTCACTTAGATGAGCACAAAATTTTGAGGAAACCTATGTCCTAACACCAATACCTTCCAAGAAGTGGGTAATGTTTATATTTGACTGGATAATAGGATAACATTGCAGTATGCTTAAAAGAATGTCTGTGTGCATCATGTGCATGTTTGTTTACCTTTTAATTGCATGTGTTGTGACTGAGTATACTATAGACTCAGTAGACACCCTACCCCTGTATTTGTGAATTCTTAAGGTGTATGTACTACTAAGGGGGAAAAAAATGTCATATTTGGTGTTTTGCTAGTCATTTGATTTGAAGTCTGTTGATTTTATAATGGAGTCTTAATACTCTGCTCAGTAAGTGACAGATATGCATTTTACATGTGGCCAAGCTATTGGAAATTCTCAGGAAGCACATTACCTCCATGCAGAACATTATCCACAATGCATAATTCCATCCCATAAATTATTCACCAAACTTCACCAACAACCAAACAAATCTTTGTCATTTGCTCCATGGGTATGTGATCATGGAAGGCCTTCATAAGTTCGAACTCCCAGAATGAAAGTTCACATGTTCAAAAGAGTTTAAAAAGATTCCAGAAGCCATGTCCAAAGAATCTGCTGGTATGTGTCACCCTTGTCTGGGGAATTCTCCATGAAAAAAAACACTTTACCTATATCACTTACAGCAATTGCAGCCTCATTGTCCTCCTAACCATTGTGCAAGAGTGGTGTTTGGCCAGTGGTTTCACACAAAATATGTTGTAAAAACACAATTTGTAGCAAACGTGCTTGTTACTGATTGGCAGGATTTACAAGGGATGTTACTGTAAACTTTCATAATGCCTGTGCCAGGGGAGATGAAAATCGCCACATCGCAGTCACTTCAAGACATAAACATAGATTTTCCATCAGTGCTTGGGAGGGCATCTTAGCATATCAGTCCTTAGGACCAGTTGTCTTACCTGATAGACCAACAGGTTCCTTGCACCCTTGAGTTTTGTTAAATGATTTATCAGTGCTCTTCAAAATGCACCTTTTCATTAGCAACAACATATGTGGTTCATGCATGGTGGGGCACCTCCTCATTTTCTCAGCATTGTCAGACAGCACTGGGACTGCACTTTTGGTGGACAGTGGGTAGAATGTGGAGGCCCACTAAACTGGCCTGCAGGATCCCTAGCTTAATCCTCTGGATATTTGGCTGTGGGGACACCTAAAGACTTTGGTGTATGCAGCGCTAATTAATTACTTAGAGCTGTTACACCAATGAATAGAGAATGCTTCTCTGGATATTTGAGTGAAATCAGGAATTTTTGCATGTAACAAAGGGCTGAAAGTTGTGTTGACATGTGTGGGAACCACATAGAGCATATGCTGTAGAGGTAGAATCATGTATCTCCCATATTGCAGCAGGCAGCGGTTTCTGGACATAAGATGACTGCAATTCTTTTGCTCATTTCACTGAGTACTACATACCCTGGGGCACGCAGTAGCGCAGTTGGTTGAGGCACTGCACTACAAGCCAGAAGGTTGTGGGTTCGATTCCCGATGGTGTCATTGGAATTTTTCATTGACATAATCCTTCTGGCCGCACTATGGCCCTGGGGTCGACTCAGCCTCTGACAGAAATGAGTACCAGGAATATTTCCTGGGGGGTAAAGGTGGCTGGTGCATAGGGCTGACAACCTTACCACCTTCATGTGCCAATTGTTATGAATTCTGGGAGCCTCATCCTCCTGGAACCCTCAAGGCCTGTCCAGGCCTTTAATGGGATTGCTTTACCTTTACTACATACCCTTGAAGTCTACCACCCTTCTTTGTTAACACTGTGTATAGACGTCTCTTTTCTTTGCAGCTGGAAGCATTTGTTGATGGGAATTTAGTAAACAGTTACCCCTTGTTTAATGAGTGGATGCACATGGAACAAGTTCCAGGCATGGAAGTGACTGTGCTAATACCGGAGATCCAGCTAGAAGTTTCGTACTTTTTCCATAATTTTGCATTTGTTGTGCGGCTGCCTTCACATACTTACGGACATGTGACAGAAGGACTTTGTGGTGAGTGAAGACATACTTTATAAATTAACTACTAATCCTGTACTAGCAGAAACTGAATACTAACACAAATGTCTGCCTTTGAATTCTTCTGAGAACCAGAACTTAATTCTGAAAAATCTGTTTTGATGTTATCCTTTATCTCTGTACCTGCCAATAACCAAACATTTTCCCACCATAATTATGTATGGTTTGTGTTTTATGTTTCTTCAGTTGTGTGCAACATGTCATGGCCTTGAGGAGTCAGGTCTTCTTGGGTAAGACACAGTGTAATATTCCAGAACACCTGAATCCTTAAAAACAATGCTGTGAGAATGTAAATTTCTACATCATAACCTTGATAACGGTAACATTATATACATAGCTCCTGCTATATGTCTCCCCATTTTACATTCATTTTATTATTACATGTTCTAACTTTCCTTTATGCCTTGTTTTTAGTTATTTTTCCTACTTCTTTAAATAGCCAGGGTATATGCACATTCTTCTGTTACCACACACAGGTAACTGCAATGGTGACAGTAAGGATGACTTTACAACAAGAAATGGAACAGTTACCAGAGACACAGATGAATTTGGTGAGAGTTGGCTGTATCGACAACCTTCTGAAACAGGGTGCACTGTGGTCTCTGAACGTGAAGAATGCATCCCACTACCTCCTGATCAAGATCCTTGTTTCAAAATCTTGGATGAGGAAAGGTTTGGAGGGGTAAGTCATTACATATATGTATTACAGTTAGCAACCAACATTTTGTTCAGGTGTGTTTTGGGTGGAAAGATGGTGAATCATCCATAATGGTCTGTGTTAATCCCTGATTTTACTCCACATTTTTCATTGATATTCAATTGTAATGTTGTTTTCAGTGTTACCCCTTGGTGGACCCTTATCCATATGTGGCAGCATGCCAGTATGACAGATGCCACAGTACTGACAAAGAGAAGTCTTTGTGTCGTGACTTAGAAGCATATAGTAGAGCATGTATGCAAGCTGGACTGTGTCTCAACTGGCGGACAAATACTTCCTGTCCATATACGTGTCCAGAAGGTATGTCATTATACTTGCATTGTAGTCATTCAGGTTTCCTGAACATCTGCAGTTACACTCAACAATATGCAATGCTCTGAGGACCACAGACTGGCAAGAACTCTCAAACTATAACATTTTTGTCTACATGTGAAAGTAAACTTATGCTAATTCTGGTAGCTAGAATATGGCAGTAGCTTAATCATCTGTTTGTGCACACATTGAAGTGAAGTGTGAGGAAGTTCAGGACCATTCAGTCACTGACAAGACAAGCCTTGCCTTCATGAAGCAGAACTCGTAGCTGCCACATTGTGTGTGTGTGTGTGTGTGTGTGTGTGTGTGTGTGTGTGTGTGTGTGTTTTTTTCTCTCTCTCTCTCTCTCTCTCCCCAGTTATTAATAAGAGAAGAAATAGGAAAAGGAAATGTTGGATTAAAGTTAAATATATTGGATATACGTTATTTCAGTACATATAGGACATACAAATGAATAAATATTAATTATGTCAACACATAATGGGTGCATCACACATGATACACATCCCATTAATGATAATTAGCTGTAAATATTTATTTAATTGTAGTTCATTTAATGACAGTGTCAATAATAAACAGTGTAGCATCAAGTGACTGGATGATAGTGAGTAATAAATTTAATAGGGTGTATAAAGTCACGGTAAGCCTACCTTCCTGAAATTTGCCTGGTAAGAATGAAGAAAAGTGTGGAGGTCATGAAGGTAGTAGTCTGTGTTCTGCAAGAGATTCAAACTAGAATCTCTCAAATAAAGACAGAATTATTACTGCTCTGGCAAATTTGTGTGGTAAGACAGTTTGCAGACACATACATATTCCATGCAGTTGAAAAATTACTAGTCTATTTCATACAGGTAAGGTACCTTTAGATTTTATTTGTATACTATATGCAGTACAATACAATAAACTAATTCTGAAGTTGTGAATATTTCACTGCACTTCAGTTAAAGTAATGTATAATGCCTTGACTGTTGAAAACCAACACATTTCTTTTGTCATGATCTTGATGTGTGAGGCTGTTGTCCCAAACTTCCAGTCATGCTACACAGAAACTTCCTAACTGTATTGTTTCTTTTTTTGTTGTTACTGTATGAGTTGCTATTTATGCAGCTTTTCACAAGCTGTTTGCAGCTATACTGATATTTTTGGCCTAGTTGAGAGTGCAGCTGAGAGGAAGCTTGGCGCTACTTTACGTGGGCAAAGGAAGTGCTCTCAAGCTGCAAGGTTACCATCACCTATGAAAGTTGGCACTTGGAGATGGTTACATGTGATAGAGTGCCTTTGAAGATTATGTGAGAGAGACTATCATGGGTTTTACTCTCACATGTAACCCCAACCTAATTCACTTCAAAGAGGAATGTGGTGGTGTGCAGGTGTTTTTAACTACGAGTACATGCTGTCTAATTGCTGATGCAGGTTTTGTGTATCGTGCGTGTGGTCTTGGCTGCCTCCAGACTTGTGCAAATTACAGACATTTAAGAGAAGATCCAAGTTCTTGTGATCTGAGTGAAGTTGATGGTTGTTTCTGCCCAGATGGCCAGGTTAGTGTGTTGCAATCATGTAATTGGACTTCACCAAAATAATGAAATCCAAAAGATTGCTGTTTCTGGTTATGTTGAGAAGGGGATTTGTTCATACCATATTTATTATTACATTATACATCACTGATGATACAGACTCTCTGTTCAGCTTGTACTAAAATGTGATCGCAGATTTTCAGTGTAAATGATTGGCAAAATCCTTACTAGTTATTTATTGTTGTGTTATGATCTCATGACAGACATGATTTCTGACTTCCTCTCACAGAGTTTAGGACATTTCATAATGTATTCATGTGACATGATTTAATAAATTAACCTTTGGAGTACGAGGGATTTAAATCCCAAAGTGGCTGGGGTACTTTTTGCTTTAAATGCCCATTCTTGCACCTGCTGATATCCACTGTATTTCGTACCTTTTTAAAGATAAAAACTTGAAATAAAAAGTACATGTTTAAGAATGAATCCATTTACCCATTCTGCAAGTTTTAAGAAAATCCTCCTGTTTTCATGATGCTTAATTATTAATTAATATTATTCATTAATCAGGAATTAATTATAATTAATTAGTGTTAATTATTTTTTATTTTGTTTATTTTTCGCTCTAAGTTTCATTTTCTAGATTTATTATTTCACGCAGCTCCTGTTTTGAGTGGAGACCCTGTGCTATAACATTTCAAGTTGACTGTACATGTCATATTTCTTCAGGCATTGTTTAGGTTTCAGACTCATACTGATGTTTGGGTTTCATGATAGAGCTGGTGTATCTGGGTGTTGTGGACAATGAGTTCTTATGCAATCAGTGGGAAAGGAAAGGAGTGCATACAGACATTTATGTCTATGTGTAGTGCAATATGGGACCAGAAGCAAATGCCCTTCATTCTCCTGTAAGGATATTTTCCTGATTCTTTTGAAATGTAGGTTCATGCTTATGTCTCTCTTCAGTTCCACCCCTTGACTCTGTTTCATATCAGAGCAATAACATGTGATAGGCCAGGCAATGCAGACACTTAACTCATGATCAGTCAGAAGGTGTTGGGTTTGGTGTCTGCCAAGTTGGGTCGAAGTGCATTTAGCAGTATGGCTACAAGAAGAACCTTACAGACCTAGACGTCATGGGACTGATATTAGAAACAGACTATGATGCACAATCATCAGAAGATGAAGACATTTCTGCTGAGAGTGACAGTTGCACGGACAGTGACACTGACACAAAATTCACACAGTGGACTGACAATATAAACTGTCAACCTACTGTCCCCATAGTCCACAAGTTTACAGGAGGTGCCAGTGAGTTATGACTACAGAGGCACCCACATCAATACAGACTTCCCCACTGAGTGTTTTCATGCTCTTCTTTTTTGAAATTATACAACTATTGATGGGAGAGACAACTAGATATTATCACCAGTACTTGGACGGTCCCCACTGCCTGAGTAACTGTTGAGGAAATGTGTTTGTTTTTGGCAATTATTTTGCATATGGGGCACAATCAGAGGCACATTCTGAAAGGTTACTGGTCGAGGACCTTTTACAGAAACATCATGAAACAAGAAAGATTCTATCATATACTTAGGTTTCTACATTTCAGTGAAAATAAAAATGAACCTGACAGGACGTTTGAAAATATGACCGACTGTGGAAAATGAGAGCTATATTTGACAAGCCCTATAATTCATATGCTAAATATTACAGTCCAACCAAACATGTTGATGAAATCATTGTGCTCTGTAAAAGTAGAGTCATCTTCAAACGGTATATACCAAAGAAATACAAATGGTTTGGGATAAAGCACTACAAGCTGTGTGACTCTAGAGGATATACTTATAATATGATGGTGCTTTTATGTAAAGACAGGAAGCATGCGACTCCCCCATGACAGATACACATGCAACTGTGACAGGACTTGCAGCAAGGATTGAACATGTGGGACACAAGTTTTGCATGGACAGTTTTGTTCATCTCTAGCGTTATGTGACGATTTACATACTGAGACAATAAACTACTGTGGGACTGTTAGACCAAATAGAAAAGGAATGCCCAAGAATTTTGAACATACAATGAAATTGAAGAGTAATGATCTAAAGGCTAAGTTGAAAGGTAACTTGAGAGCCATATTATGGAAAGACAAACAAAATGTAAACATACTGATGAACATGCATTCTCCACCACTGGAGGGTAATTTCTGTGATGAGCAAGGAAAAGCTGTGAAATCACCCATAATACAAGACTATATAGACATATGGGATATGTGGACAAATTTGACCACATGACGAACTCTTACTCTATTAACAGACAGGCATCTGAGTCCATCTGCTAATAGAGCCTGTGGACAAAGAAGCTATTCTTCCATCTTCTGGACCTCGCCATTCTTGCCTCTTATGGTTCAAAATTATCACACCGACAATTCAGACTGGCATTGGTGAGGGACCTATTACAAGAGGTGGGAACAGTGCCTTGACCTCAAACCACAAGTCAGAGAAGACAAGCCCCATCCACAAGGTAACGAAGAAGACTTGATTCAAGACGCAATGGACACTGGCTCATGCTTTGTAAGAGAAGTTGGTGCCATGTGTGTTCAGCCAGAAACCAAGAAAGAGCAAAATACAAGTGTAGAGAATGCAACGTAGGGTTGTGTGCTATTCCATGTTTGGAAGTATATCACACCAAACTGCATTTCTGAGAACCAATTGACACTAAAATGGAAAAGCAGAACACACAATTATAAGTAAATATTACCATTATAATTACTGAACTGATATTTTTCAGTAGCATCTACTTGATGAATTAATGGGGGATGAAGGAGTGTGGAGTTTATAGGAGGAGCTTTGTGAAGGAACAGAGACTTATTGGAAGGGCCTCTATATGTGTGTATTTGCTTCACTTCGCCAGTATGAGGAAAAAATAAGAACCACTGCCTGGAGATGTCTGTAAATGATTCATGACTGCTCTAAAAATCATAAGACTGTTAGTAAGAAACATTAAACCTTATTAGTGATAATTTTAACTAGAATTAAATATCACACAATCTTTTACACCCATACAAGTCTTTTAGACAAATACTGTGAAAAAGGGACATGTAATTATAAATGCGATTTTAAAAACAACATGTTGCTGGACATTGTTTTCCTGTTTGGCCATGAAGGGCATTTAAATACTGGGGCAGTGTTTTCCCATTCATATGTAAATTCCAGAAGCCAAGATAGCTTAGTCAGTATAGAGACTAGTCTGTGTCATGGGTTTCTGGTAGATTAGGGGTTGATTTGTTGCAGAGGCACAGATTTGACTTTCTACATGGTGTTCAGACCTGTTATAAAGCCCTTTTAGCATCTTATCCCATGTGTACTGGGATTCTTTCCCTGGGGCTAAATCAGTGGAGGAGTGAAATTGACCGCTCAACCCCATCTAGTGCTAATCTTAGGAACGTGTGGAGACATACTTGCACTCCCACACATCATTTATTAAGTACAGGCACAACTTTACTTTGTCTTGTGTGAAGTGAATCTACCTTGCAATTGAGAGATTTGATGATTCGAGTCAAAGAAGTCCTACACATCACTATTCTGGAATTAGTGCTGAAAAAGAACAGTTAACAGAGCCTTTCTTAGGAGAGATGGAACATAAATTATTGTTACCAGGTCTTCTGTGATTAGTTGTCAAAGATTTAACTTATCAAAATGTTGTATGCCTTATATAAGCAAGAAATTCATTGCTGTTGTCACAGAGGACTGTAGTTGCAACTACCGTGAATTAGGTGAAGGGATATGAAATATGAGTTTGTCATGGCTGTAGATATTTGGATTATGGTTTGTGGGGTATGACACCATACAGTTGAGTAGATAGGTACCATGCTTTTGTATTCATGTAGTACTCATATATCACAGGATGTTGTTTTATGTTTTTTAAAATAAATGTTGTTTTAATGATTTTCCAACCATTATTGACATAAATAACAACAAATAGTAACACCAAATCATGCAAATGTTAATTGCTGAAGACAGAGTTAACAAGATGATGCAAGACAGTACCAGTAACAACTGCATAACTTAAAAATTCTCAAGTTTGGCACCTTACTACGTAACTTCCCTTTCACCTCCACCACTGGACCTTTATTGTTCACCTGGCCAACATGTGACATTTAGCAAATCCTGTAACAGCTATAATGGTAATTACCAGCATATGCTGATCGTCTGTACTATACATTCCAAGAACCTTACTGTCATTACTTTTTCTCAGAAATGGTCACTGTAGGAATATTGTGAGTTATAACCAATAATTCTGATTGTTTGACACAATAGATTGACACTTTGAGGAACAATGAATTTGTTATAATTATACATTGTTATATGGATGATTTTTCAGGGCCACAAGCAATAAATGGTATTTGTAAAAAATGTCTCACAGGGGAATGATGGTTAGAGGTTTGACTGTGCTCAAAGTGAGAATTGAAGATCTTGTAGAAAAATGTTTGTATGAAGTACTATATGTTATTATTAACAGTTTATCTGTACAACAATATAATGAACATAATTTTCATGCTCTTTAGGTTCTTATCAGTGGTGTGTGTAAAGATATCACACATTGCTTCCCATGTGATGAGGAAGGGCATCTTCCAGGTCAGATGTGGAATGCTGACAACTGTACAGCATGCACCTGTTCCAAAGGTACCACTCCTATAGTATGTGATAGGACTGTGGGTGCAGGTAGATGTACAAAGGATTTGAATTCATTAGCACAGTCATGGTGGAGCATTTACAGGCGGCCTTGTTGGTACAGCCATGATATTATCGTAAAATACAGGTATCTTACTAATGAAAAGGTATGGGCAATTTTTAATGTCAACTTCAAATTGTTTATAGGGGCAGTGATTATGCTGAGTTATAAGATATGTTTAGAACCAGATTTGGTTATGTGAGATATGAAGCTGACACAGTGGCAAGTGTTAAGTTTACCTGTACAGTCACCTGCAATGCGACATCATACAGCTTGGCTGATAAGAACCTACTGCTTGAAGGTTAAGGTAGCATGTTTCCAAACATTGACAGCCATATTCCAAAGTACATGGTGTCACATCCCAGGAGACTAATATTAAATTTGATTGTATTTATTGAGATTATGAGTGCTGGCATAAAAACTCAACAGTTTACCACCTACTCTGATAATCCTCAAGAATGACAAGGTAAAATTCATAGCAGCCTTCTGAAAATACTTAAATATACACTCGTTTTACTATGCAGATTAATTTTTTATGTGTAAAGATAATCTATATTACTGTTTTATAAAATACTAGCGGGGGTACCCGGCGTTGCCCGGGATGAGAAATTGTGAAAGCAGATATTTGAAATCACATGGAGGGACAAAGGTTGGATAGGTTAGACGTTATTTGTATAATTGCAGCTCCTTAGTCACGTCCTTCCCGTCTGATGTGGTTCCGAATTGTAGACACATGGATCCCGTTCACGTCCCAGCGTATCGTACGCATTATCGAGAGTGCAACACACTTGGAGTAGGAACGCACAACTGTCTGCAAGGACGTGATTTTCTGTAGGCCACAATAACAGGAGCTAGAATGAGGGATGTAACGCTGTGGTGGATGGCCCCGCCACCCAGTTGAATGTACTATCCGTGACGTGACGCGAACACCCACGAGAATAAGGGATACGACGCTGTGGCGGATGACTCTGTCGTCTGCTATGACGTAATTTCCGCGAAGTTAGGGGAACTCCCACTAGAATCACGGATATAAGGCTGGTGCGGATGACTCCACCGCCCGCGACAACGTAATGTCGGTGACGTCACGCGAACACCAGCTGGAACCACGGATATAAGGGTATCGCAGAAAATGGTCGCGCCGGGAGCCATCTTGTGCCCATGATTCTGCAGTGGCCCCTAAAGAAAAAGGGCCCAAAAGGTCGAAGAGGTCAAGAATTTCGGGCCCATACGTACCCTACAGTCTCTTCCAGACCAAGGGGGAGACATGTGCAAAGTTTGGTTTAGATCAGTTCAGAAATGTGAATTTGTATAAGGTACACACATACATACATACAAACATTCATCTTTATATATAAGATTATTAGTAATGTACACTGTAAAAATTGTGTGTATTTGTGTATTTTTGACTTGTTCCACATCCTACTGTCTGTGTGACAAACTTATAGATGCATGGAATCTATGTATGCCATTCATTGCTATGGAGCATATTACATACATAAAACCTAATAAAACAATCATCTGAAGATAACTGATGGAATGTGATGCCATGTCATTTTGTAGATGGACACACGCATTTCAGGGAATTGTGCTACATTCATCTTTGAGGTGTATGACCACAGACCAAAGTACATGGTGTTACATCACAGAAGACAATAGTCTTTGTAGTCACCACTGTGAGAATGATAAATCTCAAATAAAATTGCTGCTTTGGAAAAATAACAGCTGGTGAAATTGGGCCAGTTTCAGTAAGTACAGTACCTTTTTTTCCAGATGGAAAGGTTGCATGTCTGAAAACTGAATGCCCTGCTGTCGAAACAGTATGTGATCGAGAGATGACTGCTGTAGCAGTGCCTGGCAAAGAGGATGACTGTTGCCAAAAGTACATTTGTGGTATGTACCTCAATTCAGTGGCACAAAAATACATGAGGTTTCTCTGTCCCCAGGTCCAAACATTGATGGACCATATGTTCACATAGGTCTCTTCAGTCAGTTTCAGTCTGTAAACTGCAAATGTGTGGTAAAATCTTACAATTATAACATATGTCTTAGACTGTGACTTTTTATCTTTAAAGATTATGTATTTTTTCTGGTCATGGCAACTTAAAACTAATGAAAGCAAGTCCCTCTATTTTCTGTCAGATTCATTAAATGATTGAAATTGAAAAATGAGACAATTAATAAATGGACAAACATGTCCTCTTTATAAGGCATTTGTTTTGTGCATTTTGTACATTCTTAAAATTTAACTGTGTTGTGCTGTTGACCTCATGTGTTTTTGACTTTCACATTCTGTGAACTAGACTGGTTGTTACCTTTATAAGTGTTAATGCTGTGCGGTATGTGCTTGAAGTTTCATCACCAACACTGCAGCCAACTGAAGGTCCAAATACCACTGTGTCATGATGATCAGCAAATGCAGAGCAGTGTTAATGCTCATGGCTGCACTGAATTCATCTGTGGTGAGTGCTGTAATATGATGTTAATGTTGAGGTACAAATCTTCTGCATTAATATGAGTATGTAACAAAGTCTGTAGCATTAAAACTTAAATGATCATTACTGTCAACAAGCAACCAACTGTGGAACTTTTGTTTGGGATGTGTGTTGTACTGTTCTTTGTCTGTGGACTTAGTGGGATTAACTTCACCTGTATTCAGCTATTCGATATTTTATTATGGTTTGGTAGTTCTGCAAACAGAAACATATGACCACTGATAACTACAAAAAAAGTCTTATCAATTAAAAGGCTGAATTTGAAGTAACATTAAGAAGGTAGTGAAGTACAAACCTCATTTACTCTGCTGTTAAATTTGTAATGTCTACAATGACACATTTTTATTACCTGCTCTGTGTAGTGGGTTTAATGTAACATGTGAGTATGAGGATGCTCTGAAAAGTTCTCGGCCTAACAATTAAAAAACGAATATATAATTTCAAAATTATTTTTATTTTTCAACATAATCTCCCTTAAGACTAATACATTTATTCCAGCGATGCTCCAGCGCCATTATCCCATCCCTGTAGTGGTTCTTCGTAAGATCTGCAAAATACCCCTCTACAGCTGCAATCGCGTCTTGATTCGAAGAAAAACGCTGATCAGCGAGGAAGAGTTTGAGTTTTGGGAAGAGACAGAAGTCAGAGGGAACCAAATCTGGGGAATAGGGTGGATGTTCCAACAATTCATAGTGCAGATCCCTTAATTTTCCTATTGCCAAAACACTTTTGTGGGCGGGTGCAATGTCCTGATGAGAGATGATTTTTTCCTTTTGCAAACCGGGACTTTTCTCATGAATTTTTTCGTCTAGTCTGGTTAAAAGATTGGAATAATATGCTTATGACAGATGTACCAACTTAGGAAAAAAAAATCTTGCCGATAATGTTGCCATCTATGGTCGAGGCCGAGAATTTTTCAGACCACCCACGTCGATAAATAATTCTTCATTAATATCAAAACTTTCAATTCTAAAAACTATTATTCTATTATTCTCCCTACGTTTTAAATTGTATTACTTATAAATTTTAACCTTATTACTTAGGTTATAATGAGGAGCTGAATAATCTATACTCCTCACCCAATATTGCGCGGGTGATAAGATAAAGAAGAATGAGATGGGCGGGGCATGTAGCGCGTATGGGGGAGGGGAGAGGTGTTTACAGGGTTTTGGTGGGGAAACCTGAGGGAAGGAGACCACTGGGGAGACCCAGGCGTAGATGGGAGGATAATATTAGGATGGATCTTCGGGAAGTGGGATGTGGGTGTGTGGACTGGATGGAGCTAG
>Ga0268261_10001670_pt1 | contig 15484 bp, 9 predicted proteins | sample TergutNc150P1_FD_190353 | JGI IMG/M metagenome (GOLD analysis project Ga0268261, IMG submission 190353) | Nasutitermes corniger P1 segment gut microbial community from laboratory colony in Florida, USA - Nc150 P1 (SPAdes) (version 2) | ecosystem: Host-associated > Arthropoda: Insects > Digestive... | reverse complement strand
TATATATGTGTATATATATATATATATATATATATATATATATATATATATATATATACAGAGTATCCAAGAAGGAATGTGCGAGACTTCGGGAGGGTGTTCCTTATGTTAAAGTATACCGATATAACCCAAAACACCTATGTCCAAAGTTAAACGTTTACGGAGATAATGACCAGAGAATAGTGTGGTCTTCTGGCGGGTCCACGCACTGTACCTGTCAGCTGACAAGTATTATCGATGTTTGTCCTTGAATTTGGTGTCGGATTCAAGCTCACACTAGCCGTACAGTTATGTAGTAGGCTTATACCAGAATGCGCAGTCAGCCTTGTTACGTCAGTGCTTGCCATCCATGTGACATGTATAGTGCTTGGAACACTAAGGACAACTACGACATGCGAGCGAGCTTTTTTGTAGTTCAATTTAATGGCTTTATGTCACTCACAAGTTAGTTTGATGTTAAGTACAGATATTAACATTACAGAAACCACATATTCCTGCCAGTTTTAATATGTATCTGGTACTCAACAAGTGTGTAAGAGCTGTCAAAGTTTTAAACTTCTCTGGCCATTATCTCCGTAACCGTTCAACTTTGGACATAGATGTTTTGGGTTATATCGGCATACTTTAACATAAGGAACACCCTCCCGAAATCTGGCACATTTCTCCTGGGACACCCTATATATATATATACACGTTTGTGTGTGTGTGTGTGTGTGTGTGTGATTATTTCAATGTAATTTTAATGTCGGCATTGACTGCTTTGAAATGGAACCTTCCCACAGGTTTCCCTACCAAAATCTCGATGCAAATAACTTTTATTTCTTCCACGTTACATGCTTCATTTTCAACTTTATTTGATCACTGGAAAGTTTTTGTGAACAGTGAAAATCATGAAGCTTCTCATCATAAAAACTCCACACGTCCAAAGTTACTTCGTCCCTCTCAATCCCAAGAAAAAGGATATTGTGTGGAAATATACTACATTTTTTCTATATTTAATTTCTATTAAAAATTTTCAGCGCAAATATTTTTACCTCAGTATATAAGGGAGTTACTCTAGATTAAGTAGAAATGTAAAAATAAGAAAATAATATTTAAAAGCATTTACCGATTGATTTAGTAATGGTGTTATTGTTGACAAATTTATGCACTAATCCACCAAATATATGTAGAGCAGAACTAGCACATTGTGTTTCTACTTAGATATTGAGTTGCATAGGCGAGTGTTCAGCTCTGATTTCAAATACCAGCAAAAAAAGACAGTGTCGAGTTCTGACGTACTTGTGACGTAAAGGTAGAAATTATTCGCTGTGGCACGACACTGACACAAATAATTATTTTGTAGTTATTTTTAATTAATTTCATTTTATTTACGCTCCGTGTTGCTATAGATAAGTACTGTGATGATTTGTTGTGTTGAGTAGAGCGTAGTGATAATTTCTTACCGAAGTTTTTGGACAACCTGTTGGACTCATCCTCAAAGTTCAATAAACATAGAATCTGCACCCTTCAAAATGAGTCAATAACCTTGGGTTGGCACATGAAAAGTGGACATACTGCTTGTTCTAAAGCGTCTGTAAGAAATTAACAATAGACGTCAAGTAATAGCCCTGAATAGCGCTGTTCTCAAATGTCAGGATGTTTGATAAGAAGAACATAAGTTAATTTTGAAAAAAGTCTCTTTAGTTATTACTGAGCAATTTTTCCTGGATTTGACTAGAGGGAATTAAAATGTCTGTGAAAGTGTTCAGTCAGAATAATATTGTCCTTGCTGTCAAGCGAACTTGGCTACTGCCGAACACAAATCAATAACGTAACTGTTACATCTGTCGACTGCCACTTTGGATTATTTTTTACAAAAATGCAACAATTCGGACACAACAAACACTGTTTTTAGACTACGGCTTACACTTTTGCTACCGTAATTTGAAACATTTTGGTTTTTGGACAGTCCTTAGGAGACTTCTGGATCCACATCGGTTTCCGTATGATGGAATTTCTCTATGGGATTTCAGATACTGTATAATCGTTCAATCAAACATTCGTTTCGCTGAATACCATAAAACACCACTTCTGACCCTGCAGATTTGTCTTGTAATCCCTGCTAGTGATATAGAAATAAAAGGAAAAAAACAACTTTACAAAGCAAAGACCTGCGTTCAAAAACTCAACGAGCAGGTTATTTAGTCAGGAAATACCAAGCTAATAGAGAGACGCAATAATTGCACTTCACAAATAGCCCACACTCAATAATATACAGTGCTCAAGTTATATTCCACGCTGCAGGCCGACATGTTGTCAGTCCTCACTATTAATATATGTTATTTAAAGTAACTTCAATTTTACATTTTTTTTTAGATTCATGGTTCCGTGCATCATGATTCAATGTTAATAAAAAGATCCAACTTGATGCAAGAGTACGCAGACATTTATTCACTGCAAAGTCCCTCTACATGTTTCGGGCGTCACAGCGCCCATCATCAGGAGTACTAAAAACTGTAACCGCTACCTCTGATATAGGTCATAGTACTAGTGCAGCTACTTCCATCCAAGGATCAGATCACGTTGGAAGAAAGTAGCTGCAATAGTATTATGACCTATACCAGAGGTAGCGGTTACAGTTTTTAGTACTCCTGATGATTGGCGCTGTGACGCCCGAAACATGTACAGTGACTTTGCAGTGAATAAATGTCTGCGTACTGCTGCATCAAGTTAGATCTTTTTATTAACATTCAATTTTACTCTTTCGACAATATGAAATTTATGTTATTCTCCAATATTTTCGTCTTTTGTAACTGCCTACTCTTTACTGTATAAATATCAGGTCATTGCTGCTTGAGTTTTTAAAAATAAGTCATACAGAAACATGTTTTGTGTTTTTAGGCACATTCTGTTTATAGATTATTGTGACATAGTACAATAATTTGAGAAAATTAGGTCAACCACGAATTCGAAATATAAAAACTGTAATGAAATTTATTGATTCCTATGATTCTTTCATTTGCATTAAAACATCGGTGTTTTTCAAACCTTATGTAATGAAAATTTTAAATATCTTCATATAATTCACACTCACGTTTTTATTTTAGCTGCTCAATTTGCTAAGCTTTTCCTCAACTACCTTATTACTTTATAATTCTGGTACACATACAACCTTAAATACAATGTATTTCTGTATACATATTTACTGGAAAGTGCTGGCATCGAAAACCCGTGGAGATGAGAAATTTGTACCACACATTACCGGCAATGAGGACCAAACATTTTCCTGTAGAATAGGAAATGGATCAAATTCAGGGGGGGTAAAGCAGCCGGTACGTGGCTTTAATCACCCTCTCCCTTCTAGGGGCGATGTCAAAGAAAATGTACAGCTAATAATTTATTCCACCTTTGGTCTTTAATAGAATCTTATAGAATGAAATTTAGTTATTTATAAATTTCGCGTTTTATAGCGTTATGAAAATAAATTCTTGTTTCACTCAATTTTGTAAATAATCTGATTACAGAAATTTTTATTCTTTTTGCTGTAAGCCTATTCACTTCTTCGAAAATTAATCTCACTGCAGTACGAATTTGAATCTGAAGCCAGCCCAATTAAATTACAACAGTTACGTGTACAGGCGTACAGAATAAATGACAAAGTGAAAGGAATCTTAAAAGAAAAGTCGCTTTGTGAAACGATTTAGAAATAAACAAACATTAATAGAATTTTAAGAGGAAACTGCGTGATTCCAACAGACCCTGATACCTCTAAGAGATGTGAATTGGAATGATTCAGTATTAGAGCATGTCATTCCAGGTAACGCTACCTGACATCATGAGACTTACCAACTAAATTACTTAATTACTTACTGATTGGAGCAGAGTTCTTCTTAAAAAAAAAGTTTCTCAGCTAACCAATAAAGTTACCAGACCTTATGGAACCCGAAAGTTCATTACAGCATTCACAATTTCCCGCAGCCATTCTATATTTAGAGCCACCTCAATCCAGGCCATTCCACTTCCTCAAGATTCGTTCGAATATATAACTCTCATCTAAGTATGGATCTTCCAAATGTTCTCTTTTTCTTAGGAATTCCCACCAAATCCTGTATACATGTTTTCACTCTCCCATACGTGCTACGTGTCCCTCCCAATTCATTCCTCTTGATTTGATCTCCCAAAAAATATTTGGTGATGCATAAAGATCACTAAGCTTTTCACAATATTTGGTGATGCATACAGATCACTAAGCTTTTCACAATATTGTTTCTTCAACTCGCCTGTTACTTGTCACTCTTAGGTCCAAATATTCTCCTGAACACCTCTCGATGCACTATTTCTGTACAGCGAGACACACTGGATAACGGAAGGTTTTTGTCGTCCTTCCCTCCTTTTATATATGTTGGTTTAAAACTTTATTTTTTCAAAAAAATTATTTTAATTTTGATTGCTTTTGCCTGTACAACAAATCAAGCTGTATAGAATGTTGCTTGATTATTACCGTTAATTGTATACCAACCGCTTGGAATAATCAATTGAACGTATGTCAATTAATATTGGTTAGAACTTGCGACGTCCTGTGCTCTTATACTGATATGGTTGTTTGCACTGTTCACTATCACTTGGAATGTTACAGTTGATTGTTACAATATATTAACTTGTAATTCTTAAAGAAAGAACACTTGTGTTTGAGATATATTGTTAATTAAATTACCCTACAGAAAATTAAAATAATCTTCACCTCCATCTGTTCCCTACGGACATTATGGAGACTGCCTATATACGTGTGCTAATTGAGAGAGATCCCCAATGGAAATTTTATCACTAATTACATTTAAAGTATTGTAATATGTTTCCCTATAACACAATAGGTTAATGACACTGTCCTATGCAGAAGCTTTGGTAAATGGCTTGCTGCTCCCTTGTGCAGATTCTGCACGTACAAGTCCTTTGCAGACGGGAGCTCCTTCTGAACTGTCACTACAATTGTTACTAACACTGCCCTATGCAGTACTCATAAAGGACTTCTAAAGATAATTTACATGAACCGAGACATACACAGCCGCTTTAAGCCAATATACAGCATTTCTGTTATATTGCGTTTTATTTTGTCCTCTTAAAATGGTCGGCTTACGTGCGAAATTAATTTATTTTCTTATGCTGTTTCAAAGGAAAACTTTTGAACTAGATAATATAATTTTATTGTGCTTTTTCCATATTTAGCTTCAATATTTTATTCCTCTAATTATGTTATGAGGAAGAAACTTTGATCAGATTAAAAATTAATTATCTGAACTATATTTTTATTCGCATAAAATAAAAAAAATATATGTATAACGTAACTAACATTTATTTAGAGACTATGAACACTCTTATAACTCAGACTGTAACGCAGTCTAGCATCATATCAACTGGAACATAACACAGTATAGACGTTTTCCGTAAACAATAAAAATTTGTTTTCATAAAACGAGGTATTTAGACTTGAATCTTAACCAGAAAACACCTAACATTTCTCTCAATCTGTTGCTCCATGTTCCTAAAATAATTCAGATTTAGATTTGCAAGTGTCTCATTCAGATTGCCTGGCACTCTGGTGAAACCTATAGAAACATCCGAACCTACTATCTAATGCTGCTAACTTTTGACTATATCGAGAATTCTGGAAGAAGCGTTTTAAACGTACAAAATACATTATAAGTTCTAAGAACTCTTCAGGAAAATTCATAAGGAAATATTATTAGGTATGAAGGTTATGTATAAGAAGTTGATAAAAATATATGTTAATATATTTAAAAGTCAAGCATCTATACCTGTCTTGATATGTGTAATACTGAAAGACGGATATTCGGAATGGACCATATTTTAAAGGGGAATACCTGCAGCGTGACCCAAAGCAAGAAGTTTTCCAACATAAAGTAAGGGGAAAAAAATTCAAAAATAGAAAGGGGAAATTCAAAATTAACACAAATGAAGGAACAGTAGTACCAGAAAATCCAAAAAATAAAGTTCTCTCTCTTGAAAAGGCTTACTGTAATTTTAAAGAAGAACTTTTAAAATCCTTATGGGACCTGAAATAAGTAGGTAGGATTTGATAAAGCATAAAATTTACCAATGTTTTCAAATAAAATGCCATTATTCTTCCACTGCCGGATCCTGCAGTTGTATGCAATACTCCAATTCGCCTTTTACCAGTTGAAACAGTGCCACTTCCTACAAGGTTTGAATCAGGAACTTCAAAACGTGACTTCCCCTTCTTTCTCACAGCAAACAACTAAACACTGCGACCGACACGTGCTCACAGTTGTACCAATTATTGACTTTTTATGTTTTGAAGTCTGTTGCCAAGTAACTTGGACGAATGGAAATTTAATTGTCAGTTTCCCACACTCGTGACTTTCAAATTAACAATTAATAGTGAGACCGGATAAAGGTCGATTTGTAAGTACGTTCTGTGTGTAGAATACGCAGTTCTTACAGGCTGCAACAGTTTGTTGAATTGTTGCCAGGAAACGTCGATTGATCTTAATTTGTAAAGTTTCGAATGAATAATAAATGGTAAATAAGTTATCAGAACTTCATAAACGTTTTAGAGAGAAAACATACGTGCGAGTCCTTTGCTTCAAACAGCTGCATGGATGAAACGGCGTCAAAGAACTGTCTGGCAAATGGCTGAAATTTATAGTTCAACCACGTTTCTTTCTATGACTTCGTTCCAGCCATCTTTTTCCTCTTCTCTGCAGAGAAATCCACCCTCATATAAAATATATTTTACAATGTCAAATTTTAAATAATATTGCAAAAATATATTTTACTACGCAAATATGGCGTTTTCCTAAATTCTGAAAGCCAAAGAAATTTTTCTTAAATTTACTGTCAGGTTTCAAGTAAGCGTGTGTGACACGTCGAGCAGTATTAGTGTCATTTCATAAGCAATACATTGTCGGTTTTAGTGTAAAATATAACGCACAATTTTTCTTAGGTTAGTTAATAAAACTGAGACTTCAATTTTCGGTAATCAGTAAATGATTACGCTTATATCTTTCATTCAAAGCTTCCTACAAAATATCGTTGAATTGAAACTGTATATGATTCTTTACTAAACTCTTCTGAATTGAATAGCATAAATCCACAATCCTGTTTTGTAAGTAAGCTATTCAAAGAAAGAATGTTCTTCTTCGCCTTACAATATTTACTGATTTGTTGCAGTGACGTTTGTGGTGAAGGAACGTAAAGGGAGTTGAACGGTGTATTTTTTATGGAAAATAATGTTAATTAAAAATTTGACAATAAGAGTACAATAAACGTTGTTGTAATTCTATGCTCTTAAATATGAGTGAGAATCTTCGAAGTTATTTATATTAAACTTTAATGGATTCTGCAAAATATTTTCATGTTTTATAGGGTTTAGACAGCACATTTTCTGTATACTTTAGGGTTTGGTTTTTGGATTTTGCAATTTATCAACACAGAAGAGATGGATGAATATTGGCATAGAAATGGATGTAAAATGAAGTATAGCTGTTTGATTATTTTCCCTAAAATAAAGATAATTAACTTCGGTCACCATTGTGGATCAAAGTAATGCTGATTTCCCTTACGTGTTAACGATCCAGTAATAACGCTACTTTACACAAATTACTAAGTGTGTTGCAGTAATTTCCGAATCACTTTAGACTAGAGAGTAGAAGGAACAGAATGTTAGTAACGTAAGTTAATTTTCAAGAGGGCAGTGAACTTTAATATTGCAGAAAGGCAAATATTTACAAAAATTGCAGGTTATAGGTTCAATTAATAATTTTATTCTTTAAAATAATTTCTCGCTCCTTTTCTGTTGAATTAGGTTTAAGGGTAAAAAAGAAATTTTAGATCGCTCTATTTTCAACCTTCTGAATTTATCTATAAATATTTCAATAACTCTGTAACTATTCTACAACAAACATAATTTTCCACCATACGGAATTTGCTGAATGTTATCTCTTACAATTTGTCCATCACGTTGGATTAAGAGACCTAATTTCTTTATTGATTAAATTTTGTTTATTTCCGTGTCGAATGTACGAGAAGACCAAATTTTTATCTTCACTTCAGAAGGAAATAACCTGTAATTTTCTCGGAAAAAAGAAGACAACATCTCCTGAGGATCAAAAACTATTTCTGCTCCCTAGGCATAAATTTGGACCATGCTTAGAACACATGTGAAACATAAGAGAAACACGTCTTGCTGAATTAATAAGAAAATCTTCTTTTTCCAGAGTTATTAAAGGAATTTTAAAATTATTCTTTGATAAAGAGGCAAGAAAAATAGTGTGACGTACAAGAAAAGTCTACAGATTTAAGGATTTCCAACCAGCTAATGAGACAAACTGAAATATATATATATTTTTTAATTATAAATTATGAGGATAGAGAATTGTGGTAATTTGGGTACTAGATCTAAGCCATAAACTTTAATATTAACTGGCTAGGAAAATTATATTTCCTTTAACAAATTAGTGCAGATAAATTGAATTCCTCAGTAGTTAAACATATGTCAGTTTAGCTTCCAAACAATTTCATTTTATACTAATTTACTATACCTACATATTTACAGAAATGTCATGGTTTATGGGTAATATAATTATTTGTTCAAAAGATTTAATTAGCAGAAGTTACGTAAATTTTACAGAACAAGTGCCCACAATCGCCAAATTTGTTCCTTGTTAACCCTTATCTTGCTAACGTGGAGAATAGGGTGAGCTCCTAATAATGCCAGCAGAAGGCAGATGGGATTTAATTAGGCCTTTAAAGAGTTAATTAAGTGTTTGTAATACGCAAGTGTAGCTGACCCAATTAAGATAAGCTGGCTGCTGCATACTTACCAGTCTGTTAGTGTTCATTTTTAAATCAGAAACAATATCTAAGCCTTTCCTCTTGCACAGTATCTAGGGTTCTGTTACCGTTTATAACATATGATATATTTATTAAGTGCAATTGTTTTGTCACCCGGTGGAAGCACATATTCAGAATGAAACCGTTCCTTTGCGTGTCTAACTTATCAATAATTCAAGTGTGTTTGCATGACAAGCTGATGTAATAAGACGTAGTGTGAAAAAAAACAGTCGTTTGAAGAAATGACGTGCTAACGGATACGACGTCCTTAAATAAACACAAACTCTGACATCAGAGTTTCATTCCTGCTCTAAAATTATTGAAAAAAATAGTGGATAATAGAGATTTTTGTTAATTACCCTAAATTAATACCAATTACGCATGAAAACGTCAGAATAATAGGATAAAATGGTTTAGGAATTTCGTGTATCTACCTATACATTACAGTCTAACAGTAAATAATAATACTAATTTAGGTGTGTGCCTTATAGAACTTTGTATGGTGTAGTCCTGACGAGCGACTTATTCTTAGGAGTGTTCGGAAAATGCGATAAACGACTATTAGCTTCTTTATGTCTCTCCGTCCGCATGGAACAACCCGGTTCCCATGAGAAGAATTTTCAATAAATTTAATATTAGAGTCCCTTACGAAACTTTTTGCGGAAAATTAATTTTTAAAATTAAAATAATTATTGAAATTTTTGTTTATATATATAAGCATAGTTATGAAAATATTTTCCAGGTTTCTTCTCAGAATGAAAAATATTTCTGAAGAACGTAGTCGAGAAAATCTATACACGTATTTTATGTTCAAGAACTTTTTTCACTAACTCTTGTCTGCTTTGAGATAAGGTAAAGATAAATTGTAGAGTCAGATAAGCTAGAGATGACAATAAAATACGGAGCATGTGCTTTGCATTTTGAATGATTAAGACTACAAAAACACACACTAATTCCTTACTCATTGCTTTTCCACTTTGAAAATTTTTATGCGAAGTTTTCTCAATAGTAACTTCTATGTACGTCGACCATCTTTTTAAAACTTTTCTAACGCAAATATTCTGAAGAAGTAACTAGATGTCTTCGCTTGTAAGAAACAGCTGCGGGAGATAAAACGTGATCGATTCACAAATTTTTTAAACCTTTAGTCGAAAATCATTCTTCAGATTAATCTTATAAGATATCATGTTCTGTTGCAAGGTTCAAGTAAATTGATTAAAAATTCAGTCAAACACGATTCAACAAATGAGACTCCAGACTGCTAAAAATTTCGATTCATATGGTATCATCATCAGGCAATTTATTCAACAATTTTTAAAGTGCCAAACACTGAATTATAACTTGAGTCTTGCATATCGTTAGTCATTTTGACAGCGGGTGAATTTCCAGACTGCGTAAGTATGGGTGATTGTGATAACATATATCCTTGCATAAGGATACCAATGTTTCGGAGGAAATCTACGCTTCCATCTACATAGTCAAAAACATTTCATCTCTAAAGTTTTAAATACTCGTCTTATTAGAGATAATCTACATTTTATGCTTGAAATCACGTGTCTGTTTGAAAGAATTTACAATAAAAATTTGATCAAATGTAGAAGTCGGAAAAATTTAACAAAAAATTTACATTACGATGAAGGATAACAATTTCATTTAACATAACTTTAAACGTAACGCGACTTTAATCAGGTTGACACGAAAGCTTACCACTGAAATAAAACCAAGTGTTCTGCTGCTTATTTCAGGTGATAAGAAAACGGACCACAGGGCAGTGAAGGGTGGTTGTGCAAATTCTTTATTTCGAACACTAGGTGAGGCCGGGTGGTGATCTTTACATCACTGACAGTTCTGCCCCTGGATTTGACCTAGATCTGAGCGATTGATTGCAGCATCCAATGAAAAAGTAATTGCCTTAAGATTGATATTAAATTCATTCAGTCTTATCGCTGAAACCAAAAAAAAAATATCACGCGTAAAAATCAGGAACGCTGTTACAAGAAATACAGAGATTTTCGAAGCAGTCGTTATATTGGAATTACGAACTGCACAAAAGCTAGGGTGACAACAGCTTTACAGGACATTTCTCGCGCGCTTTAATAAGTATAATTAAAACTGAACATGACTTATTTCCTAATAATGTTTTAAATTATTATTTATGGACTAACACAACCCTTGACAAACTATGATATTTGCTAATAAGATCTTCGATACATACAATAAATTGAAAGAAAGTCAAATATTACACAAACGACACACCGTTATGCTAGAGATTCTTGTGCTGTCCGTTTCTAATCCTATAAGTGCACGCAAAACAAAATTCACGTTCAGGCTGTTCACCGAGTGCATAAATCTGTGTGATGTCTGTGAGAATATATTTAATACAAAGAAACTAACAATCAATCTGCTACCTGAACAACAGTACGAATCCTATTCAAAACTAGGTAATGGGATCCTTCTGTGGATATTTCAGCAGTAGAATCGTAAGAAAAAACAAAAATAACGAAGTTATAATTCAATAAGAAAAGCCATCAATCTCTATATGAGTGGATCACAGGAGCTGTTTTATACGTTACTGGCCAACAAATTTAATATTTGATTTTATACTCGCCTGGTCTAAATATAAAAAGAATAAATTTTCTGGCGAGTAAATTCGAGCAAGTGAATTTCAAATACTTTAAAATTTACTCGTTATTCCCTGGTTGCTTTATTATTCCACATGTCAACTCAAACGTTGCAAATAATACAGCTAGTAAATACCTTGTGATTAGGAACTATAGTCCCCTGTTCTTTTCTCAAAGGTCGAAAAAAAATAAAATTTTGCACGTGCTTCTGTGTAATCAGTAGCAGCATAAAAAAAAAGGAATGGCAGCCCACCGAATAACAACATTACTAACTTTTGCTTAACAAGCAATTGCACAACAACTCGACAATAAAACAAATGACACTTAGACACCAGCCTTTCAAAAGCAGATAAAATGCAGGTTGCATATGATACAAGTTGAAGCTGTAACATTCGTCAAGTGGGTGAAGGACAGCTATCTTCCGAGATAATATTTTATGCTTATTCCTGTTCAAGGAAATCTAATAGTTGTATAAATCTGCTTCAACAACACGATCAATAATTTCAGTAACTCGCCTCATCAGTGGGTCCCCATGCATAATTATCATTGATTTGCTTAAGTCAAACCTACCCCGTCTTCTACCCTGCACAACATGGGTTTAGAGTTCTCACCGACAAAGTTTCCACTAGCTTAATTACCTTCAGCAATTATATGGGGCATCAAAATTGATATATTCTTGTGATACTTTGCCCAGATCACACAAACCTCATACGATAAACAATTCACATGAATTCTTTGAACATTTTCTGCTAACTTTTCGTCATCATTCTTCAAAATGAAACTGTATTCTGGTGGGTAGGCAAGCTTAATACCTGAGTCAAACAGTTCATCCATATTTTGAATTGGTGTTTTGTAGCCAGAGTTAATAAGAATCCTTGTGAGAAACGCCTGGAACACTGTGCTGAAAGCCAGAGAAAGACACCCAAGTGAGGAACAGCAAACGCAGTGACAGTGTGCCTGGTATCGTTGACACTGCCATCCCTAGAATGACACCCCAAATGTTGGTCAACGAACTTGTCAGTGTCTTGTACCCTTGCCACTCAGACGTCCAGCTGTATATCCCAAGAAGTTTAGTAGAAATGGTAGCAGTCACAATCGATATGATCAGAACTATCCACAGTTCGACGGAGAGTATTCGAAAGATGCTGCTGCATCTTGGATATTTGACAGAACACGGTACATACCAGCGGATACTCATAATACTGTAGGAATTTGTGGATTCCAAACCTGATTTAAACAGATAATGTGATCCCACATCACTCACTGCTATGTCAAGTTTCTTTACATAAATAACACTAAATATATTAGCAAATATTGACCAATAGGTCGCTTCAAAACCTTCTGATGTAGAGACATGAACATATGTCACATTCATCTCCTGCAAAACGACCCGTAGTAACTCATACTCCAAGCTTTTTTTTATACATCCCACCATTACGATTGGAATCGTTGTTGTGAACATAATTCCTAATTAAATCCCAATGATCTTCAATTACATATGCTTGCATAAGACAGAACATGAAACACTTTATGAGATTTACTGGAAACAAATCAGTGTTTTTGGTGAAATGCCCTTCTGCAGAAATTACCCAACTGTCCAATAGGGTGATATCTTTCACCTCAGAACAAAGATCTGAACTTTGATATGGAAACCAAGTGTACACACCAAATTTCATGCCTGTGTCTACATCATTAACTTTTATTTGTCTCATAAGTTCTTTGTTTGTTTCGTACTGTTCTGGGCTTACGATAATTATATTATATATTCTATAAACCGACAAATTAATAAATATTTCTATTTTTTGCCACGTTGAGAATTTATTTGCTGTGGCCACGACAAATCGAGCTTCAAAATTCCAGACAATTTTAAATTTATTTTCTCTATTGAGAACTATTTGCAGAAAAAGGAAATGGTTAAAACATTTCGAGATATACCCATCCGGTAGTAACATAATGTAACTACCATCTTTATCTATGAAGCCTGCTTCATCGTTTATGCTAATATTATCATCAACAATAACAACAACAGGTCAGATAGAAGTTCACTGGATCTCTGTAAACATTTCCTGCTGCACATCTAGGTAGGTAGACGGTGATGATATCACGACACTTCGCCCTGTTGAGAAATGTCTGTGGCTGATATATGTCAGACAGCGAACCAAGTGGATTTCCTGTAATGTAAGAGATGTACATGGCAGCAATTCTCCTTTCGTAATTCCGCTGAAAAGCAGTATCACCACCAGGATGACTTACTATTTTTCATTCTACAAAAAACTCAACTCACTTTCAGTTGCTCTGTACCGTACAATTCTCTATTTATTGCCAGATTTCACAATCCTCTCCCAGTACCTAGGAGATGACACTGGGATTATCAGGTTACTGCACAATGGTTTGTCCTTACCTCTATCAGTGTTTGGGTAATTTAATGGATTCTCTTCAAGGTGTTTAAATCACATTTCAAAATTAAGTACTTTAACTTTCAATTCATAGAGCCAAAAGTGCTGAAGTGGTATGGGGATTTTATTTTTACTAATAATGAGGGTAATACGGGACGTTTCTGATTTTCTAGGACTTTTTCCATTGTTTTAAAACATTTATGATTTTCTCATTACAAACAAAATTTATTTCATATTTTACTAAAAAAATGATAGGCTATATCGTGCCATGGCCGCTAGCTTTTACGTGAATACTTCTTTAAGGGCCGAAAGACATGAATTGAACCCATTTATAATCACATTTATTTACTGACACACTTTATTTATGAACACATTTATTGTTTGCTACGTAACATTAGTCTATTGAGTACAGGCCTATGATACGAGAAGTATGAAGCATGTGTTAAAGTCTGTACGAAAATGTTTCTAGTGAATGTTGGATCTACGCACGTATTGCCCAGAGCTGTAGACGCCGAACTAATGCGATCCAAATTGAATTAGGATTTCATAAAGTTTACAAATAATTTGTTTTTCATAATGTCCATGTTGAAGTCACCGCACAGTAGAATTGGAGTCTCGGTGTCGGGGTTCAAGTTTGGAAAGATCAGTCTAATGGCTGGTACAGAGCACGCAGGCATTTTCGCTCCCTGTAAGCTTTAGCTCTTTCGGCTGGTGTGAGTCGCACCTTTCTGGACTCTTCAAGGTGTGAGCTAGCAAGTCGTGCCCGTTTCTTCGATTTTTGTTTGTACATTTTACACATGTAGCGGGACATTTCGACGTTTTGTCCGATTTTTTCACTAAGTCCTACACAATTCGCACAAATATGAAAAATTCAGTATTTTATTCCACTAGGTCTATTCTTTGAGAGATTTTGCGTCGATTGACACCCAGATCAGCATGACGGGACCACGCGTCTGCGAGCTATGGCCGCTCAAAGAGGGACAAGGTAACAAAGAAGTGCGTAAAAGTATATAATGTGAAACGTAAAGATTTGTAAATTTCACCCAATAATTTTTTGTTTATAAAATCGAGAAGAATAAGAGGGACGGGGCTTGTAGCGCGTATGGGGATAGGAGATGTGTATACATGGTTTTGATAGGGAAGCCTGAGGAAAGGAGACCAATTGGGAGACCCAGGCGTAGATGGGAAGGAAACTAGTCAAGAAATTTCCCTCAATTTGGAAGCCGATATTTCACATTTATATCCACAAGTGCCCACCACATATCAATATTATGATCCAGTTCACTCCACACCATATCCCACAAACCACATCATGGATATCCATCTTAACCCTTATTCTGCTAACGTGGAGAATATGGTGAGCTCCTAATAATGTCAGCAAATGGCAGATGGGATTTAACTCGGCGTTTAAAGGGTTAATATTATTCTCTTATCACATACTTTGTCTCCCAAGTGACATCTTCCCCTCCGGTTTCCCCACTGAAACCCTGTTTAACCCTTAAAAGCCCGAATTAAATCCCATCTGCTATTTGCTGGCATTATTAGGAGCTCACCATTTTCTCCACGTTAGCAGGATAAGGGTTAAATTATTAACCTTTAGGCGACTAATGTCAT
>Ga0268261_10001669_pt1 | contig 15490 bp, 15 predicted proteins | sample TergutNc150P1_FD_190353 | JGI IMG/M metagenome (GOLD analysis project Ga0268261, IMG submission 190353) | Nasutitermes corniger P1 segment gut microbial community from laboratory colony in Florida, USA - Nc150 P1 (SPAdes) (version 2) | ecosystem: Host-associated > Arthropoda: Insects >... | reverse complement strand
GTTTTTGGTGTCTTACTACATGCCCCATTCTCATTAAATGAAGGTGTCCATATATCTGTAACAGATGCTCTTTTCATGGCTACCTCTGCCTTTACTTATACAGGGCTTACGACAGTAAATATCCCTGAGACTTTTAATATTGTAGGACGTATCTTTTTAGTCATCTTCCTCCAAATTGGTGCAGTAGGCTTAATGTCTGTAAAAGCGTTCATCTATACATTGATCCATAAGAAAATATCTACAACCGATCGTATTTCTCTAGCAACTGAACAAAGACAATACTCACATACAAACATCATCAAGATAATCAAGAAATCAATCATCATCTTATTCTGTGTTCAAATATTCTTTACCATATTAATTGGAATTCATCTAATGATGTTTTATGACTTTGGGGTCCTACAAGGTTTATGGTATGGCTACTTCCATGTAACTGCAGCATTAACTAATGGTGGATTCGATTTATTTGGGAACTCACTACAAGGCTTTAGATATGACTATACCTTCCAAATCTTAATTATGATTGTGATTGTAATAGGTGGATTAGGTTTTCCTATCTTGGTTGATATCTATGAATTTATAAAAGCTAAATATTATAAAAAACCATATCTTATCTCTTTATTCACAAAGATATCACTAACAACTACCTTTGTCTTAACCTTATTTGGATTTGTGGTTTTATCTTTTACAGAGCTTAGAACCATCTATGCTGAGTATAGTTTAATAGAAAGTATCTTCTTTGTCTTATTCCAAACAGTATCCTCAAGATCTGCAGGGTTAACGACTATGTATATCAACTCATTCTCTCAATCAGGACAACTAGTCTTAACCTTCTTGATGTTCATTGGTGCAGCTCCTGCTTCTACTGGTGGTGGTCTTAGAACCACAACCTTTGCGATTATCTTTTTATACTTTAAATCATTCGCTAGAAGTAAAAATGACATTGTTGCATTCAATCGTACGATACCTAAAGAAACAGTCTTTAATTCATTTATGACAGTCTGTGTTGCCTTTATCTTCATGGCAACTGCGGTATTCTTAGTATCTTTTATGAATCCACAATTCACTACCAATCAAATACTATTTGAGATCACATCAGCCTTTGGAACAACCGGTATGACTTTAGGTATTAGTGCCGAACTAGATGTCTTAGGTAAACTCGTTATCGCGTTGATTATGGTTGTAGGACAGGTAGGTATCACCACTATGTTATTGATATTATTTGAAGATAAATCAGATGAAAACTTAATCAGATACCCTGAAGAAAATGTACCAATTGGGTAAGAAAATTGATCTAATTACATTAGAAAGTACATTAGAAAGTTTAATTCGTAAAAAAATTAAACTTTTTTTGTTTGTGTTATTTACCAAACAATCCCAAGCATAATACAATGTAGTTACCTTGCAAGGGAAAGTATTAAAAAGTGATATAAAAGATAGTATTTAAAAGTGAAATAAAATATGAAGGAGAGAAAGATGAATTATTTAAATTTAATTAAAGATAATTATAGTAGAAGAGAAGTTGTTGAATTATTAAAGAATTGTTCAGCGGATAAATTAAGAGAATGTGAGCGAAAAGGTTTAATTAAATTATTACCAAAAGATCAACAAGCTTATAACAAGTCTTATACAAAAGAAAATGTAGTACAAGCACATATTATTTTTGAATTATTAGATAATGGGTTTGATAAAGACGAAGTAAAAAGAATTATTGAAAGTGGTTCTGACACTGAGCAACAATATCAGCTTTTAAATAAGTTATCTGTAAACAAAAGTGTAGAAGCAGTAAGAAACAGCAAAGAACAAATCTTAAGTGAATTAATGAAAGGTTCTAAACTTGATGATAGTGTTAAGTTACAATACCAACCGAATTTTGAATTAAATTATGTGCCAGGTCTATCTGGAATTGGTTTTACAGAATATGTAGATAATCTTGATCAATTAAGATTTGAACGTACATTTACAGATTTCTACATTGGCTTACTAGAAGGAGGAGCAAAAAATTTTATGAATGATCAACCATATAAGCTTGTCTGTACTGTAAAAAAAGAAAATTCTTACTATAAGAGTGATATCTTAAATGAAAGAACTGAATTGCTTTATAAGATAGATAAACTAAAACAACATAATGTTAATATAGATAAGATGTATTTCGATATTTTGAACTATGATTTTATAGATAAGTTAACGTGTGATTTTTCAAATGCAGAAACTATCGAACAACTAAAAAAAGAATTAACCAAAAAAGTTGAGGATTATACGGTAGAAAAATTCCAACAAAATTGTATAGATGAAGTAGTATGTAATATTACAGATGAATTAGATATTCACAATTTAGTAGGCGCAATACATCATTATGTATTTTACTTAGACTGGGAACAAACGATAAGTGAGAATGGTATCGTTGAGAATTTGAACAATTATAAAGAAAGGTTATTATCTAAAATAAATGACATTAAAAATAAGAATGATTTTGATGTATTAATTAATGATAAAGAGGGCATTGATGGCTTAGTACCTTATGTTGATATTATTGAGCAGGAACTTGAATATAGTAAGCTAGAAGAAAGTGAGGACATCTATCAGGTTACTTGGTGTGCTTATAGAGAAAATAGTAATTCAGCATTTATCGATCAAGAATTAATCGAGCTTCGTTTAAGTAATCTTGTATCATCATATTTTAAGGATACATCAAGTAGAAGGATTAGCGATTATTTTATGGATAGTTATGTAGATGTTCCTGTGAAAGATTTACAAGATATGTATTTAGATAATATAAAAGTTGCGGCAATTTTCAATACAAGCAAAGAAGAATTAGAAAAGAACGCTTCAAATATCATTGGTATGTTTAGTGATGAATTAGAATCTTTTGATTTGGATGTAAATGAAGAAGAAGGATTCAGAATTGTTTTTGAAGCTAGGGAAGATAGACTAGCAAATCAAGGAAAGGTAGAATATCCAATTAAATAAGTGTCATTTTATTAGAGTACATGTAGTTGATATTAAGTATTTCATAAGTAAGTACATTATGTATAAAATAAGGCATATCCTATACTATAAGTAAACAGCTTATGTATAATATATCTAGAATTTTATATAAAGGGAGATTTATTATGTCAAATCAAGAGTTATTAGATCGTATCTACCATCTAGATTGTGAAGAAACACAATTAGAAATTCTAGATATTATTCAAACTAAAATGAATAAAAAAGAATCTGATAAAAGCCAATGTAACTTTGATTACAATGGAGACATGAAAGTAAAATCAGACATTTGTGTATTTGAATAAGAAGTAATAAACTTATCGCATGCGGTAAGTTTTTTAGTTAGGAGGCATTATGGTTTATTCTAGAAGGTATGAAATCAGTAATGAAGTATTAAATGCGATAAGTCATGGTCTAGGTTTTATCCTAGGTATTTTTGGTTTTATTCTTTTATTTAATAGAGGCCTACAAGAATCACCACTAGCCTTATTTGCTTATGTAGTTTATGGTTCTAGTATCTTAATATTATTTCTAGCGTCAACCCTTCTTCATAGCTTTAGTTTTACTAAAGCAAAGAAGGTATTTACCATCTTTGATCATTGTGCCATCTATATATTAATTGCAGGTACTTATACACCTTATGCCTTATTATTATTTGGAGGTAATCTAGGTTGGATAATATTCTCAGTAATATGGATTATCGGAATAGTTGGTATCATCGATAAAATAGTCTTCAATTCTAAAGTAGATCACGTATCTAAAAAATCTACAATAATCTATCTACTAATGGGATGGTTATCTATATTCTTAATGATACCTTTATTTCAAAGATTACCCTTATATGGTTTCTTACTCTTAATATTAGGTGGTCTATTATATAGTATCGGTTCTATCTTCTATTTAAAGAAATTTAAATATAACCATGTACTGTGGCATTGTTTTGTAATAGGTGGTGCCTTCTCAATGTTTCTATCAATATACTTATCTTTGTAATGTACTAAAAGTGGAAACTATTATACAAAAGATAAAAAATATTGTATGATATAAAATGATTTTTAAGAAAAAGAGGTATTATAAATGGAAAAAGTTTTAGTTTTTGGACATCAAAATCCTGATACAGATACAATATGTTCCGCAATCGCTTATGCTTATTTAAAGAAAGAATTAGGTATGAATGCTGAAGCGGTAAGACTAGGTAACGTTTCTAGTGAAACACAATATGCCTTAGATTACTTTAAAGTAGAAGCTCCTAGACTAGTAAATACAGTAGCTAATGAAGTAGATAAAGTTATCTTAGTTGATCACAATGAAGTTAAACAGAGTGTTTCAGATAGAGACCAAGTACAAATTATTGAGGTTATTGATCACCATAGAATTAATGGTTTTCAAACAGAAGAACCACTATATATGAGAGTAGAACCAATTGGTTGTACAGCTACGATTGTTTATAAATTATTCAAAGAAAACAATGTAGAGATTCCACAAGAGATTGCGGGCTTATTATTAAGTGCGATTATATCTGATACATTATTATTTAAATCACCGACATGTACACCACAAGATACTAATGCGGCACAAGAGTTAAATAAGATTGTTCAAGTTAATTTAGAAACTTATGGTATGGATTTATTAAAAGCTGGTACTAAGACAGATGGTATGACTATTGATGAGTTATTAAATGTAGATGCTAAAGAATTTGGTATCGGTGATAATAAGGTAGAAGTTAGTCAATTAAATACAGTTGATATTGATGAAGTCCTACAAAAACAAGAAGCTTTAGAAGCTAGAATGAATGAGATCATTAAAGAAAAGAATTTAGATTTATTCATGTTTGTGATTACTGATATCGTTGAAACTAACTCTAAAGCAATCGTTTTGGGAGAAAAATCATCACTAGTAGAAAAAGCATATAATGTACCTGTAGAAAACAACGTTATTTTCTTGAAGGATGTTGTTTCAAGAAAGAAACAAATCGTACCAATTATCACAGAAGCATTATCATAATATTAAAAGTGGTGAAAACCACTTTTTGTTTAGGGGGATAAATTATGTTACTATCAGATTTCGCATTTAGAATCGCACTAGCGATTATTCTAGGATTTGCGATAGGTTTAGAAAGACAATTAACAGGACATGCTGCTGGTATTCGTACCAATGTATTAGTTGCTTTAGGTGCAGCTATGTTTGTTATGTTTTCACATCTAACAACGACAACCGATATGACTAGAATCGCAGCCCAAGTTGTTACTGGGGTCGGTTTTCTATGTTCGGGTATCATCTTTAAAGAAGGTCTAAATGTCAAAGGATTAAATACAGCAGCGACATTATGGTGTTCTGCAGCAATCGGAGTTTTATCAACTACCGGAATGGCATATCATGCCTTAATCGCAACAATCATGTTGATAGTGAGTAACTTGTTACTGAGATTAATCTCTGATCGTTTACCATCTTATTCAAGTCAAGATGATGAAGGACATACCTACATGATTACGATTTCTTGTGATGAAGCAGAAGAATTCAACATTCGTCAAACAATGATGGAACATATTAAAAATGATAGTAAACTATTGTTGGTTGACTTAGAATCTGCGGATGTTATTGGGGATAAGGTTGAAATAGAAGCAACAATACAAACCAATGGTCGTCGTAAAGATGAAATGATAGAGAAGGTCGTATCTTCTGTAGCTAGTGAAAAAGGAATTACTAAAGTAGGATGGAATTTAGAATAATTGTGGACTTTAAGCATTTTAAATGAAAAATCTAACTAAATAGTTTAGACTATCACTTATGTAAAGGAAGTGATCTTATTAAACGTTTAAATCTATTAGTTAGTTTATGTCTTTTATTATTTATGATATTTTCATTAGTATTAGATATATCCGCCAATCTTAAAATAAGTAACAATAAAGTCCTTCAACTAGGACAATTAGTTACTATTAAGTACAGTGAAGTTGACTATACGATAGTCACTGTTCCTAGAAGGTATGTATCTAATTTTGATGATGGTTATGAAGGTAGTGTAACTAGTGTAAGATTTATTGTACCAGGTTACTTAAATGAAGAAGAAAGAGCTAACTTTCTACAAGAACAAATAAACAATAACAACTAAATAACTAAGGTAACGAAATGTTACCTTTTTTTGTCTTTATTATTAAAATATTGTACAAAATGAAAAACATCATATATAATATATGAACAAGTATTCATATATTAAGGAGTGATAGTTATGGCTATTAAAAAACATAAATATTATTTAAAAGGATTAGATTGTGCCAACTGTGCTAATTCTTATGAGAAAGAATTAAACAAGTTAGACTATATTGATAGTGCTACTGTAGATTTTACCAATCAAACACTATTTGTGGATTACGATGATAAAAACTATGACAAGCTTGCGAAATTCTCAGAACATTTTGAAGATAAGATCTATCTAAGTGAAGATAACGATGTAGAAGAAGAGGAAGATGACTTCTCTAAAACTAAGTTAATTCTTATCATTGTAGCGGTCTTATTAACTGTGTTAACCTTCTTTGTTCATTTTGATGAAAGAATCAAAGTATCTATCTTAGTTGTAGCTTATTTATTGGCAGGTTATGATATTTTAATCAAGTTAGTTAAAAACCTTGTTAAAGGTAAAGTATTCGATGAAAACTTCCTAATGGGTGTTGCTACTATCGCAGCCTTTGCGATAGGGGAATACAAGGAAGCTATCATGGTAATGGTATTTTATAAAATAGGAGAATTCTTCCAAGATCTAGCGGTTAATCGTTCTCGTAAATCAATTACTGCTCTAGTAGATATCCAAGCTAATACCGCTAATCTAGTAGATGGTGATACGATTAAGGTAGTAGACCCTAAAGATGTGAAAATAGGGGATATTATCTTAGTTAAACCAGGTGAAAAGATACCTTTAGATGGTTCTATTGTAGAAGGATCAACCTACCTTGATACAAAAGCTCTTACTGGTGAATCGGTAGCAGTTGCGGTTAAAGAAGGTGATGAAGTATTATCTGGATCTATCAATAATGAATCAGTTATTAAAGTAAAAGTAGATAAACCTTACGAAGACTCTACGGTATCTAAGATACTAGATTTAGTAGAGAATGCCTCTGCTTCTAAAGCACCTACAGAAAAGTTTATTACTAAGTTCGCAGCTATCTATACACCAATTGTCGTAGTAATTGCGATCTTAGTTGCATTGGTACCACCTTTAACATTTGCTTCTGCCGATGGTTTCTACCCTTGGATTTATAAAGCCATTATCTTCTTAGTTGTCTCTTGTCCTTGTGCTCTAGTATTATCAATTCCTTTAACCTATTTTGGTGGTGTTGGTAATGCCTCTAGACATGGTATTTTAGTAAAAGGTGCTAATTATTTAGATATCCTTTCTAATGTTGATACATTTGTTTTTGATAAGACAGGTACACTTACAAAAGGTAACTTTACAGTGGTTGATATCATCCCAAATAATGTTAGTAAAGAAGAGTTATTAGAGATAGCTGCTGAAGTAGAATCATTATCTAATCATCCAATTGCTAAAGCGATAATCAATGATTATGGTAAAGAAGTAGATTCTTCTTTAATCTCTAACTATCAAGAGATATCTGGTCAAGGGATCAAAGCTAATATTGGTAAAGATATAATTCTAGCTGGCAATGATAAGTTAATGAATGAAAATAAGATAAAATTTGACTTACAAGATACACCAAATACATTAATTTATCTAGCTAGAAATAATGAATATATCGGATGTATCATGATTGCAGATGAGATTAAACCAGATACTAAAGCAGGACTAGATCAATTAAAAGCATTAGGTATTAAAGATTTAATCATGTTGTCGGGTGACAATGATGGTATAGTAACAAGTATCGCTCAAAAATTAGGATTGACCAAATGGTATGGTAAGCTATTACCTCAAGATAAGGTATCTAAATTAGAAGAAATCCTTAAACAAGAACAAGGTAAGGGTAAAGTTGCCTATGTTGGAGATGGTATCAATGATGCCCCTGTCTTAGTTAGATCTGATGTAGGTATCGCAATGGGTGGTGTCGGTAGTGATGCGGCTATTGAAAGTGCGGATGTTGTGATTATGAATGATGAGATATCTAAACTAGCTACCGCCATCAAAATCTCTTATAAAACAAAGAAGATAGTTAAACAAAACATAGCTTTGGCATTGGGAGTTAAACTAGTAGTTGTGATTCTAGGATTATTAGGAATGGCTCAAATATGGGAAGCAATCATCGCAGATGTAGGGGTAGCATTACTAGCGATATTGAATACCTTACGTATCTTGAATGATAAGGGTGTTGATGATGGAAATGGTACAAATATGGGAAGCGATCATCGCGAATGTAACAGTAGCAATACTACCGATGATACTGAATACTTGACGTATCTTCAATGATAAGGGTGTTGATGATGGAAAATAACGAATTATGTTTAGAAGACAACTTAACATGTAGTGATGATAAGATTGATTTATTAAATGAACAAGAGGCATATAACCTTGCTGATTTTTATAAAGTATTTGCAGATAAAACAAGAATAAGAATCTTACATTTACTATCTAAAGAAGAAATCTGTGTCCATGAAATCGCAGATATACTTGAGATGACTCAATCATCTATCTCACACCAATTAAAAATGTTAAGACAAGCTAACTTGGTGAGTGTCCGTAAAGTAGGTAAACATGTCTATTACCAACTAGCAGACAATCATGTTTTAGATATTTTAAAAAATGGTTTAGATCATATTAAAGAATAGGAGATATCTATGTATAAACTACTCGTCCAACAAAAATTATTCTCATTAGGTGAGAAATTCACCATTACTGATGAATTAGGTAATCCTAAGTACTATGTACAAGGATCTGTCTTTGAGATACCTAAGAATTTTATAATTTATGATATGAATGAACAACCTTTAGCTAAGGTAGAACGTGTTTTAAATAGTTTCTTCTTACCTAGATTTACCTTATCAATCCATAATGAAGTAGTAGCTAGAATCAATAAAGAATTCTCTTTCTTACCTAAATATTCGATTGAAGGAAAAGATATTAAAATCAATGGTAATTTCTTTGGTATGGATTTTGAGATACTACATAATGAAAAGAAAATAGGTTCTGTTAATAAATCATGGTTTAAACTAGCTGATCAATATGCGATAGAAATTGATGATTCAAATAAAGAGTTATTAGTATTAGGAATAGTCCTAGCAATTGATTATGTGAAACGACTACAAGATGGTAATTAATCTATACTGAAAGGTATAGATTTTTTTATATAAATTATTTTCTTTTTATGTGCAAAAATATATGAAATAAACTAATAAATGATTTATAATATATGTAAACAAATACTTATATTTAAGGAGAATATATGAAAGCAGTAATGAAAACTAAACCTGAAAAAGGTTTTGAATTATGTGAAATAGAAGAACCGGTATTAAAGTCTAGTGATGATATTAAAGTTAAGTTAATCCAATCATCAATTTGTGGGACTGATTATCATATTTATAAGTGGGACCAATGGAGTCAAAACAATGTATCTATCCCACATATTAATGGACATGAAGGACTAGCTAAGGTAGTAGAAATTGGTGAGAATGTTACCAATGTAAAGGTAGGGGATACCATTGCCTTTGAAACACATTTCTATTGTGGTCATTGTTACATGTGTACCACAGGAGATGCTCATGTTTGTGAAAACATGAAAATACTAGGTGTCCATACCGATGGTATATGGGCTGATTATGCGGTTATCCCAGCCAATATCGCCTTTAAGATTGATCCTCGTGTTGATTTAAAATATGCGGGTATTATGGAACCTCTAGGTAATGCGGTACATACCATTAACTATTCTAATGTCCTAGGTAAACATGTTCTAGTATCAGGAGCAGGCCCTATTGGTATTATGGCGGCAGAGGTAGCATCTAAAGCAGGAGCTGCTACAGTAACCGTATTAGAGATTAATGACTTTAGAAAAGAGATGTTGTCGAAGGTTAATTGTTTTATCGTTGATCCAATTAAAGAGAACGCTTTAGAAAGAATAAAAGAAATTACCGATGGTCGATTAATCGATGTGGTATTAGAGATGACTGGTAATGGTGATGCTTTTAACAACTGTATTGATTATGTGCATCCTTGTGCTGATATGAATATACTAAGTGTGTATCCATCTTCTAAGATAGATATCCGTATGAATGATATCGTCTTTAAAAACATACGACTACAAGGTGTTACAGGTAGAAGAATCTTTGATACATGGCATATCGTTAATGGTTTACTAGCGAATAATGTCTTAAATAAAGAAGTACTAGATGCGGTATTAACACATACTTATAACCTAGAAGATTTTGAAGAAGCATTTAAGATTATTGAAGCTGGACAAGCTGGAAAAATAACCTTAAAAATAAATGAATTGGAGTAAGTAATGGGATTATTAGAAAATAGAATTAATGAAGAATTAAACCAAAGAAAAGAAACTAATACTTATAATAATATTAAAGTATTAGAAGGACCACAAGGTGCTTATGTAAAGATAAATAACCAAGACTTCTTAAATATGTGTTCAAACAACTATTTAGGATTTGCTTCTAATAAAGAGGTCATTGCTGGTGGTCAAGATTATATGGCTAAGTATGGTGCAGGTTCTGGTGCCGTTAGATCGATAGCTGGTTCTCAACAATGTCACATTGATTTTGAGAATGCATTAGCTAAGTTTAAAGGGGTTGAATCTGTGATTGTGGTCCAATCAGGCTTTCAAGCTAACACCGCTTTAATACCAACGATAATAACTGCAGATGATGCGATTATCTCTGATGAGTTAAACCATGCTTCTATTATTGATGGTGTAAGATTAACTAAAGCTAAGAAATATGTCTATAAACACAATGACATGGAAGATTTAAAAGCTCAAATAGAAAAAGCTAAATCTGAAGTAACTGGTATTGTTTTAATTATTACTGATGGTGTCTTCTCAATGGATGGAGATATTGCCCCATTGGATAAAATTGTAGCCTTAAAAGAACAATACGATGATGTCTACCTAGCAGTAGATGATGCCCATGGAGAAGGTGTCTTTGGTGATCATGGTAAAGGTTTAGTTAACCACTTTAACTTAGAAGGTAGAGTAGACTTTGAAATAGGTACTTTATCTAAAGCATTCGGTATTGCTGGTGGATTCATCGGTGGTAAAAAAGAAATCATTGATTTCTTAAAACAAAAAGCTAGACCATTCTTATTCTCTACTGGTTTAGATAGCGCTATGTGTGGTTCTGGTTTAACTGTCTTAAAAAAGATGGAAGCTAGTGATACACAAGTATCTAAATTATGGGAGAATGCGAAATACTTACAATCAGTATTAAAAGATAAAGGCTTTGATACATGGAAGACAGTATCTCCTATTACACCGGTAATTGTAGGTGATGAAGGTAAAGCATCTTTATTAACCAAAGCTCTATTTGAAAAGAATATCTTAGTTAGTCCAATCATGTTTCCTACTGTAGCAAAAGGATTAGCTCGTATTAGATTAATGCCTTCTGCATTACATACTAAAGAAGACTTAGATAAAGCAGTTAATACTATCTATGAGTGTGCTAAAGAATTAGAGATTATTTAATAAAAAAAGGCGATGATTAATTCAAATCATCGTCTTTTAGTCTAATATTCAAAGTTATTATTGATATAATCACACTTTAGATATATACTTATTTTGTACACATTTAAAATAGGGTGATAATATGAATAAAGATTATGTAGTGTTTGATAAAGATAATAATGAATTAGGAAGATATGCTGATAAAACAACAGCTGATTTTCTAGTAAATAATACACCAGGTTCTAGGCTGCAATACTTACCATTAGAACCAATTATGGAACCTAAAAGAAAGAATTTTAACGTAAGACCTATTATCTTTAGTTTTGTTCTAATCTTAATTGTTGGTTTAGGATTTTATATCACGCAAAACCATTTAAATATTTCTTTAAATAGAGAAGAACCTATAGAAGAAGTTGAAATACAAACAAACTCATTAAGTATAAACATTGATGAAATAAGAAACTATAACTTATCAAGTTTAAATGGAGACTGGCAATTTAGATCTGATGGAAGCTTTTTCGGAGAAGATTTCTGGACATTTGTTGAAGGTGACAGAGATATTAATCTAGTTTATACATTTAGTGATGGACAATTACAAAGTAACAATCGTGATTTATTTAATGTAGGGATATCACTTAGAAGATCTTATACTGAACATGGGAGTGTAACGAATCCATTCCCAGTATTGTACTTTATTCATCATGAAAGAAGTGTGGTATTAAATGAGTGGGTACGTTATGTAGTGGTACCGAAAGGTCAATCTCTAAGAGATTATCCAAGATATAAAGAGGTATTTAATGACAGTGCTTTAATCAAGCATATCGATTATGAATATGATCGTATAATTGAAGAAATATTTGCACCTGGTGGGACAATATTTACAGAGTTTATTAGAACTATCGAAAGGCCTTCGACAAATCAAAATAGAATTGATCATGGACAAAGAATAGTTGCACAGTTTAATGAAGATAAAAGATACCAAGTGAGTCAATTAGAGTTTTTAAATGAAAATTTAGAATTGATTATTAGGTCAAGTTTGGTATTTAATAATCCCTATTCTATTGTTATCGATGCAGGGGTTCATGGTTGGTTTAATATTGTTGGAATACATATTCGTGGTGTAAGTAGAAATGAGAACAATATTTGTGGTAGAGCCGAAAGTCTAATGTTTGACATACAGGCTGAATATCCTGTTTATGGTGTGGATATTCTCATTTCTGATAATAATGATAACGACTTGTGTACTGTTTCAAATGTAAATTGGTAATAAAAAAGGCGATGATTAATTCAAATCATCGTCTTTTATATTAGAAGTATATATTTCCTGCTTCATCCGCTGGTTTTAATAAACCAATTACTAGATCAATCCAAGATATCACCATTGGTATAAAAGTCCAAGAGAATAGTAACATCATAATACCACCTGGTTTACCTGCATACATTCTATGAATTCCAAATGATCCTAAGAAGAAGCATAATAATAAATAGATTAGCTTATTAACAGGTTTACCTACAAAGGTACTGTTTTGATATGGATTGGTATTGGTATTTGTATTGTTATGGTTTGTGTTATGATTTTCATTTTGAACATTCACAATGACAGGTTGTGTGTGATGTTGAGCTGCTTGTCCTTGGTGTTCTGACTTAGGAGTAGCGAAATCATCCGCATGTGAGAAATCATACCCACAGTTTAAACAAACATCTTGGTTTTCATGTTTTTTCTTAGTACCACATTGAGGACAATACTTATTACCATTACCTTTTTTAGTCCCACATTCTAAACAGAATGCTTGATTTGAATTCTTATACTGTGTACCACAATTTTGACAATATGGTAGTTCACTACTTTCATCAGATACATTTTCAAACATCTTAGATATCGTAGAGTTATCTTGTGTTTGTGTTTGTACTGGTTTAGGTTTAACTAAATCTTGTAGATAAACATTCTTTTCTAGTTCTTTCTGTTGAGCTAGTTCTTCTTTTTGTTTCTCTAAAGCTTCCTTCTCTTCTTTATCATGTTCCTCTTGATCATGCTTGGCATGTTCTAAAGCATCAATATTCTTAGCAACTTGCTTCTGCATATCAAAGTCATTCTCATCTAATAATGAGTTTAAAAACTTATTATCAGTAACTGGTTTATTATCTGCTTCATAATCAATGGTTGCTTTATCGAAAGTTTCTTTAGTAATTAAATTTCTTTCATACATTTCTTTTAAATGATTATATTCTTGTTCAGTCATGGTTTACCTCCTATTTATCGTTTAAGATAAAGCCTCTAGCTTGATTAATAGGCATCGTAAATAAAATCCCATTACCTGGCTCATCAATTTTTAACTTATCATTAATCGCATCTATGACATTCTGTGTAATATCATCTTTTACAATCACAAGTACAATTTCTTTTTCAGGTTCAATCGCCATCGCAAAGACACGTGCTGTTTCATGAATACCAGAACCTCTAGCATTGATAATGGTTGCACCTTGAGCACCAACTTTCTCACTAGCTGCAACAACTAATTCCGCATTACCTCTTTCTACTACTACAAATACCGCATTCATCATAACATCAGATTTCCCTTCGTTTTTTAAATTTTTTGTATGGATATTATGGTCAATAAAAGTAGAGACATCTAATGAAAATAAGGCACCTTTACTTGTTTTATTGAATCCAAATTTTTGATCGATTTTATCAACGACTTGTTCAACTAAATTTTGTTGCGTCACCATTAATAATATATCATTCTCACAGTTATCTAACGACAACATGCGTAACACTTTATTTTTTGAATGGGTGTAACCAATCAACATGGTACCACCAGTAATGCCAAGTTCCCTTGAACATTTTAATATCTTAGATCCAAGCCCATGACAAGCAATCGCTACGATTAGCTCATAAGCTGTATTATCAACACTATTCTTCATTTTCTAAAATCCCTTCTTTTTTTGCTTTAATACTAAATATGATACCTACAATTTGTAAGGTTAAGATTGGAAATAAGGCAACCATTGAGATCATTCCAAATCCATCAATTAATAAATCTGCTCCTTCAAATGCACCAGCAACTCCCTGCATATAAGCTAGTGTAAAGGTAGCGGTTAGTGGACCGGTTGCGACCCCACCTGCATCAAAAGCAATCCCTACAAAAAGTTTAGGTACGATAAATGCAAGGGCAACACTAATAATGTATCCTGGTAGTAAGAAATGCCATAGGTGTAATCCTGGAACAAAAGTTCTTATGACTGATAACGCTAATGCGATTCCTACTCCTAAACATAGTGGTATTAAGACAGCCATTCTTTTAACTGAACCTGTCGTAACAATTTCAATTTGATGGGTTAATACATATACCGCAGGCTCTGCCAACATTGAGACAAACCCTATTAAAAAGGCGATGATAATCGTTAATACCAATTGATCATTATTCGTTAAGTTGTATCCTATATAAAGTCCTACTTCCATAAAGCCACCTTCTACTCCTAAGAAGAATAGAATTAAACCAATAAATGAAAAGATAAACCCAACAATTATTTGTCTAAAGGCTCTAGGTTTAAGTCTTAAAGCAAACTTTTGAAACAATAGAAAGGCAATTAATAAAGGTAATAAAGAGGTAGCACCATCAAATAGAATACCTGGTAGTATCGTAATGGCTCTTTGTATAAAGTTAACTTGATTACCTACTTGTATGTATTCTGGTGGTGATAACTCAGATAGGTTGGTAGCTAGTCCAAGTACCAACATAGCGATAATAACCCCAGAGGAAGCTAGGGCTACTAAACCGAAGGCATCTTCTTCATTGTTAGATGTTTTCTTCTTAATAGCTGAGATACCTACCCCTAAAGAAAGAATAAATGGTACAGCAAGTATACCAGTAGTTGCACCAGATGCATCAAATGATATCCCA
>Ga0268261_10001668_pt1 | contig 15491 bp, 13 predicted proteins | sample TergutNc150P1_FD_190353 | JGI IMG/M metagenome (GOLD analysis project Ga0268261, IMG submission 190353) | Nasutitermes corniger P1 segment gut microbial community from laboratory colony in Florida, USA - Nc150 P1 (SPAdes) (version 2) | ecosystem: Host-associated > Arthropoda: Insects >... | reverse complement strand
GGGGGGGGGGGGGGGGGGGGCTTGTATACCGGGGACTCAGAAAAATGAATGACGGAGGGCTCTAGGAACGGGGCATCTCTCTCCGAGGAACTCCATGAAGGTGCCTTGGGAGAGAGCTCCTTTACTGGGGACCCTGAAAGATATGTTAAGTAAGGCTCGGAAATGGGCGTCTGCTTCCATAGGGGTCCCGCTTTTGGGAAACTTGGGAGGACGCTTCTTTCAAGGGCCTTCTTATTTAGAGTAATTTTTTTGAGGTTTTTGACAGATATGCAAAATGCCCTGTAAACGGGTATCTCTCTCCAAAGGGGCCCTGTTGGGGAACCTGGAAGGGGTTCGTCTGCCGGAATTTTTGAGAGAAAAGAAAAGTATATATGGGTTCCTTTCTTTGATCCAGAGGACATTAAGATTTTAAGTCTGGGAGCCATCTGGAACTCTAGTAAAGAACAGGGCTCTCCTGAGTTGATATTAGATTATAGGGCACAAAGGGCCCATCTATAAGGCCTAGGTGCATCAGAACCATAAGGGCGCAAACCCAATGTTAATCAATCAATTAATCAATCAATAAAGGGAATACGAAAGGAATTAATTGTCTAATTCATGATTCTTGGCACTGTCAGACCCTAGAAACTCAATGAGGGTTTATGAAATTTTTGGCGTTTCAGTAAATGTAATAAAATTACAGCCACAACACACAAACTGTGTGACACTGGAAAGTTTGCACAGTGTTGTTGATTATGACATGGAGCTGTCATTCACAGTCACAAACTAGATCACATGACTGTGAACTGAAAGAATTTCAACAATCAAACACTATGCAACATAATAGATGCTGCCGACTGTAAAAACTTAAGTATATATGCAAGTCAGCTGATGAAGCTGGAGAAGTACATGTTCATGTATAACTCCGTTTAGTTTCTTCATTTACATGCAAACATTTGTGGATACTCATTAACACTTTCCCTCCAGCGAGGATTCAAACTTTAAAATCCACCCTGCTGGCTCATTTTAAGGGCACTAAAAAAAAATTAAAAAGCATGGTATTTCCTGTCACAATAATACGAAATTTTTACACACTATAGCAGAAGTTCTTCTGTATATCATACACAAAAAATGGAGTACTTACATGTATTTGGGGTCTGACACCACAAGTGGAAATTTTAAGGTCAGAATGATGAAATTTATAGTCACTACACGTCCACTACAATTTACACATTGCACAGAGTTAAGGTTTTTGCGGAACTGCCTCTGAAAACCAATTGTTACTTTTACTGCCAGTAATTCAGTTTTGTGTGGTACACTTCAAAACACTGCCCTATACAAAGTCCTACGTCGCATTTTCAGCAGTGCATTGTTGTGCATTTCTTTATAGTTTTCCCGGTCTGGCGCTTGCTTCTCTCTGCACACACGTGACATGAGTGCTGAGAAGTTCCATCCACCTTCGCACGTGTCGCTGGAATCCTATATAAAAAATGGTCTCTCCCAACACGTCTGCCAGCTGGACTGCTAGTCTGACCTTGCACTTGAATTTCAGTGCCGGCACTACTGAGCAATCCTTCGGCCACTTTTTCGTAGAAAATTTCCAGCGACATTTTTTTGCTGCTGGTTTTGTTATGCAGGATATGTGCATTGACCACTAAAAGGTCGAACAGATGAAAGAAAAGGTTTTTTCCACCATTTTGTTGTCTTCCTTTCAAATGAATAATAAGACGGCATCTGGTATGATCTGTCCACACCAGTTTTATACTTGTTGTAGTCCAATACTGCAGCTGGTTTTATTTTATGATGTGCCCCCCTTGATGATGTTGCCTCAACAAGTATATCTTCATGGGCAGTGGTTAGGAAAAAGACATCACGAATGTCTTTCCACTTGATAGCCAAGAGGTGATCCCGCTGCCGTGATATTTTTTTCGCCTTTTTTTAGTTTTCCAGAAAATGCTTGTTTAGGCACTTCTTTTCTGTTGGACATCACTGTGCCTACAGCCTTTGTTTTGCAACCCCATAAACAGTCGAAGATCTTTGGAATGGAAAACTGTCTGTTCACACAGTGGCCCTTCCCCTTGATTTTATCACACAACCTGTCAACAACACTGAAAGCTGTGTTGTGTTCTGAATTGGAAGGATGTGCCCCGGTATACACATCCAGGTTGTAGATGTAGCAGCTTTTTGCCTCACAAAGTTCAAACATTTTCATTCCATATTTATGGGGCTTTCCTCTGATTAAACACGAAAGAATATACGCCCTTGAAATGGGCATATTGCCTCGTGGATGGTCAGCTGTTCTTCCGGTGTGTAGACGTCCTGAAATTTTGTGATGAGTGTGTCAATAACTGGCCGAATTTTGAATAGTGGGTCATAGTCTGGCTGTCCCCTAGCTTCCTTTGCATCGTTGTTATTGAGATGAAACATTGTCAATAATGCGAGGAACCTATCCCGAGACATTCCAACAGAAGCTGCATATGGGGTGTGAATAGCTGGATGCAAACTCCAGTAATCCCGCAGAGATGACTTCCGTAACACGCTCATGTGTATGATTATCGCAAAGAATTTTTTTATTTCTTGCAGTGAGACTGTATTCCACAGTGCAAATACAGATTTGGGTGACAGAGAGCCCTCTTACTTCTTTTTGTTTATTTGCTGCACTGCATATTGGTTTGTTTCCTTCTGTATAAGTTAGAACATTTCTGGGCTGAAGAATATTTAAAATATATCCCAGGGAGAGCTGTCTTGAGTTATTTGGAAATTTTTATTTATCCCTGGTACGCCAGAGAATGCGGGTTTCCGAACCGTCTGAATTTGTTCTTTCCATCCTAACTCGAAATCTGTATTTGCGCATTTAGGAAGAGCCCTGCGTATTCTCTTTGTGCCTCTGTGAGGTTCTGGCTGGACAACTTCCAATTCCTCGCTGCTGCTGCTGAAGGGTGAATTTACCGTGCACGTGTTGCTATCAGAAAGTTCACTAAAACTACCACCATCTGAGTCCGAATCATTCACAATTTCACTAATTTTATCAGTTCCGATAAATATTTTTTGTGAAGTATTTTCTGAACTAAAACTCGGTCCGGGTTTTTCCATTTTGCTTGTAGCGCTCCAAATATCAAATGACGATAGTCAGACCTTGTTGATACTTTAGACCTGCATGCTGAGAGATGCTGGAAGAGAGGCATAGTGATTTATTGTGTCTGATGGTGCGGGTCAGCTGCGGTATCAACAAAGGCATGCATTGAGTCAAATGCCACAACAGCTTGCTGCGCAAGCGCTACCTTGCGAGAGTCCAGCGTACACAATTACGAGGCTTGCAGGAAGCTAACAGAGTCACTGAAACTACAAACATGGGGGAGTCTAATGGTACAAACCTGAAGCCAATACCTCCAATAGTTTTTTTTAACAAGCTTATGAAAATCGGGAAGTACTAATACTCCGTCCGGACAGCTGGCGTCAGAGGTCGCGGAGTATTGGTACGCTGCGTGGATGGGAAGTGTTAAAGGGCAAAGCAGTAAGGATAGAGGGAAACCACAAAGACTGATGCATCAGCCTAAATTTGAAATTGAAAGTCACGGTACTACAGCACAAACCCTTCAGATTATTAATCAAGCCCTTTGGGTATTACAACGCTACACCAGCAGAAGGCCTGAATAAAAACATTTACAAGATTCAGAACTTCAACTTGCCATCCACATTATTATTCTAGTATCTGAAGAGTACCATACAAATAACTTGCTCATCAAGCACATCAACTCGGCATGGAAAATACAGACTATGAGGCTGAGTCATGTGATATTCGTGGCTTCATTTTGTCTGTCAGTATTTTTCTTTCATTTTTCACTATGGTTTTTTAAACACTGTTTTTATTGCACAGGTCTGAGAATTTTGTAGCTATTCTCTCACCCAACTTCATCTCACATAACTGCTCTTAATGATAAAAGCACAATTTAATAACCAATACACTACCACCCTTTCATACATCACAAATGGCTGGCCAAAGTAATGATGATTTTCTACTATAATTTCAACTCATTTCACATGAAATAACCACAGACTCATTAAACTACAAACCAGCCACCCATTCACACACCATACATATGGATGAATAGCAGAAAACATCACTTACCTGTTGGTTCTATATGCTTCCCTCACTGTGTGACTTGGAAGGGCTATGTGCTCTTGATATTGTGCCTCACTTGCAAAGCATGCTGAACACAGTTTACACTCTGTGTTTGTAGTCGCAGTAGTCTTTTTAGCTCTAATCTGAAAGGCATGTTGTTGGCTCACATATGTCTTGACAACTGGACTTGTCACGGACGTGTCTGGTGGTGGGGGGACATCATCTGGAAGCACCATTATACAGTCAGTCCAAACAGGGCAGTGTTTGTATGGATCAATAGATTTTCACTGTCATTCCCATTCAACCCAAATAAAAATGACTGGTAGTTACAAACAGAAGCAGAAGCTGACAGTAATAAATGACAGTATTCCAGCTGACACTACAGTGCCATCAAACGGTATTACCATGTCTCTCTGTACTACTACTACTACTACTACTACTACTACTAGTGTTGTTGTTGGGGTGGTGGTGCTCCTGCTTCTGTAATGGTGGCTGTGAAGACAACCATACTGTTATATCAACCTGCTTTCCCACACTTCTTCAAGTTCACAGGGTTTACATTCAGTGAAATCATGACCTGAATGTATTCTGCAACTGCTTTAAGTGGCAGATTGTGTCCACAGGTGCAGGTAAGTGTGAACTTGGCATGTGTGGGCTTGAAAGTTAACACTCTGGCCCCCTTGATGCTTGCACCATGTGGACAGACACACATGACCACTCACACATGCATTTTTATGTACACTGTACCATTCTACTTACATTCATAGACAAGCATTTAAGCTGCACAATACAAGTACCACCAGTGAGAAAACAATGCAGTAATGATACTGATAAAAGATGAAGGGCATGTGAATTACTGATGTTAAACACGTTTATTTTGTATGGTAGAGGTGCAGGAAGTAAAGGTATTCCAATGAGTAAGCAGCAACAGAGGGAGCATGAAAGTGAAGTTCTTGAATCAGGCAACAGATGGATGAAAGAGACTGGCTTCATGCTTTGGCAGCCCTACTTTATAAAAAAAATAACTCCTAGGATTCTGCAGAAAGAGCATGTCACCAAAGCCATTTTTAACATAAAGTGGAGGGGCAAATTTCCAACTACCCTTCCAGGAATTAAACAATGGCTGTCCAGTCAACATGTATGGCTCCTGTAAATTAAATGAATCAGATACTTCAAATGAGAGAATACAAAGTGGTTCTTCAGCATATATTCCTGATAACACACAAGGGGTGTTGTTCTAAATGATAACAGCATGTTCTTGCTGTTTCATGATATATAACCTTACAACTTCATACAACGAGCCCGGTGACTGTATCACTGCTAAGATCATTTGGAACTCTACAAATGTTACCTGCAGTTGTACTTGAATTGTACTGATGTCTTCCCATCAGTGCCAATTTCAAGTTTCTGAAAAAGAACAAAACCATGGGGTACTAGATCTCAGCAGCATGGAGGGTGCAAACAGTCATGCTTTTACGCGTCAGAAATTCCTACACAAGCAGAGTAGGTGTAATGTTGTGATGGAGGCACCAACATCCAGTGTATCGCTTCTCAAGTTGTTTTTGCTATACACTTCTCCACAGACACTGCAGAATGTTTGTGCAGGAATGGTGGTTCACAGTTTGACCCACTGGTTGCCTTCTGTACATTTTCCTCATAGATGGACATCCTGAATGTCTAGCATCCTCAAAAGATGTCACTCCATGTTTAACCTTTTAAAGACGAAGCGCAGACTGCTTTATTTAAAGACCCAGTTTGTACCGCGCTCTAAACACTTTTCATCCTGGTTATAAAAACCAATCAATTTATGCTGTAAGTGAGACAAGTCACTGTTTGTTCCGAGATAAAAACAAAACAAAAATACAGTGTGGGCAGAATGTACAATTGTTGAATGTTAAGCCTGTTGGTGCATCATGCAACCAGTAGGCTTTAAAAGGTTAAACTGTGAAAATTAACCAAATGATGAGATGTGCTGTTTCCTCTCTAAAAGCAAGTTTCCTTAATGAAGGTTTCTGTAGCAGTTCTGCCTAATGCTCAGCACAAATTGAGGCACATGCACTGTCTGTAGGGTCTGCCACTTTCTGAAGTTGCAGAAATTGCAGAGGGCAATACACAGTCATACTTCACAATAGAAGAGCTATAATTTCAAAATCAACAGCAAATGACAATGCAGATTCAACTCTACCACCACACAGCATATAAGTTCTGTAATATCTACAGGATTGTTATCTTGCAGCCAGTCTACAACCTTCGTGATGACACCTCAATGTGAACACAATAACTTACATTAAATTTTGGCATAATGCAATTTTTTCTTGTTCAGCACAACCACAACTGATTACTTAGAGAGGTATGAGAATATGTTTATAAAAGAAATCCTTCTGCCCTGAAAAAATACAGATCACCCCCAGCATTACCACATCATTTTGCATTTGTCATCTTACCTTGCCTGCTGCTTCTATGCCTTGAGACTATTTCCTCGACCTTTGAAGCCCTGAAGAAAACTGCTTCACTTTTACTCTTCTTCTCTCTCTTCACAAATTTATTTCTTACAAGACACACAAGAATTTCAAATGGGCTCATACGAACGTGATACAGTGGCAGGTACTCATCCTTAAATACATCCTTCAACTTCTTCTTATTCATACAATACCCATTTTCTATATAACCTTTACTAAGCAGAAAGTAGGTAAAATGTTCTGCTACAGCTGAAAACAAAATCAAACATCACACATCTTTTGTCCCCCCAACCCCCAAATAAGATATATAATTTACCTTGCACATGTATAAATCAGTTGGGGTTTTTGCCATTACTGTATTAAATCACTATCAGCCTAATTCAACAAACAATAGGTAAACTTGAAACAAACATGCCATGTTTAACATACTGAAACTACAGCATCTTCAGTTTATGACTGACAATTTTTGGAGACTCAAAGAAGATTTTCTATATGATAATGCAATATACTTATTTACAGCACTTTGACCTACCTAGCCTTTGTATATAGTTTTGATAATGTGCATATCTTTGAAATCCACATTTAACACACAGTTTCAAAAGTTACATCTCTTGTAAATCTGATGTTTGCAACTGTTCATTAACCAACACTCAAAGCAGTGCCACATAAATAACAAAGGCACTACAGAAGAGTGAAAATGTCAACAGGATAAGATATACCTGAATTTGATTTGTCTCACTCTATGATGTTTCGTGTATGAGACACCATCTTGCAAGTACACTGCAAACAATGTATATACATAAATGACATGATGGTTCATTGCTGCAAACATGGCCACACAAACTGAAGGTGTAATCTTAGTACTGCATTCAGAAACATGGCATGATGTTTTACATTGTTCCAAAGTATGAAAACAACAAGTTGTTACGCAGTAGTTTACGTAGTTCATGGTTACTAGATACATACATACATATTCAGTCCACTGATCCAGTCTCTGCAACAATTGCATATGAATATGGAACATGTCAATAACATCAGACAACACAAGACACACAGAAAAATGCATTCACAAGATAAGACAGTAAAACAAAACAAAACAAAACAAACACATTCACAGAAGTAAACTAAAGTATTACTCCAGGTCATCATTCACAATGGAACAATTACATACACAAGGCAATTTCTAATGACATTTGAAATATTTCCAAGCTCTAGTTATAAAACGTACACACAATTGATATAAAAGCATTTACTGCTAAGATAGTCAGTCACAAAATTAGTTTGTACTTTATATATTATCTTTGTCTGTTTTGTATTCTAAAAATTCAGTAATTGAATAAAAGGAATGAGTAATAAGGTATCTGTATAACTTGTTTTTGAATCTTTTCCTGTCATTTCTATAACTCTGTATATTGCTTGGAAAGCTATTAAATATTTTGACCCCAGAGTACAAAACTCCCTTTTTGAACACAAGATAAACTTACAACAGATAAATATAAATGACGTTTCTGGTGTCTAAACCATGTACATATGCATTAGTGAGAAAGTCTTTTTGATTATCTGCTATGAACAAAAGACAATATATACTGACATGCAATAGGTAAAATATTAAGTTTTCTATTAGGCTTCTACATGAGGACCTCAGCCCTACACCAGACATTACCCTAACCACTTCTTTTTTCGTAGTTTAAATACTTGATGCGCATGTGTTAAATTTCCCCAGAAGATTATTCCATACTGAAGTACTGAACGAAAGTACGCAAAGTACACCATACGCAAAATATCCAGATTTAAAGTGCCAATTATATCCAGATTTAAAGTGCGAATTACGCTCCTTATCTAGAAGCATGCAGCACTCAACTTAGGAAGAATTTGTTCTACATGGTTTTTCCAATTCATATGATTGTTTATATGCATACCTAAAAATTTAGTACTCTTTTCTTCATCTATTACATTATCCTTATAATAAATATCCAAAGGAACATGTGCTGTAGTTTTAGGTGTACATTTTATTACATTTGTTTTTGTGATATTTAGCACTAGCTGACTGATATAAAACCACTGATTCAGGCTAGTCAGGGCAAGATTTGTTTTCTGTTTAAAGCTGTTATGATCCTTGTCAGTGACTATGACACTTGTATCATCAGCAAACAATATAGCTTCGGAAACATGTTTTACACTCATTGGTAGATCATTAATGTATACAATAAAAAGTAGCGGGCCTAACACAGAGCTTTGTGGTACTCCTTGCTTCACAATTTCCCAAGCAGAGTAATAAATTTGGTCTTTATTAATACTTAATTTTGTTCTTTGCTCCTATTTGATAGGTAAGATTTAAACCAGTTTAGGGTTGATTCCTGTATCCCATAATGTTCAAGTTTGTTTTGTAAGACAATTTAAGGTGTAATACTGCTTTACACACACATACACCCAATTCCAACATTGGTTTATGCACATAAAGCAGAAATAGCTAACCTTCTTCTACACAGTATAATATTTTTTCTGTTTGGTTTACCTACACTAGCAACTGTAGCTCCCCCTGTACATGGCCTAATTTGATGGAAACTGTATATGATAATGGGTAAAAGCAACTTAGAAAAGAGACATATTTATGATTACATTTCTGCATTCACTTACAAATACTGCTTCCATTAAAGTAAAGTGTATGTAACGGTTACTGAATGAAGAATTGTAAATAGTTACATATCTGACAACCAACTTCTGACACTAATTACAAACTCGCATGAAAAGTGTACTTTTTGGCTCTAAACATTCCCACACTTTATGAGAATAAGACCAAACACTTATACAGTTTATGCTCAAATAGGCCTCCTCTTCTTCCAATAAAATTGTACAAAATAAGGGAAAGTTGTCTTTAACCCTTATCCTGCTAACGTGGAGAACAGGGTGAGCTCTTAACAATGCCAGCAGATGGCAGATGGGATTTAACTTGGCATTTAAAGGGTTAATTAAACCACAGTGGCATACAGGTTGGGTGGACACACGGCTCTGCTCATTTTCAGTCTTGTTGATGCACAGCTATGCTCATTTTAGCCTTGGGTCTTGTTGGAGGTTGGTGGTCAGACCGTCAAGCCTCAACTGCTTCACACCCGGGGAAAAGGACCCTGTACCTACTGAAGAGCTGTCTTTGTGGGCACCACAGCTGGTTTGGACGTTTCAAAGAAGAGATAAATCTCTTACTCCTGCCGGGAATCGAACCCCGGATCGTCCAGGCCGTAGCCCATTCACTCTATCAACTACTCTGCTGTCCTGGCACCCTCCTCCTAGTTGGCCCTAAATGGTAACTGCGACGGATTTTCTAGAAGAACTAAACATAGTTCTGCTCTTTACAGCTTCTACAGCACGTGAACCGCTAGTCTGTGAATTTTTAATCGTAACCATTAGCTCAACAATACAAAACTATATGAGGTGGTATTACAGACCTGGAAGGGTTTACGATAATCGAAGTGCCCTATAAATGTAACGATAACACATGCGCTGCTAACACGCTTATCAAAACACCATACTACGGCATATTAAAATGTATTACGACAGACAGGTTTTTGCTGCTACTACACAAAATAAAACTAGGTTTCCAGTCGCTCGCATTAAATGTTTGGAATGTACGTTCACCCCCACCCCCCGGCAAAAAAAGCTTTCTACAAATACACTTGTTTACTGACACCACAACTTAATGATATTGTTAACTGGTCATATTAATTAGGCCACATGTTTAAATGAATCAAAGTCATCTTCAGGCCACCCAGTACCAGTGTTGTCGGTAAACACTTTAGTCTTTGTAGCCTAATATAACACAACAGGATGCGCAACATTAAATTAACTGGCTTACTCTGCTGCAGGTTCTTCTTTGGCATCGTCAACACACCCTGTCACAACCAGAACACTACAAATCTCTACCAGTCCTAATGTTGGAAACCACTCAGGACACACATGCTGACGCAAACTTCGGGAAGTACCGCGCACACGTGACACCACACCCACTGCTACGTGTACCCTCGTTTTTATCACAGAAGGTGCCTGCTGTATTCTAATAGTCACAGATTATCTCAATGCCACGCATTGGTTTCCCTATTGGTGGGATTGGTGTAATCCGTGGATAGCATGGCGCTCAGATCCACAGATTAAAGGCGTGGAGACGCACATCTAGTTCTCCGGTAGTCTGTCATCGGTGGTTTACCCGTTTCAAACTAATTCGTGTGGGTACTGTGAGCTGTGGGTACGTGTGTGTTATAACAGCTGAGTGGGTAGGAAGTATGTGATAGCGGTAAAATGCAATAGAATTGTACGGCACCCACACTCTGATTAGCCATGACGATAGAATTGTATTAAAAGATACGAGATAATTGATAGTTTCTGTTAAGATTGTACGTACACTTGAATTGTAATATATGTAACGTAATAGTATTGGTTTTTAAATGGAAAGTATCATTTCATGTACTGTTCAACAGGAATATGTTGAAACCGTTGTTCCTTATGCTGATCTGATGGGTACATTAGTGCCAATGTTGTAGTTACTTATTTCGCTTTAAGGAGTGGTCGCGCTTAAACGGTTCTGACCTTAGTAGAGGGAAGATTTTATTGCATTAGTAAATACCCCGGCCTTAGCGTTATGATACAAGTGAGTTTCATGATATATATTTGGCTCTTCGCTGTTTCTTTCTGTGTAGGTTTGGTTATATGTCGGATTTATTTAGAGCAGAAGTACCACAACTGTACTTCGCGCTGGTACCAGGTTATGTATGCAGCTCTTGCTCGAGTTTCGTTATTTTGGTATCCCAGCACTTTACCATTCTGATACACATGTGAATTACATCAGTGCTGAAAATTTCTGAAAAATCACACTCCTCAGCCATCAAAATGTTGTAAGATTGCCCCTTAAGATCCATGAACAAATGACAAGGAGGCCATGTTAATCCAGAAAATAACTTTTTACCTCTTTTCAGGAGATGAGCCAGGGACCATCATAGTATGTTAAAATAGTGTCTGCCGGTTCTGTAAGGGTAGTTAAAGATATACAGAAGAACGTCCAAGTGATCTGGGATGTTATACTGTGGCATTGTGTGAGTAGTTCTGGATGTTTCAAAGGATTGTAGTGCCTTCAGAACATCAGGAACTACTTTGCAAATAACATAGGGTAACATTTCAGATGAATCTTTAGTAACCCTGCTGTTATGAGAATCTCAAATCCCACAGGGCAGTTCTGTGGCAGGCTTGCGTACCAGTGCAGACATTAGTATGTTATGCACAGTACCAAACTGAACTGCCTTCTGTGACATTTAAGGAGAGACTTGGGCAATATAATGTTACTTTCTCAATAAATGGGGAGGTGGTGTTTGCTCAAATAAACATGATATTTCAGTGGCATTTTGTTTTTGTGTGTGTATACTGGTTTTACTGTCGTGAAGTTTGAAACCGAAAATTCTGGAACTTCACTGGTCCTTTTTCTAGTGCCATTTGTTTCCTTAAAGTTAACAATACTTACAGTTTAATTCTTTGACTTTTTTCTATGCTTTCAAAGTAAGTGTGAGAGAAGTTCTGCTAAGCTTTATCATAGTCTCATCTGTTTGACACAAGAGTCTAATTTTAGTATCATAATTTGTATATGTTTTAAGAGATGGTTTTGCAGTTAAAATATATTTGATTTTGATAACTCTGAGCTGTGGACAGCACTGTTAAATAAACAGGGGAAAATAACAAAGAAGGGAATAAACAAATAACCATCAAACCCAACTTTTTTATGTAAAGCGTCTTTACAGCCACATCTGTTTCGATCGTGTGACGTCATCATCAGGCTGGCTAGCTCTTAGAACATATTAAAAGGAGTACACATATTGCACTGTTAGAAGCGAGATCTCACTTTTACAAATATATTCACAATTTTTTGTCTTTTTTTAATACATTCAACTTTTGTATACCTAGAAGATGAAAGGTGAACATATAAAATGGCTACAAATTTTAGCAGATGTCAGTGAGGGCTATGGGTAGTTGAGTTTTTGTATGTATGATGCCATATTCAACAGAGTGTTGAGTACTGTGTGGTGTATTCATATTTGGTGACAAAGTCATAGGTCACTTTGAGCAGCTTATGTCTTGTTCGCATTGTAGCTTAAGGCAAAGAACAAGTGACCCCTCTTAACCCTTTGGCATACTAATTTTTATAACACATGGCGCAAAGAGCGTTTTAAAAGCGTTTCATCAGCTTTCAAACGGTAAAAGACATGTCATGCCATCTACTGACAGAAGGCTAGAATTAAAAGCGAAAGACATCGATGGCTCAGACCGTCTCACAGCCGGCTGTGTATTAATCGACCTAGCGAGCCCGGGCGTCTCACAGACGTCTGTGTATGCGAAAGGGTTAATAAGGGCCTCCAATACAATCTGCATTACAAACTGAAAAATTGGATCACTATCTTAGTGTTGGAAGTGGAAACAGCTATATTGTATCTGCCTACTCATGAACAAGAAGTTGTGAGACATTAAATAGCGAAAAATGTAGAAAGCTTATATATAAACAAATACCAAACCAAAACAGCAAAATTGGAAAAGAACATAGTAAAATATATCAGAACAGTTAGGTAACAATAACACTACCATTACAAATTCTAATAAAGGAAACACACTAGTTATACTATACAAAGATGATTACCATAAAAAATTGCAAGTATTTATTGACAACTCCTTCACGCTTCCTAACATTGACCCTACAAATTCCTTTGGAAGAAATCTCAGATAAAAGATAGACAGCTCCAAAATCTTTTTCTGAAAAGAAGAAATATGGCAACATTACAACCAAAATCCCACAGCCCCAACTATTAACGGATTAATAAAATTGCATAAACTTAATAATCTCATTAGACAAATCGTGAACTGGCAAAACATGCTGGCCTATAAGTTAACAGAGTTCCTTATAAACAACCTAAAAACATTTGCCCCTCTACCTTAACACATTTAATGTCAAGAACACTAAACAATTACTACTTCACATCCAACAAATCTCACTTGATGGGAAATTAAAATTTGCTTCTTTCTATATCACCAACATGTATACAGATATTCCAAATAAACAGGTGACAGAAACAATGCACGAGTACGCCTTAAGCTACAATGCGAACAAGACATTAGCTGCTCAAAGTGACCTAAGACCCTCTCACCAAATATGAATATGCCACACGGTACTGAACACTTCGATGAACAGGGCGTTATACAAAAATTCATCTACCCATAGCCCTCAAAGATATCTGCTAAAAATTTTAACAGTTTTGAATGTCAACCTATTATCTTTTATTTATACAAAGTTGAATAAATGAAAGTATGACAGAAAATTGTGAATATATTTGTAAAAGTGAGATCTCACTTCTACCAGTGCAATATGAATACTCCTTTTAATATGTTCTAGGAGACAGCCTGATGACCCTGCAAGGTCAAAACATGTGGCTGTAAAGACGCTCTATATAAAAAAGTTGTGTTTGATGGTTATTTGTTTATTCCTTTCTTTGTAGTTGAAAATGCAACAGGACACCTAATTTTAAAATTTTCAAAATTAAGGGAAAACAAATTATCACCCAGCTACTTGTCTTTGGCGTATTATTTTCTTGCAGGTGTTGTGTTTAGAAAGCTGCTCTGCAGTTATTGTATACTGAGCTTGGCAGGGTACAGTCCACAGGCACATGAATAAGTGGTGTGTACTGTATGTGTGTCTGTTCTGTTTACAGATATATACCATTTTTTTGTAATGACCACAAAGACAGGCGTAGAACTGGTGGATCCAATTCGTGAAGAAAGGGCAGGCAAGGTTCGTGAAGTTGGTTCACAGGCAATATGGAGCTTATCATCATGTAAACCAGGTATATTTGAAATTGAATTAATGTTGCAGATTTCAGTTATCATTCTTGTCAAGTTGAATTGTTCTTTGTCTTTCTCATTAGGGACACTGAAAAACCATTCCACCATTTTCGATAGTTCCCTAATTGTCTGTTGTTGTGGACTTGTGTAATGAATGATTGGTGGCAATAGACTTTGTGTACGAATCTTGGATTTGATTTTAGATTTAGGGTATTCTATTGTAATCTGTACCAGACTGTACGTTGGTCGCCTGTCTTGGGTGTTCTCACTGCAGTTGCATGGGAAATGCAAGTAAGCGTTTCCAGCCCAGCAACGGACTGTGGTCTGTACCATGGCGCCCTGAGAATGAGTTTTAGTGAATAGGAAGGTATTGTCAAGGACTTAATTATGACGTGATCAGGGTGTGGCAACGTCTTTATTAGCCGCGTGTTGAGAGGCTGGAGCGTCTGTCTGCTGCTGTCTTGCTGCGACTGAAGTGTTACCACCCTGCTCACACAGGCACCTTAGTGTCTACAGTATTCACGTATTCAGTTGAGTTATATTGATCAGCAGGTAAGCAGTGGTGCAAATGTATGAATAGGTTGAGCAAATTTATTGATGTCGGGTTTGGTAATAATTTGGGGTTCGTCCAAAGTGCTACACGTTTGTTGACTTATGTATATGGTCTGTGACTGTGTTATGCAAAGCCTGTGAGTGTATTAACGCCTAAGAGGGGAAGGCAAGAGCATTGTTGATGTAAATTGTAACTATTGTTATATTAGTGAAGATGTTGGTTAACCCTTTAAACCTCGAATTAAATCCCATGTGCTGTTTGCTGGCATTATTAGGAGCTCACCATTTTCTCCACGTTAGCAGAATAAGGGTTAAATCATTAACCTTTAGGTGACTAATGTCATATATATATATGGAGCACCCATTCTTGATGTTTCTAGATCACACACGACGACGCAGCACAGTCGGTAGGACTCCTCTGGACGAGTGATCAGCTCGTCGCAGAGACCTCTACCTGACAACGCACGACACTCACAACAGACAAATATCCATGCCCCCGGTGGGATTCGAACCCA
>Ga0268261_10001667_pt1 | contig 15496 bp, 7 predicted proteins | sample TergutNc150P1_FD_190353 | JGI IMG/M metagenome (GOLD analysis project Ga0268261, IMG submission 190353) | Nasutitermes corniger P1 segment gut microbial community from laboratory colony in Florida, USA - Nc150 P1 (SPAdes) (version 2) | ecosystem: Host-associated > Arthropoda: Insects > Digestive... | reverse complement strand
GGGGGGGGGGGGGGGGGGGCATGCACAACCAACCCACATTTTAGGACAGGCTATTAATCTGAAATATGCAGCAAGTGCGCTGTCACTAGCATATGAAAAATGGCACACATTAGAGTTAGTCTACACAGTGTGACAGTTTTACAAATGCTGATGTTATAAATTGTGTCCCACACATAAAGCCTATGAAATGAACACAAAATGTTCAACATGCTGTATGTTTAATGCACTACAAGGACACATGAAGCTATATTTCTTATAATATTTATGAATACTAAATGTGACAATTTTCAGATCTCAATCCTGAATAATATTAGCCTACCTGCACAGCTGTATGCCATTCCTTCTTACAGTAACTTGTACAGCCTAATGGGGACTGAATTAAAAGCCAAAACATGTAGCTGTTCTGAAGTTCTCTGCATCAGATATATGTTTTGTTTGGTTCTTCACATCAAAAGCACGATAAATGTAAGGATGTTACTAGGGTCTGTACAGGAATAAGCATGCCATAATAGTTATGCTCTGCCAGTCCCAGTGGCCGCGCGGTCTAAGGCGTAGGTCTGCGGCCGCTCGCCTGCTGGGATTGTGGGTTCGAATCCCACTGGGGGCATAGATGTTTGTCTGTTGTGAGTGTTGTGTGTTGTCAGGTAGAGGTCTCTGCGCCACAGCAAAAAATAAAAAATTAAAAATTAAAAAAAATAAAAAATAAAAAAAATAAAAAAAATAAAAAATAAGTTATGCTCTGTATGCAGTTCCTAACTTGAGGCCTTCCCAGAAGAGCAAGGCCTCAACTACACCATGGTGAAAGCCTGAAATCTTGCACAGTTAATAATTTGTTGAAAATTACAGTTTCTGTAATATATTCACATTACACTGCAAGTTACCACCATCATTCAATAAATCTTCATGTCTTAAAACATACCCCAAACAACTCGGTTATCCCCTCACACACTCGTGCTGGCTGGATATTAAGACTCACACAAAACTGGTACGTTATCTTCACAATATCATCTCTTGTCTTTCCTACACGGATGTAATGTTGAAGTAGTCCAACGCCTGAAACATGCTTATAATTATCATTTGTAGTGACGTAAAAGACATCTTACTTTTCTTTACAACACACATGCATTTAGACACACACACAAAACCACTAAAACTGCAGTAGATACTGACACCATAACAGCGTCAGACAAAAAGGCAGTGAAAACTAAGAAGTTCAATTCCAGCAAAAAATGCAAGATAGTAAAAATGTTTCTCCACAGGCCACAAATGAAGTGTATGAAGTAACAAATAACAGATCACACCTGTTGTATGTCTGACTTTAATTTTGATACAGTATGAAAATAGATGTCCCTGCCTCTAACTATTCACTACATCAAGAGACTAATGGGGGAGTCCAGGTATAGTTCTACACATTCTTGATCTTGGCACAAGATGGTGGTGGGTTGTCAGGCTCATGTCTCATGGAAACAGCTCCCAGTATCCACTAACTGGGCTATCAGGCAAGCTGTGTGCTGAGGCAAGCAGCAATCTCCGCCACTATAAACTGAACTCTGGGCCCCTCGCCCACAGCTAGTCACTATGCTGAGTTGTCACACCTCTGCAGCCTACATTAATCACAGCTAATTTGGATTCTTTTCATACCGGTCTACTGTAACTCCAGCTTTGAACAGAGATTAAAAATCCAAGCCATTTACCTGCAAGGTGTAAAATGAAGTCTCTCACACTAATAACATTATTCAAGGGTGCTGAGGACAGCATTTGTACCTAAATGGGAGGCTGGAGAAAACTTCTTCAGGAAAAGCTTCAGAATTCATATGTTCAACCAAGTATAATGATCAAGTGAGGGAGGATGAAATGGGCATGACATGCAGCACAATGGCAAATGAGAAATTTATACAAATATCTACTTACAGATAGGAAGAGAACATTTATGAGGGAGGATAATATTATAATAGACTTTAAATAAACATGTTAGAGTATTGTGGGATTCAAGCAACTCAACTTTGGATCCAATGGAACGCTCTTGCAAACAGGGTAAGAAGCTTCTGTCCTCCACAGACAGTATGGTATTTATTGACCATGTGAGTGACTATCAGCTTCTCACGGTGTTAATCAGACAGCCAATGCTCTTATGTCTCATTTTTTTTTTTTTTTTCACTTTTCTGTTCCACCTACATTACCTGCTTTGCAAGCTGTGCATGAAACTTTTGACATGACACTAGTTTCCACTTCTTGCACTACTTGTTTCAGGTTGAATAATCTCAAAGCTTTGTCCACAATCCTTGGCAGATGTCGACCACTCCTCAGATCTTCTCTTAATTCACCATCCAGATCATCTAACAGCCTTGTGTAGTTTATCTGAAATTATCAGAGGTTTAAGGTAACTGCCAGAAATGAAACTTCTCAAAAAATAAGTGATCAAAATGCATCACTCTGTGTCTGGAAATGGAAAGCCACAGTGAAATGATGACCTTTGAGTCTCATGCCGTTACAATAATAAAAATGGAGGAGCCACTATGAATCCCAGCAGAATGCAAAAACGCTTGAATTTCTGCCCTCATCTGAAGAGTGTAACATGATAAGTCACATGAAATTTTATCGAGCAGACAGTCGTGTCAGGATGTAAAGGTTTTCCAGCATTTCAGGAACTAACTCCATCCCCAGTGGTGCTACCAAACAACCAGCACACCCTAAAGATGGGGATGGAGTTAGTTCCTGAAACATAGGAAAATTGGTGCTACCAAACAAACAGCACACCCTGAAGATGGGGATGGAATTAGTTCCTGAAACGTCAGAAAATTGGTGCTACCAAACAACCAGCACACCCTGCAGATGGGGATGGAGTTAGTTCCTGAAACGTCAGAAAACCATCATATCCTGATGCAGCTGTCTGCCCCAGAAAATTTCATTGAATTCTGTTGGCATGAAAGCTTCTAGAGTTATAAGTCTATTATAATTTATAATACATTTAATAGACTTCACATAACACTGTGTTTTATTTCTAAATTCCTCTACTAACAACCACTGTAAATTTAATAAACGTTTTGCAAATGAAAGTAGTTACACTCTTAAAAAACCCTCCTTATATATCTGTGAGCTCCCTGAAATCAACTGTCAGAATTAGTGTTTTGTAAAACTACAAACATTATACAATTTTTATGGAAGGTGTTGCTAAAAATTACTTTTTCATTTATTACATCAAATTCAAGTGTCATGCATCACTGTTCATTGGTGTTTAAAAAGCCTGGAACCAAGATATACACATTTTATTTTACCTCCATTTAACAATTTTTCTTCAGTATGTCCCTACTCAACCAAAGGGCTATTTAAAGACCTTTGAATTGGACCCTTTGATTCAGTACTGGATGTAAGCTACATTGTTATATCTAAAGTGTATATCTGCATACTGATGTAGCCTGAGAACCTAAAGTCAACTAGTTTTAAGTTGCATCATCTAGGACTCATCTAGACTGTCAAGAACAGAAAGTAAATGTGTGGTACAGCAGCATCCTTTATAAAGCACTCACTTTTGTGAAATATTCTAATTATGGCCTGGATGTTTTTGCTATGACACAAATTAATGTGGCAAGACAATGTACTGTTCTGGGTTCAGTAAAAGATATACAAGAAAATAACATGATAACATAGCACCTCAACTTTCTATACATGTGTGTCTGCTGCATTATGTTGCAACAGCTAATCACATTTCCCAATCAAAATGTGTCACAGTAAAATGACTCAAGTTCCTTTTACATACTTGGAACATCCACATCAATATACCATTTGAAAATTCATGTTGTCACACCAAAGCTCTGCTCTCCATCTGACGTAGTCTACATCATCTGTCTTTTAATTTCACATGCTCGATGAGCATTTCCTGTCTGGAAGCTGAGGCACTCACTTTGAGAAGCTCAAACTGCCGATGTGTATCCTCCTCCATCTGCTTGATTTGCTCTGGACTTGGGGTGGGTGGTAGGTCATGGCTGTGATTCCGGGGCAATAGTAAAGCTGGAACTGAACCACTGCTGAATACACCATGCCAACCTGCTCGTCCTTCTGTTACATCCCATTCATCTTCATAATCTGCTGACCACTCAGATGAAGAGGGTATTGGGCCACCTGCAACAAAGAACCCTCATACTGCAGCTTTCAGCAGTCTTACTTATGTGACACAACGTCCGCATCTATAACTCTCACTTACCAGTTGTCTATGCCTTAGTTCCCACAAATAGCCCATGTCAAAGAACTGTGTCTCTGCAAATTAAATTATTAATCTCATTCACACCTACAATTTTTTTCATGTTTTGATATTCTCACAACACTGTTGAAGGAGAATTTATAACTAGTTACAAACATTTCAGGCCAGCTTTGAGTACAGTAAGGTCACCACTGGTTCATGGGGCCCTGAGTGACCTTAAAAAGAGATCAGTCAGATTGTCTTTCTGTTAAGTATAACCTTCCAGGATCCAAACAGGTTCTAATTAGACCTCTTCCACAACCCCCACAGGCAAAACTTACACATTTTTTTCACTACACTGAGAATTTCCTCTACGGGCTATGTCACTAAACAAACTGTGTACTTAAGATCAATGTGTAGGGTCAATATTTCTACAGTACAACCAACTAGATGCACAATATCTCAAATTTATTTTATTTTGGAACAACACTCTACATGTTTCAGACGGTCTCTCCGTCCATCATCAGGAGTCTAAAACTGTACATACAGCATCAGGTATATGTCATACAGGTTCTGTGGCTGCTTGCTAGCGGGAATGAGGTTCCATATCATTCCCATTAGCAAGCAGCCACAGAACCTGTATGACATATACTTGATGCTGTATGTACAGTCTTAGACTCCTGATGATGGACGGAGAGACCATCTGAAACATGTAGAGTGCTGTTCCAAAATAAAATAAATTTGAGATATTGTGCATCTAGTTGGTTTTACTATAGAAATATATTACAATGCACAGTCCTACAAATGTCAAATTTGTATAGGGTCAAGTATGCAGTTTTTTCCAACAGTCAGTTGCTCAAAGCTTACCACTATGCTTGAACTACCCTGAACGAAGGCGGAAAGCTCCTCCAAAACATAACTCTAACCACCAATCAACATGCTGATATATCCCAGAATATTGCAAGCTTTGGCACTTTATTGTCAAGTATGTCTTATTCTTGTAATTATGACAATCAAGTTTAGGTTCATTAATAAGCCAGTCAGTTAACAGAAACCTCTGCTCAATAATCATATGTTGACACACTCTGAGGAATTTTATGAATCAGGTGTCCACTGTGCATCAACAACTTAACGAAATCTATGCAGCAGTCCTTCTGCAGAAGCTGGTTGTCACTCAGTGCATCAAGAAATTCATGCCTTTTATTGAGGCAAAAGATTCATCACTCTGTTTACAACAGCACACCACTGGACCCTCTCCTGAGGCAGATGAATCCAGTCACTAATGTTATAACCTATTTCACTAAAATTAATATTAGCATTACCACTACCCCACCTCACTCCCCAATATGTCCCAGTCTCCCAAATATGTCTTCCCTTCAGGTTGACCAACCAGAATACAGTATGTAACTCTCATCTCTCCATGCATGCTAAATGCCACACCAGTCACACTGTCTTTCATTTTATTGCCCTAACAGTATTTGGCACGGACAGTTCAGTCAGTACAGTGACTAGACTATGTGGCAGATAACCAGCAAAAGCATGAAATCTCCATAGCATCCAGACTGGCCACCCTGCCATCTATTCCATAAGCACCATGGCTCTCTCCCCATTAATAAAGGGGCTGGGGCATACAGAATATCATCTAGAGCTAAGGTTGAGAATGCACATAGCTATATGACTGCTTCTCCATATTCCTTGAAAGTGTGGGAAGTATGGGGGAGATTTTACCCTAAAATTTGGTAAGAACTAAAACTTACCAAGTTCCTCATTATACAGCTTTCCCATCTTCCTGCTATTTCATCTGTCATCTATGACTGAAGGTTTGCCTATTTAAAAATGGTGTTTTAAACCCAGAGCTTGCATATAATGTGAATGATACTGGAAGACAATCATGGATTAGAACTAAGTAGAGATTTGGAGGGAGGCAGTCCACCTATTTAGAGGTGTTACACTGGCATTCACCTTGAATGACTAAGGAATACCACAAAGAGGATGTGAAAATATCTAATAACAAGACAAAGAAAAAATCTTACGCTTTTCTATGAAACTCATGCGAACTAACATTTACCTTGAAATAAAGCCCCCAAAATCCCATCTGGACAATACACATACAAAAGATGATCAGAATGCACACAAAACAAGCATGTATAAATCAGGATGGCTTAAAACAAACCAGCAAATTTACATATATGGAGTTTATGTTTACAAAACAAATTTTATTTGTATAAAATATAATTATATTCCTGAAAGTGAGAAATTAATATGATTCTGAATTTTGGTTTAAGCACACTGATTTTTCAGGCAATATTTATGAAAGAAACTTAACATTTGTTATTAAGACCTCAATAATTACAAAAATAATTCAAATACCCTAATACTGATGGAAGTGGGAAGACAAAAATTTTTACACTTTTATATAGACAATAACTGAGAAGAAAAATTAATGAGCTATAAACAAACAGGGAGCTCAAAAATCTTAGAGAGACTTGAAGAGAGGTATACACGAATTTAAAAAGTGCTAGATGATTACAGCTAACTTAGTACAAATCAGTGATATGCTTGCAGATTCCCACAGTATTTTGAATAGGTGAAAGAATCACTCCTGTCAGTTACTGAATGCACATGAGTTTAAGCATATTAGACAGACTGAAATAGACACAGCTGACATGTTATTGCCCAAGCCTAGTGCTGTTCAAGCTGAGATGACTAATGAAAAGTTGAAAATTATAAATTACCATGCATGATTTAGTCAAGCAGTAAATGAATATGTTTAGAGATATATTATTTTATTAATTCTATATGAAAGCTTCTTAACCCATTGGCATACTACTTTTTATAACACGTGGCGCACCTATAAATACTAATTTTTAGGCGAAAATGGCAATTTTGTACATTTATATTTTATTCATGCAAAATTAATTCTTATTGACTTCAATACACACCCCTGTTGTGCTGTGATGTTTGGTTGGTCTCTGAATTGTACACAGGCCGGAAATTTATGAATTCATGTTTCTTATCAGAATATAAGACAAAATTACAACATAAATATTACCTAAGAATGTGACAAAGTTCATATATTTAGAAATAACACTAGCACATGAAAACTACACTGATGAATAGATCAGAAGTAGATGAAATATCGAGAATGCTGGCCAGTGTTTGATTCAGAATCTTCTGTCCTTCCATCTGCTATCAATGAATATAAAATTAAAACATATAACTGTAATTTGGCATGTTGTCTCTCACAGGACTGAGAACAAGGTGTGAGAACAACATTTGGAAAAAAAGACTGCGGAAAACCGCATAATGATGAGTTTCCTAATTTGTACTCCTCACTAAATATCGCTAGGATAATCAATGTGAATAAAGGAGAACATCAAAATCGACATTGAGAATATATATGTGTAGGACGTGGACTGCATTTGACAAAAAGCAATGTCAGGACAGTCTGAACGAGATAATGGATCACGCAATGTATTGAATATCTGCACTGCGTGATAAACTAAAATCTTCTGAAGAAAAGGCCTACTCCATGGAGGTTATTAATGGAATAAATTAGAATAAACAGTCAGGAATTACTACCATTTTATTAGTCCCATAAAATTTAGGAACCACTGACCTATGGCGCTTCTCTTCACACAGACAGGACCTGACTTACATGGAGTACCACTGTTTACCTGTTGTCCCTGGTCAACATATCATCTAAATTAGGGCTCCAGTGACATTGTATATCAGTCCACTTCTCAGAACCTCACAAAATGCATACGCCTGCGTTCTTCATTAACTCACTAGCAACGCGATGGCGAGAGCAGCCTTTGTGTGGCTCGCAACCGGAAAGAAAAGCATTTCGTCTTACTGCATAAAAGAAGCCTCCATTAATAACAATTCCACCGAATAAGAACAAACAGCAACCGATGCCGGGTGTATTAAAATCGAGAACATCGATTATGCAAGCATTCTTTCGGCCTACTATCATTACTTGAATGTGAATTGGTCCAAGTGTTCAGACAGATCGGTTACATACGCCCGAGTGTAACACAATCAAGCACAATAGCGAATTACCACAAGTGGTAGCATAAGTGAATACGATATTCACCCTCCCAGCTCATTGGTGGGCGGTTCCGAGTCTGTGCTAAAAACACGTTTTACGTTCGTAATGTTTACAGCTCTCGGAATTACAAAATTTCTACTGTTCCAGTCATACTGTGATGACAATACTAGCATGCAAAAGACACCGCCATTACGAAACCCCCCTTTTTTCACCAGGTGGCAGAGAGAGCTTGCAAACGTTCGCGAACTCTGATCCATGTCGCAAACCAAACCGCTGCATTAGGCCGCACCGCTCAAGGGTAGAATACATAGAAGGTGGTGAGGTAATAGGCTTGATGCATTTCAGGTTATTATACTTTTCGTTGACATCTTTTGCTCTATACGCACAGTCAGTTCAGATCTACGCGTGGGAAGGGCCCCGAAATTAATTTTTCACGTCTTCAGCCGTCTCTGACAAGCATAATATGCATTTCCCCAATGAGAAGTGTACCGGTTTCAATTTCACTTGTATCAAAGTGTGCAAGCTGAATCCTAAATGTACTTCGTTTTGGGACATTGTATCACTGCAGTCGCTCTCTTCGTAAAACCCAGAGTACATTTCGTACTTAGACTGATGCTGCCATCTATTTATCGGTTAAATTACTACCATTGCTAGTATCAATGACAATCGGTGTTCAATTAGGCTAACAGTACGAAAACCCTCTCAGTCCATTTACGTAACTTACACCGGAAATTATTACTTTTGAATTTTAAAAATATTCTAGTAATGCTCATATTTATAAATGTAAATGAGGTTGATAAGACATGTATAAAAAATATAATTAATTTCGTTGCAAACATGTTTATTCAATTTTCCAACGTACACACACTGAACATGGACGTTTACCACCTCATTTCGGAAGCGGCTGAGTGAAGAATTAATTTACGACACATAAAATACAAGTGAATTTCGTTTCTAGTTAGGAGTGAGGTACTTCCAAATTTCCCTTACCATCTTCTAAGTTTTCTAACGGTGCCATAAAAAGAGGCTAGTACGCTGACCTCATTTACCTGTTGTGATACCGACGATCAGGATTACCGACACCAAGTGGTAGCAACATGGCCGGAAGAGACGCAGCATGCTCGCCTAGTCCGTCAACAAACGTCGCGAGCTGCGGTCACCAGCCTAGAATAAACAACAGTCATCATTATGGGAATAACATCAAATGGAACCTCAATTTAAGACCATAACTTATTGTCAAGGGCGTGTTTTTTAATGTGAATTCATGAAGTAAAAGTCGATGGGAGTTTCGTTTCCCAAAGCACGCTACATGTCCAGTTCCCGAACAAGCTCTTTTGGCTTATCTTTCTAACGCCTGAGTTCATTCCCTCTCACATCGCAGAAACAACCTGAGTAACCCATTGTAGAGAGCGACAGCGAGACAGACAGAAAGTAGGCAGGGGGAAGTGAGGGCCATTACATTCAATGCAGAGAAACAAACACGCTGTATGGTTCTGGAAGTTCACAATGCCCGCTCGTCCTTCCAGTATATGTAAGTTGTAAATTAAGGCAAAACTTTTGGAAATGAACAAGGTAAAGCGATGGATGTGGACCATTTTGAACATGCAGCAGTACAAAGAAGCTGAATGGTTGCCTGTGCGGGCTGAATTTTGATATTACACTACGAGGGCTGGGTTATGGACGAATTTTAACAACAATATTGGCAGAGGAGTAATGGTGCGGAATTACGATGTTCACGTTTGCAGACTGGGTATAAATATTCAGCGTATTTTTTTTTTCTTTTCAGTGCAATGTTGGATTTAGATACCAAGTGTGTATCTGCACTAAAGCCGAGGAAAACCACGTAAACTTGTTGGAATTCGCCGGTCGCAGGATTTTCTAAATCCATGCCTATTCTTAGCTAGCAGTCTGGCGGTCCAATAACATGCAGTTGTTTTGTTTTAAATGTGCGCTTTTTTTTGCGTATGCCTTGTTATAAACAATTTGAGAGACGAGAGCGTGGGGCATAAGATTAGCAGGCGCTTTTCAACCACGGAAGTTTGGATTTAAGATAAATTATATTCAATAATTCTTTGAACCTTATTAGAACCCTTCTACACAAGATTTTATAAACTACCTGTTGTAAGGATATTTTCAAGTATAATAACGAGTACTAGCTCTGATTAATATTGATACCTTGACGTAACTTTATGGCCGTAAATTTAAACATTTAAGATTGCATAACTCCAGCTATAAGTACAATAACAACCTTGTCCATTTATACTCCAGTGATCCTGATTGTAAAGAGTGTCCAGTGTACACAGTTACAACAGTTATAAAAAGTGTCCACTGTGTAGAGTTAAAATAGTTATAAAAAGTGTCCCCTCTGTAGAGTTACAATAGTTGTAGAAAGCGTCCACTGTGTAGAGTTACAATAGCTATAAAATGTGTCCACTGTGTAGAATTACAATAATTATAAAGAGTGTCCACTGTGTTGAGTTACAACATTTACAAAAAGTGTCCATTGTGTAGAGTTACAACAGTTATCAAGAAGTGTCGACTGTGTAGAGTTACAATAGTTATAAAAACGGTTTTCACTATGAACAGATACAATAGCTGTAAAAGGAGTGCTCCACTTTGTAAGTTACAACAGAGTTCATAAAACTGCTAATTTACTAAGACTGTCGCTTTGGTCCATCGTAGGGAAATAGTAAATGTAACTGCGTATGGACTGTTCTGAAACGAGATCTCAGACGTCTGTTCATAGTTCATACCACAACTGTGTATTCAGCCTGAAGATGGCTTACAAAGCCGAAACATTTCGCTGATAATAAATTATTAATAAAGTTGTGTCTAGACTTGTTTTTTATAAGTTTTATTAATGGTACTGGTAATGTTTCTTCATACAGTATCAGTACCACCCCACCCCCACCCCCTCTTCAACATGTGTTGGAGATCTCGCTTCAGTACAGTCTACAGGCAGTCACATTGACCAGTTCCCTATTATGTTATTGTACGTATATTTTATTTAAATTTATTACCATTGAATATAAAGTTATCCTTGAGGAAAACAGACCACCTGGCAGATCTAGGAGTAAATGGGAGGATAATATTCAAATGGATCTTCAAGAAACAGGAGCAGGCGTCGAAGGATTTATCCAGCTCAAAATACGTACAAGTGGCGTGCTCTTCTGAACACAGTAATGAACCTTTGAGTTCCATAAATGAGCGTAATTTCATGACCGTGTTTTTGCATAATCTTAGCAATTAAAATCAACAAATACACTACATTGAAAGCAACCCCTAGTTGTCTATAATTTATCTCATACGTGCCTAGGCCCCTCTTGGGCCATTATCTAGAAGCATCAAATAGTTACACAGAAAAGTGTGTAAATATATAATACAGCTTATATAAGCAAACCGATCATGCATATACAAATGTAAAAATAGAAAGCTAAATATAAGTATAAAAATTGCGATGGCCAGTAATTACTTACTGTCGATAAAGTCTGGATTATCATCCCAATTTGTAGCGACAGGTTCTACTAGTGTACACTCAAATAGGAATATGTTTACAACATTGGTTATTTCTATTCTTGTATTCCACTTTAAGGGTGTTTTTATCATTCATATTTTTTTTGTGGCTATTCTCCAAGCACCGTACATGTTCCTAGTATCTAAACCTTGCAATGTTTGAAGATTAAACTCTTCCAGGATATAACGCCGATTCAACTGGATATCGTTACCAACGTTTCGAATGAGATTGCTGCCTCTATCTTCAGGGTCTAAACAGTCCAAGCAATCTCCCTGAACAAGTGACACAAAAAAGTATGTAACACAGATTAATGTTTCTGCATGTGTACTGTGAGTGGGGGGAAAAAATGTAAACACGACCTCACACACCGATTACAAAACCTCTTTGGCTTGGAGTCCCACTGCTGACATATACTACGTTCCTCTCGCAAACAACAGTCCCCTCTCCCAGAATGCAACGATCTCGTAAGGGTTACATAAATGCCAATGGCCTAAAATACATTAATTTTTTGACATTAAACACTCACACAGGGCTCGGGTGTTCCCAGCTTTCGCGGCGGTTGAGTAACCGCCCACGCTTATACGCGGGTGTCTAAAATTTTTAGTTCGGTAATTCCCCCTCTCCTCCCCCTTATATTTAATTATTTTCAACAGTGTATGTTCAAAACCGCGTTGGGCGAGGGGTTACTGTAATCCTTCCTGGGATTCGATGTGCTGCGTCTTCTTTTTTAGCACGGAGCACTTTCAGTTAAAAAAAACTCCCGACCACTCCCGAGACAAAAAGAAAACGCATACATTAAAAATTAAATGAGGTGTAACACGTTTATCTGAAGTTAAAGACATGCCTAACCGAAAACACTGAAACACAGCTTATTGTAAAATGCATGGTTTGCGAAACGAAATGTCAATAACTTAATTTGCTTCTCCTTTTATGAACTATTTCTGAACTTCACAAGGGGTTTTGCAGACACAGCTCAAGAGGCAAAGTGCCAGATCCACATAAGGCACAAATAATGCAACTCTCCATTATGAGTACGGTAGCAGGTTCCTCTGAAAAGTAGGTTAACTTATACCAGACTGCACGGCGTCGCTTATCTTCACAGTCACCAAGAATTCCGTAAAATGAACATTTGCCACTAAAACAGGTGTTCGCGGATACCTTTGTTTCCACGCAGCACAGTTTGGGAACCAGTGTTTGGAATAATTCAGTTCACTTTAAATACTACAGGCTACAACTATACACTTGACCTACAGCGTATCTTATCAACAGTGTGTTTCGACATGTGGATAGCATGTAAATTAACTGTAATTATCACTGCGCATGAGTGTTTCTCAGCTGTCTTCACGGACCTTGGCATTCAGGCCATGCCAATGGGAATCTTAAAGGATACACAATCCTTTAAGACCTCCGTTTAAATGTGGGCCCAGTGAAATCTGCACGTCGTGAAAACATGCTCCAAATGGGTCCTGAATGTTTGCATTTAAAATCGTAACTCCTCTCCTAATCTTATTTGGGTGATGAGATCACGGCAGATGAGATGGGCGGGGCATGTGGCACGCGGAGGAGAAGAGAAAGTCGTAAAGTTTTGTGGGGAAACCTGAAGAAAAGAGACTGCTTCGAAGATCTAAGCGTATATGAAAGATAATAATGAAATGGATCTTAAAGAAACAGGATGCGAATGTGTGGGCTGAATTCATATGGCTCGGAATACAGATAAATAGTGAGTTTTAGTGGACAGGAAAACCAAGTGCGAGTTTTCCAGTTTCGGCAGCGGTGCGGCAGTTCTTCTGGAATATGACACCGCGTTCCCGACATTTGGAGACAACTTATTGAAGGTCGAAATGTCCAAGAAGAATTCCTCCTATGAAGATGAGGCCACTACAGTGTCTTTCAACGCCGGAGTTACGCAGTGATGCGAACCTCATATCCCAAAAGAACTGAATTTTCTGGATAACAAATGGAGGTCACTGCTTGATTAGTTGAGGAACTACTGTCAGCTCCAATGAGGGACTCTGCTCTATGGAGTTATTTTGTTTGTTTGTTTGCCCGTTCGTTCGTTTGATACCACATTCACACACGGCCTTCAATTCAAGCTATAATTGACCGACTGCCCACTTTGCTAATAAGCAGAGTATTTTAAACCCATGTTTCTGAAGTCACAACATTTTTAAATGTTACATATTGCCTACGTCAGGGACAGGTGGCGGGCAATGGTAAATGCGGTAATGAACCTTCGAGTTCCATAAAATAGGGGAATTTCTTGACTAGCTAAGAACCGACTAGCTTCTCAAGAATCTAATCGGAGTAAGTAAGTGAATACATATTGCCTACATTTGTTTTCTATCGCTGTATGTGACAGCCGATGGCTAATGTCACATGCTACATACTCGTACACAAGACACTTCCGAAATCTTAGACTGCAGACAAGCAACATTCAAAGTTACGTGTGTTACAGACAGCGAAAACAGTGGACAAAAATTGGAATCCATACAGATAAACTTAATTTGGACAAGGAAAACAATAAGCGTTGATGAATTCATTCACTGTTGTTTAAATAAACTGCGCACGAATTATTTTAATACGTAAGAGTTAAGTTAATAAATTTCCTGCGTGCAACTGAATAACATTAATCGCTACCAATGTAGTTTTTCAATAACATCAACTTCTATGAATTTTAAGATTTATCACATGAAAACAAAAAGACAACAGAACGTATGTTGGAAACACAGCACCAAGATACTTCATACGTATCCTGTTGCAGTGATGCGCAAAAAGAACTATTACAACACGAAATGCAGACTGTACACTGCGTACATGCAATAATAGCCTATTCAACCCAGACACTGCCCGACTTAACGTAGTGAATACGTTCCGCAAGGTCCGGCGTAAGTCGGATTTGAGTTACATATGGTCAACTGGATATGTATACAACAGGGAGTCCAGCTGAAATACTAACTCCAACACAGCAGAACCTGATCGGCCCCAACAAAACCGCCCCTCTGCCTGTGTTATCGCCCAGTGGTATTCTTCCACCACCGTCGTCTCACTGGGCTTTCATTCCCGCAAGGAAGCGCGTTTAAAAAGGTTACTGTTAAATTATTTTTACCGTTGTTAAAAATGTCCATGTCTTAAACTGTGTAACTTGAAATTGGCGTAAGTCGAGGAGTGTTTGTAATTTCTGTATTGCACCCATGTCGCCATCTGATGATCGTGTATAACTAAACCGAAACATGTAGGAGAATAAACAACAGGCAATGTTATACGCTAAATGTGCTCTTCGATGGTTATTTAGTGAATAAAGATTTATTAAATGAGTGTGACACAAAACAGCCAACACTCCTATCTGAAAAACTACTTCTGTGCAACTGCAGCCATTACATACACAGGCCACAAAGACCCAGAAGGGGATTAAAAGTACAGACATACTCTTTCTTTAAGCTCAGCGCTAGAGGGGGGTGGGTGGTTAAGGCCACGTCCCGGCCGATTTACCCCCGATGAAGAGGCTCGGTATCTAGCGTACAGGAGGATGGGTGGGCGGGCTACAGGGCCGGTCTAGACGGGTGCGGAAAATCTCGCCCCCCACCGGGATTAGATCCCCGGACCGTCCAGCCCGTAGCGAGTCGCTACACCTACTGCACTATCCCTGCGCGCGCACGCACACACACACACACACACACACACACATATATATATATATATATATATATATATATATATATATATACACACACACACACACACACATATATATATA
>Ga0268261_10001666_pt1 | contig 15498 bp, 7 predicted proteins | sample TergutNc150P1_FD_190353 | JGI IMG/M metagenome (GOLD analysis project Ga0268261, IMG submission 190353) | Nasutitermes corniger P1 segment gut microbial community from laboratory colony in Florida, USA - Nc150 P1 (SPAdes) (version 2) | ecosystem: Host-associated > Arthropoda: Insects > Digestive... | reverse complement strand
GGGGGGGGGGGGGGGGCAAGCACAGAGGTTGGGCGGGCTACGACTAGCAAGACGTTCTACCTCCAGACCTCCGAGATTGTCAAACCGAATCCCGCTCATTTCACTCATGTACGTCCGCGTTCTTTCATGTTCGGCCGATTTCCTGTTCAAGGAGCACTTCCAAATATCTGACTGGCTATGTCGGAATCAATTTTAAACCCCCTAACCCGAAGACGCAGCTGGCGTTTGACTAAGTGACTAAGTCCAAATATTCACCTTGCAAACATCCCAATTCAGATCCATTAATCAATCAAAGCTGCGACCAGGAACTTCATTCGAGCGTCTAGACGGACAGTTCTGATGGTGCAGTTTTGTTGTGAAATAGACTGGAGTAGTAGAGGGCAAAGTTTGCCGTCCCATTACCTTCTCACTATTTCTCTGAATGGGTAAGAAGACTTTGTTCCGCATTAGGAACCGGGTATGATTTGGAAACCAGTCAGTCCCTGCCTAAAAAGTGACGTAACCAAACGTAAAGTTCAACCTAGCAGAGGTCACGAAGGCCTAGAGGGGGAGTTAGAGGTATAGCTCTACTCTTTCTTTAACCTCGGCGCTATATGGGGGTGGGTGGTCAATGCCACGCCCTGGTCGCTTTACCCCCGGGAAAGGCCCAGTACCTATTGTATAGGAGGCTGGGTGGGCTCCATGTCCGGTCTGAACGGGGGTGGAAAATCTCGCCCACACCGGGATTCGATCCCCGGACCGACCAGCCCGTAGCGAGTCGCTATACTGACTACACTAACCCGGCCCACGTGACGTATCCAATCCGTATTGAAACTTGTGTTAATGAAGGTACACTACATGCTACATGTTTATTAATTGGCAGCTAACTTGGATGGTCTCTGTGAGCAAAGAGTCTATGGCTATATGCACATTGGAATCGTGGTTTCGTATACCGGTCGTGGTAGCTACATTTGATGAAGGCCCTCTACGGATTTCTTACAATGGTTCATTACACAGTAATATTATATTCAACACCGTAAATTGTCTGAAACATATTAAATAGATCAGCAAAGGACGTTTCGAAAATTTATTATACTTCCATCTTGAGGGATTTACTGTTATATAATTACACATTTTAGGCTGCATTAGAAATACTGGTGGTGATGGTTTGGACTGAATCCAAAGATTTTGCATATCCTATATTCATTTAGGCTATAGATTTCGTTTTCGTCCTGGTAGTTGCTACTAATCTTGGAAATAAAATAAAATCTGTCACATTAATGACAATCACCACTCTAATATACGAACAGTAAGCACCCTAAACGTTGGTTCCCATATATCATGTGTCTACGCAAAACGCTTAAAACGAATGTGGTGTAAAATGAGACAATTTCTGAGACCTAATTTTCATCTCTATAAGCAACCTCCGTGGTTGGAATATTCATCCCGAAAAATACGATGCGTGACACCGCAATTAACGTTCAAAAGAACAGCCTATCAATCTACTGATCGCCATTAGAATCCTTATATTCTGCTCTTTACGTCAATCCGTTTAAAAAGTTATGCCATAAAAATGATTACATTCAGATTTAATTTATTATACACTACCCAGAAACAGGTTTAATGAGTAGTCTCTATAACTGTAATTAATAGAGAAATTAATTTATAACAGGTAATCATTGGTGGTGAGTCATTTTCCAAAACGAAGTGACAAATGTTTCGTTACCCAAAAAAAATCTCCACGAGAAATTCACGTGCATTGGTATAATTAAAAAAGCAATTGTAGTTGGAAGGCCGTGTTACTGATCGGGTTGAGTCATCGTGCCATCGTCCACGTCTTATTTTTAGGCACGCACAAAAAGGCACAGCAGTAATTTTCCCGCCAGGAACGGACACCTGCCATCAGATTCACAGACGAAGAGCCTAATATAATCAGAGCCCTCGGGCTTGCTTATATTATTCGTTCACAACCTCTTAGCCGGGGACGTAAATACAGCCTTTGCGGAGCTTCTCTGATATACATGGGTCACTCAGTTTCCAATGAGACACGACAATCTTGACCAACACCTAAATGGAACAGCTGCGAGGAGGGAGAGCAAATAAGTACGTCATGCGCTTTAACTTACAGCAATTTACGTTAAGATCCTCATTTTAAACAAATAGTTGTACCCGTGCGAATAATTCGCGCATAGAAACAGAAAAATATTTAATGAACAAAAATTACGGTATCTTAATCTTTAAAAAATTCAACACTGTACTTACTTAAGCTTGATGCTTGGTAATGTTTTCGCAGATAAACACGTCAGAACCAACGGTAAACACGAAAAAACAGCTTACTGTAACGTTTAAATAATAAACAAAACGTAAAAACGACCCTCCTGCCTCCAGCGGATGCCAAAGGAAACCCTTTAGCTTCTCTTGGTCTCCACTTGAGGCAGCACTCCCAATTTATAACGTCAGACTTTGCCACCACTGCCAAATCCTAAGCTTTCTGAAAATATCTAACTTGAAAAGACCCCTTCAGTAGTTCAATAGAGCATGGTGTTGAAAACAGACTTAACCTATAAATACAGGCCTATACGACAACATGACAAAAGACTTGACATAAAACCTAGCACTTATTATGTCGATATTAATTTTTTCCATAACCGTATACCTATATGCAGTATAACAACAAAATTCAAGCTGTACGTAATGCTTAAAAAACAACCCAGCGTTTTATCAGAGCACAAGAATGATTAAGGTAGCCTACGGAACTGAAATAATATCCACAGCAACACAGAGTGCAAACATATTCGCATTACTGCAGGCACGTAATTACCTGCAATCAGCACACTCGGCTCTAAAGATCCTACACTTAACGCTTTTAACACCTTAATGCAGATAATCGGAGAATGACCAGAAATTGTAAGTCATGCACAACCTATTTTTAATTATAGCACTTAGAAACTCCTACTCTTACCAAATGCATGGAATGCAAACATCGATTTACAGACCGCGTCGGAAATACTTAAATCCTCTTGAAAGATTTACTAGTACAGGAAAATAATTTTATTTTTCGTGTCAAATAAACTATTCTTCGAAATAATTTAACGAAGCAGGAAAAAAGTTAAGTACGGGGTTCATGGTTTTAAAGTCACGAAAAGTTGAAAAGGAAGCAAAACATTATAAAACCATACACACATCACCGAGGAATCTTCAAGCCTCCATGAAACGTGAAACGCTTTAAAATCCAACAAATTATGTACGGAATTAAAAATAAATACTCTTCCATAATAATAAACGCGATACGGTTGAAGCCGTCGGAAAAGAAACATGTTCTAACCAGAAACATTGAAACTAAGGAATGTAAAACCATCTGCTCGAACAATAAGATTTCACGCGACAAAAATGTATGAGCTGGGACAAAGATATGGATTCAATTAAGGTAATGTAAGCAAATACATTTTCCACCGACAACGGGTCCGACGGCTAAAGTGTGGAGTGCAATTCCTAGTTATCAAATTAGGTGAAAATCTGGTGGAACGTAGGTTAAACTTTCTAATAAGATAAAAAATCATAAACTTCACAAATAAACACCCAGAGAGGTGACAAAAACTTACTTGACATTCAGTTAATAATCTTAAAATTTTTATGTATGACTCAGCTGCAAACTTTTCTTAACAAATCACACTCTTGGTAAACTACTCGTATTTCATGATTGCTAATAAATCGTCTATGTTGCTAATGCACATTAAAATTAACTCCCAAGGACTAGAAATGCGAATTTTTAGCACCAAAAATAACATTACGCGCGAAAACGCAATCTTCTTAATAGTTAATGACAGAAATACCATGTATATGTAATTATTTACGTATATATAACCTAACAACACGTTGGAAGAATGACACTTTTATTATTTTATGCTTTTTGACTGTGCATTGTGATACAATTATGTAACGTAAACAAACGAAATTCACACATTTCAAATTAATGTTTTCATTCAATTTTTGGCGTCTTCTACTTGTACATGTTTCAAAACTCATGGGTTCATCATCAGGAAGACAGTGCGTACATGCAGTTTTGTATGGTATATTTTTCATGATGAAATTACAATAAAAGGATATATAAGATATCTAAACATACAATGCAAAGTTCTTAATATAAAGATAAAAGCATAAAAATACTGTAGTTTGATCTGTGATATAAAAATTTAAACATGAAAATACAGGGTGTCCCAGGAGTTATGGACAATTTTTGGGATTTAATTCCAGAGCAGATGTTGAGTCAAAATCGTCATGCGTCCAGTTCCCAGTGGTTTAGGAGTTATGAGTTTTTGAAGTACAGTAAATAAATTAGAAAGGAAAGAGGAGCAATGTGCATTTATTGAGAAATGTTGTTAAATGTACAGTTACAGATTCGTCGTTCAAAACTCAAGCAAGTTATTCGAAGTGTTCTCTTTCTGCTTGGATAATTTTCTGACTCGTGTGACCAGAGAACTTGTAACCTTACGAATCACTGCAGCGTTGTTGATGCTTACTGCAGCGCTGAGAATTCGCTGGCGTAGTTCTTCTCTCGTGTTCACCTTGTGTGGGCCTCGTCGGTGAACAATATGTTACGAATCACATGGGGGTTAGAATTAATCCAACGGCACAGTTCCAACCGGTTGCACATGTCCGCAGGTTCAAGATGCTGAATGGGCTGGATATGGTACGGATACATTCCTTCTGTGTATAATGTTCGCCAGACTCTCAGAGTTGAGGTCAGTACTTCAGGACTTAATTCCAGAGCTAATTCTGAATCAGAAATATCATACTGTGTATGTACACATGGATCCGATTTGCAACGGTTGCTGAGTTTGGAGCAGTTGAAGTGTAGCGGCTCATTTTACCCACGACGCAGTCAACAATACAAGAAACTCCCATTTATGGGATCGTGATTATCCACATGGAACCGTTGACAGCAACTACCAACATCGTTTTTCAGTAAACGTGTGGTGTGGTGTCAATGGTGACCAACTCATTGGTCCGTACATTTTCCCACAACGTCTGACAAGTGATACGTATTTACGCCAATGTTTTGCAAGACAAACTGCCAGCACTCTTAGAGAATGTTCCTCTACAAACATGGCGACAGACGTACTTCCAGCATGACGGAGCGCAGCCTCATTTCAGTCAGTTCGTAAGGCAGTATCTGAATCATAAATTCCCAAACTGATGGACTGGTCGTGGCGGTGCACAAAATTGGCCACCACGGTCACCGAATCTGAACCCTTTAGATTACCATGTGTGTTGTTACATGAAAGCTATGATGTATGCACACAAGGTGAACACGAGAGAAGAACTACTCCAGCGAGCTGTCAGCGCTACAAGAAGCACCAACAACACTGCAGTGTTTCCTAAGGTTACATGTTCTCTGGTCACACGAGCCAGAAAATTTATCCAAGCAGATGGAGGACACTTCGAACAACTTGCTTGAGTGCTGAACGGCCAATCTGTAACTGTACATTTAACAACATAGCTCAATAAATGCACAATGCTCCTCTTTCCTTTCTAGTTTATTTATTTTACTTTAAAAACTCGTAACTCCTGAACCGTTGCGAATTGGACGCATGTATATATGACGTTTTTGACTCAGCATCAGCTCTGGAATTAAATCCCGATGTACTGACCCTAATTCCTGGGACATCCTGTATAAAACTCTAAAATGTTACATTAAACGTTTTTAAGACACGCAATACCGTGTCTCATAATGTGATATGAAGTGACTAGAATATTGTACGTGCCTTTTATGTAAGCAGTCTAGCAGGTGGAAGAGCGTGTTTGATACTAAGGCCTAGGAAGTGGTAGTGTCGAAGTACTGATCGTTGTGTATCGCAGGTGGTGATCTAATGTGGGGGTCGAAGATCATCGGGTTGTTTTCACCTGTGTTTTGTTTCCGTATGAGTTCCTTTGGTAATAGGGTGAATGGATAAAAAAATTGTTCACATGGAATTAATACTGAGGTTTGAGTGATTTGCTGTAGGAGGGTCATGGTAGTGTTCATGGGTCCATATTCATGGTTATTGTTTAGGATATGTAGAGCTTATGCTGACTGAGGGTCATTTTATTTTATGTGTCTTATGTGTTCTTGGCATCTTTGAGGTTACGAATTGTTTGTCCGACGCATGATAATTTATATGTGTTGCATGTGAATTTGTAAATTCCATCATCACGTCCAATAGCTGGTGGAGAGAGAGACATGTCGAACCGCTTGTTTGTGCTACCACGCTCTTAGTTACCAAGTTAGTTGTCTACAACTATGGGTCGATTTGGCTTCCCAAAATCTAGGAGGCAATTCAAAATTGTTAAAAGTGAGGGGTCAGTATTTCAGGCGCCCTGCTGCGTCTCTTCCTCTTCTCCGCGCAAGAATGACTTCTTCCTGTTGTACTGTTTCTCTTAACCCATACAAGTCAGGCACAAGACACTGACAGCCCTATCTAAAAAGGGATTGTTACGAATTATTAGTGACGTCGACATTAATGTTTTTCACTGCAGTTTGCCATTTCTTCTGTGACAAAGATCATGGAATGAGATTGCCAGAATCCTAAAAGACAACTCCCGAACGCCGAATGGGAAATTTTTCCATCGCCAATGGCAAGAGTTTTCTGAAGGGAATCCCGGAAAAATTGTTACATTGGCTACATGCGATCGCGTACAAACCAACTTCCATCCCATTAGGTTGTAGGTAAAATTTGTCACACTCATGGGAAAACCTTGTTAAGATATGGAGAAAACAAGTAATACATTCATATAATTAGTACGGTCTTTTCGAAGTAGGACCCTAACAGGTTCTTGGGGCAGAAAAATGTACACACCCTCCAGGCTTAAAAACGCGGAACAAAATTTACAAAGTTAAATGAAAGAAAAGGAACTGGAGCTGGATGCTTAATGCCACGCAATACGAAAGGATTTGTCAGTCGGGCCGCATCATCACAGCAAAGACTGATGCAAGAGGTTCCTTCAAGATAAGAATATACAAAGGGGTACTGAATGGACAGGACTACGGAAAGATTTGGGGGAAAGGGTGAGACAACAGCTCTAACATCTGTTTGACTCGCATTCCAGCCTGTCCACGGTCCGAGGAATACAAATGTGAAACGGCGACGCTACTACTGGAACGTTACAAAGACTGAGACTTGGTGTGACAAGGTGTATAAAAATTAACGTGTCTACGAAAAACGATTTGTAAAAACGTTTGCCTTCACTTTCAATAAATTGTAAGCAAATAAGCTTAACGCAATTTCGTAAAGCTTGACTGTCCGTCCGTCCATCCATCCATCTACATAATCGGAATTAGATTATTTTGTGTCCACACGACACACGTCACTGCTAAAATTTATGTACTTGTACCAAACGTAATTTGTTCCACACTGAATGACTTTATAATGAGGATGAAATTTACTGTGGATTTAATTATAGATCGGTAATTAATGACGACTTCGAGACAGGACTTTCAAAAACAAAACCTGTAACCATAATCATATTATTTTTCAGGCTGCACTGTAAGTAACATTAGAGTAGGCGAAAGGCTAACAGAATTTGATGTACGTGTTTGTTTATCTTCCAATGAATTCTAGATATATCAACTGTGAATTTCATCCATGTACTGCTGTAATTAATTTAACGTCACTCATCCTATATCGTTGCAAGTGCTGTCAAAGTTTCCGTACCAATTTCGATGCGAACCCATGTTTGATAATTCTGTATGGACCGACAACATAAATCAAGAACATTGAACTACAGCTTAAGTTGTGGGACAGCAAGTCGTTCTCAAAGAAGAAGAGTGGACCGAGCTGGACACGTCAGTGTTTTTCCAAAATTTCTCATAGTTCTACACCCCAACGTATGCGGCGGCGATGATTAACACGTCATACTTGATGAGGTTTAAAAGCAACTTTGACAACCTGAAATACCCGTAAATTGGAAGGGACCCTATTCGATTCTTCACCACTCCAAAAACTTGTGCTGTTGCTACGACAGTCCACTGGCTACCAAATTCGAATTTTCGAAAGTAACTGGTAACAGTGAGAAGGACAATCTCCTATACCCCTTATAATTCAAACCAAAACTGGGTTGTTCCAGAATCTCCGGTCAACTGGCCTAAATTAATCTTGCGAAAATTACAGTGACCTTGGTTCATGAGAATCTGAGGTCACTTGCATCTAAATTATCTGAAGCAGGGCCAGCAAACTTCAATTTACAGAAGTGCTACATAATTCGTAAGCACTCGCCAGAGGACCTAACTTGTGTATACATATATCGAAAGGGGCGGGGGGGGGCTGAATTAACTAGAAAGTCGTTATTTAAAACAAGTGAATTATAGTTTCGAATAATTTTCTTTGCTAATAAAGGTGTAACATTATGTTCTTCAGATCTGTTATATTACGTTTGTTAAACTGCATTACTGAAACTATTCGGGTGACCGAGGCGCAGATATTTTCCTCTAGGGTTTCATGCTGCCCGCGGGCCTCATGTTGGGTAGCAACGATCGATAGGAACGGCTGATAGATTCTTGCTCTGTGCTAATACGTAGGGGGACCCAAAAGAAACCGGAATTTTGTAATAAAAAATTGTGTATTTATTTTTAGGGAATTACAAATACAATCTCCTTCAAAGTACTGTCCATTTGATGCAATGCACCGGTCTAAACATGTTTTCCACTTTTCGAAGCAGTCCTGAAACTCTGTCAGAGTGATGCCTTTTAATGCCTCCGTCGTTTTTTTTTACCTCTTCCACGTCCGCAAAACGTTTTCCTTTGAGGACTTCTTCCATTCGGGGGAATAAAAAGAAGTCGCAAGGAGCGAGATCGGGTAAATATGGCGGGTGGAGAAGCTCAGTCAAGCTGTTTTTGGTTAAAAATTGTTGCACACTCAAGGCTTTGTGCGCTGGTGCGTTGTCGTGGTGAAGCCACCACTCCCCACTTTGCCACAACTCGGGGCGTTTTCGTCTCACCGCGTTAAGCAAACGTTTCAGAACCTATAAGTAAAACGCCTGGTTAACAGTTTCACCGTTAGGAATGAATTCTAAGTGAACAATGCCGTTTGCATAAAAAAAAAGATATCAGCATCGTCTTGACATTTGACTTCACTCGCCGTGCTTTTTTGGGATGTGGTGAATTTGAACTCGTCCATTCCCTTGACTGCTGCTTTGTCTCTGGGTCGTAGGCGTAGCACCAGCTTTCCTCACCAGTAATGACCTTCGAAAAAGGTCAGGGTCGATTTCCAAGTGTTCTTTCAATTCACGGCACGCATCCACTCGGGACTGCTTTTGATCAGCCGTGAGCACGTGAGGCACGAATTTTGGTGCAACTCTTTTCATTTGCAATTCCTCGCTCAAATTCCGTTGGCAGGAACTCCAGGACACACCAGACAAATCAACAAGTTGGTCAATTGTTCTGCGACGGTCTTCCAAGATTAGTTCACGAATTATCACGATGTTTTCATCCGTTCGGGAGGTCGAGGGTCGCCCTGAGCGAGGTTGGTCTGCAAGTGACAATTCACCATTCCTGAAGCGGGGAAACCACTCGTAGACTTGTGTTTTCCTCAGTGCAGCTTCCTTGTAAGCTGTTTCAAGCATTACAACTGTTTCCCCTGACGTTTTCCCTAATAGAAAACAGAATTTCACAGCCGCACGTTGTTCCAACTTTTCAGCCATCATAAAAATCGACGAACAAGCGAGAGGCGCTTAATAAAAAAATTTACTACGTGGCACCACGACGTCACTCGACGCTGCCGGTCTGCAGACTAATGCAGAAGGGTCCCCGCAAGAGGCATCTAGCAGCGGAAGCATGTATTACAACGGACCCGCCCACCAGAGAACGTTACCGGTTTCTTTTGGGTCTCCCCACGTATGTACGTCGCTTTTTCGAAATTAGCCGAAAGAACGGCAAGTGACATACTTCGGTCCGTGTTCGCCGTAAACTTGACTCCGAATTTATGACAAATCTCCATGAGCGGTGAAAGTGATTACTGAAGAAAACTTACTTGGGGAGAAATTATATTGAACTATCAATAGTCAGAACACAGTATGTATTCTGCGAGCAGATACTGAAAACTGTAGCAGCACTCTCAACCCAAACGTTGGTAATTATGTACCAAACTACACGGCTTCACATTCCAGAAGACAAATATTAACAAACGCTGTTGAACAAACGACAGAATATTTAGCATAACACTGCAAATCATAAAATATCCAAAATGTTGAGAAAATATTTCCAATGAAAGCTCGTGGTGTTCATTATACAGCCATTATTTTGTCAATCACCAGTGTTGCGTACGCTGAACGGTTCTCAAGAAAACCCAGATTGTTACATTTTAGTTTCCCATAAAACAGTGGTAGAGGTTATATAACACACAAGCGTAAATTCGTCGATCACTTGTAGTGTAGGTCCCACAATACCAGAAAATATATGTATTTGTAAGAAGTTTTGAGGTACACGATTATGATCAGACCTACATGCAAATTGTGCAAAGAACTCGTACAAATTCTACACATACTTAAATCTCAGCAATAAGCTTTCAAAGCGTAAAGAAAGCGAGACGGTAAAACTCCACAGTCTTCACCTCAAAATTAACTCAGAAGATTCATTATCTGGTCAACACCTCAAACACTCAACCTTGTACGATGGAGTCATCATACAAATAAGGCCTCAGACCCACTTCAGACGAGGTAGTGAAGACAAGGAAACCCAAAACACTCTACCGTGAATCGAGTCCCTTCCATCTCGTCCGTTATCCCTCTCCAATACATTGGAAATTTTAAGTTACGCATGTTTTGTCTATGTGAGTTAAACGTCTTTTCACAGCACGTTGGAGGGGTTACAAACACAAGCGTGAACAACAGACGTAAATAAAATGCACTAGTCACGCAATGCAACTGTAAACCCCTTTCCTTTCGTGGGACTGCAGCTGCAAAAGATTAGCCAGGAAGGCTGATGTTTATAGGGTGACTTCCTGACTGTTTCGACTGCACAGATTTGCGGTTGGGCCCACCAGTCACTGGAGTGGCCGGGGCAGATACCAATAAACTGGACATAATGTCTTTCCGTAATCACATTCAGATTATTTAACGATGCCACTTTAACAAAAGTTGTACCATAATGCCGTACAATCTGGAAACATGAACGTGATGGTAAATACACAATGGATAACCGGGCTTCTAGGATTTCACGTTGTGTCTTCTTACATATTATTCTCGACTTTCGAAGGATCGTAGTGCTTTCACCTTCAGAGTAAGGCAGTGAAGAAAACGGCACTACGATCCTTCGAAACTTCGAGAACTATTCAACCGAACCTTCAAAGCCCAGAAGACTCGAATCTACAGCAAGATCGCTGAAAGAATCTCAAATTTCGCATACTGGTTTGCACGGAGAATGTTACTAATTATTCAAAGGCACTAGCAATTAGAAATTCGGCTAGAGGGACAAAAGAAATTTCATTCAAGATAGACGGTTTATAGACTCAATTTCAAAGCTGGTACCTCCGCTCTTAACGATCCTAGATCGTTACAGCCCTTGCAACTTTCTCGGCTTGACAGGGTGCAAACCGTAGAGTAGAAAGTGGCACATTTGACAATACATACTGTTGCAACCAATCAGGACTCTTCATCACCAATTCACAGCGCGTCAGATCTTCCTCAATCCAAGAAGCAGCTACACAGCATGTCAATCACATTGTGTATCCTAGAGGTTTGCCCGCAAGATCAATATGAAGTAACTGCTATTCGAAAATACAATGGCATAAAGATCATAGACTCAGTGTTCAAGTAATGAGTTCAGATGTGATAAATTCCATATACGAAGAGGAAAAGGTGAAGGGATGATAACGACGATGACAATGATTATGATGATGATTATGATGGTTAAAATGACTGTCTGTTCGATTTCCACACCGTGTAGTTTCGTATACAAAGAATTCTCGGAAGATAATTAAATTTTATTAACTGTATTTCCTTTCATGTTCACTGCATCTTAACGACTAAATTCCGCCCAAAGGTACACCAGTCACCACTTAGTGCCACTTTCTTTTACTGGCCGTTCTTAAATATAACAAAACCACTTTTCTCCACACGCGACTAACCTGACCTCCCCCGAGACAGCGGCAGCGCATTACTTAAAATGTTGGTATATATATATATATATATATATATGTAGACTACGCTTACTTTTATCAACAACGTGCGGATTTTTACAGAGTATTCTTCTCTTAATGTCAATTCTATATGCAACTGAAATTACTGAGGATAAACATTGTGGTATTCGATGGAACAGACCAACCACTGACCATATAATCTGCATTCGTCAAATTCTTAAGAAATAATGGAATGAGGCAGTAAGTCAGCTATTTGTAGACTTCAAGAAAGCTTCCTTGTTATCCTCATAAAATTAGGAGAGTGTGCTGACAAGTGATTCCTCTTATTTGTTACAGGGAAATGAGTAAACACATCTGAATAAAACCAAAAACAGGTAACTTTCTTGAAATTTACTGTTCACCTACACACAGTCTTTTCTCAATATAATCACCATTGCAAGCCGATCCCGGTCGCCACACAGGCTAAGGCACAGGTTTGTGGCCATTCACTTGCTGGGATTGCAGGTTCGAATCCCACCGGGAAGCATAAGTGTTTATTTCTTATAAATGTTGTATGTTGTGCAGATACAGGCCTCTGCGACGGGCCAATCCCTCGTCAAAGGGAGTCCTACTAAGTGTGTATGTGTCAATGAGTGTGATCAGGTGCAAATATAACCTTCTACGCCTACAAGTAGGTGGAAGAGGCGAAACTAAGACATCATATTTGCAGTCTACATACGATATTTCCGCCAGTCTTCAAGCACTTTCGTAAGTCGGTCCTGATAGAATTGTGCCTGTTGATGACGGAACCAGAACGTAACACCTCTCTTGACTTCATCGACCGACGCGTAGTATTGATGTCCTGTAAGATGTTCCTTCAGTTTGGTGAGGTCACGAAAGTCCGACAACGCCAAGTCTGGGACACGTTGTCGGTGAACCAAGACAGTAAAACAAAGACGTCGAATATCTGCAGTTATTCTCGCACTTGTGCGCGGTCGAGCACTGGCATGTCGAAAATTTCATTTGACAATTAATGAAGATCGGAGGCATGTTCCTTGCATTCAGAAACTGCATGATGTTTCATAAGCACTGACATACTCTCTGTGCGCTCCGGCACGTTTAAGAGCAAAATTTAGGGTCCTCTAGCAGCCCAAGTTTAAAATTCGGCCTCAATGTGCAATTCAGTTTGTACCCCTATGTGTGCTTGTCTTAATTTAAAAAAGACACCACTTCGTATTTATGTTAATGAAAACTTATAAATCAACAACAAATACATGACCTATGTGAAGTTTTGCTTGCAGTGAACGTAACAGACTTAATAAAACATGTTCCAATTTAATAACTTTTAGGTTTATACTGTTTGTCGAGTCATAGTTCACAAAAAATTTCCAAACGTCTTCCGCCTGTATCAATGCAGCATGAACACGTCTGATCATGTAATGTCGTGCACTTTCAAAGGTCCGGCTCAGCTGCGAAAGGTTTGACAAGCATTAAAAATTGGTAGGTGAAGTTTCTCTTCATTTTCAATCGGAGCCGAATATATTCGGGGCCTTAAGTGACACCACACTTAAAAAGAACTTAAGGACTTAGGCTGAGCGAACGTGGTGGCTGTACCTCGAAAACTATTTGCAAACATATAGTTTTACCGATATGAACATTTTTCCTTCTTTTGGTGTATCGGTGGATGAAACTCATAAAGACTGTAAAAGCATTTCAGATACACCCTGCAGTTAGTCAACCCCCGACAGAACGCCAGAGTTTGTTCACCGAAATTTGTGGCGTTAAATCGAGGGTGGCGTTACATCAAAATTGTGCAGCTTCTTAAAATCGTAAAATTTACTTCAGATGACAAACTGATGCTAATTTCAAAACAAGAACATCTTTGAAGAGCCCTTAAAACAGTACCAGTGTACAGAACGTGCAAATAATATTTGTTGTGTCCTTAATGCCCTTGTCTGTTGCAGTACTATTTTTAGCATTTAACTGTTCCATCCCTATCGCTAATGCTATCACCAATTGTTCATATTTTGCACCCTTCACCCTTTCTATATTGGCAGTTGCTAGATTTCCTCACTTACAGTTTTCACTGAGTATATCGACTGATTTTTTTGTCTCATAATGAGTAAAAAGTGGTTGGTTTTATTCTGCTGAGAAGGTAGATGGAATTGGTCTGTATAAACACAGACCTCCTTCTTGTCTCTAAAACTTAATACTGTCCTTTTTCCCATACACCACTAGCAATCTATTGAGGATAATTAAAACCCACACTATAAAGTTACGTTCGCCTGACGGTAACTAACGGCCGCGTTATCGCCTCGGTATTCTCAATGATTCTGAAATTTTCTAGATCATCCTCTATACGGTCTCGGACTAATAAACTGTAACGTGAGTAGGCAAGAAAGAGGAACAAAGAGAAACCACAGGGAGGCAGGGTTATGAGGTCAATACCTGTTTCAATGTAGAGCGCATCAATGAAAAACAAGAGTACCAACATTGGCCGTTAGAACAGCTGAAAAATATTTCTGTAGCGCGTAAACGATAAATACTTTTTGCTCAAGTAATCGCTGAGCCACTCAGTCTCGCCAGGCAGAAAAATCACATTCCTCACTATCCGCATTCCTTAAATACTATCCAGCATGGCTTTATATCGGGCATTATTTAATGTTTACGAGCACGTCTGTATCACCAAAGTCTTTGGCGGATTGTGGCTAGCGGGTGTGGCATTACGTCGATAGTTCCCAATGTTAAAACAATAGGGAATTTCTGTTCACAGTTTTTAATGTGTGCTAAGAGAGGGTGGCGCGATATCAAGGGTCTGACGGTGTATATATAGGCTTATGACTGTGTATATGTATAACTACATGACGTCACATTCTGGCAGACAACAATCTTCATAGACAATGAGGTGACAGCCTCACATATATTACGGGTTCAAGCCCGTGTGTTTTCTTTATAAAGAAGCAATGAAGAGTAAAAACTTTTTATATATAATTCTCAAAACTGGCATTTCCCAAGCAACCTGCAAAGTACAATGACGGTAATGGTGTGGGACGGAGTGCGTGGAAGAATGAACGTACAGTAGACACATAGCTTGAGGGTTTTCGTTGCAGCAATAACTCCTGACGAATTGTGAAAAACCTGCGAGGATTTCATGGAGCGTTGTCCAAGTCGGTTAGGTGCATGGATACTTTGGGAGGCTGGTTAACCTACGTAAGGCTCTAGACAAATTCAATTAATTAATAACATTAGGCAACCTCCAAAAGAAAACTGCCGCCTCCAAAATACTTTTTCAGTGGCAGCTGAAACTGAACAAAGAAAATTCGATCAACGAATAGTGTAAATTCTGTATAAGAGTGTCATTTAACCCTTAGGCTATTAATGTCATATATATATACATATATATATATATATATATATATATATATATATA
>Ga0268261_10001665_pt1 | contig 15501 bp, 10 predicted proteins | sample TergutNc150P1_FD_190353 | JGI IMG/M metagenome (GOLD analysis project Ga0268261, IMG submission 190353) | Nasutitermes corniger P1 segment gut microbial community from laboratory colony in Florida, USA - Nc150 P1 (SPAdes) (version 2) | ecosystem: Host-associated > Arthropoda: Insects >... | reverse complement strand
AACATTGGAACTACTAAAATGTGGGATGAAGGTGAAACAATACAACAGTGGCTGCAAAAATATATGCAAAATAAGTGACTGGGGGGGGGCTGACGCCAAAAACAGCGAAAACCGAAAAACGGTGCACATAAAAATGTATCGAAGATACCTCGATCAAATGAAAAACGATTAAGAAGGCTGAGTATAAAAAAGAGTGGAGCTTTGTTCGTGTCGGTTTCGCAGCAGAAACTGACATTAAGTCCAATTACAGAACCAACGTTACAACAAAAAAGCAATTAATTTTCGGAATCACTTGCTGCAACAGACAATGAACAGGATTATCGGCAACTTGCAGCACAGCTGACACATGACCCCTACCGTCGTCTGGAACTCTGCAAAAACCCCCGGAAAAGGCTATCGAAAACTGGAGCAGAGGACATGACAGAATACGGTAAGTGCCAGAACCGCACGCGTCTGACCCAGCGGCGGCGGGGGTGTCAAAATTCCAAGATGGTTTTGAAAGACAGTTCGACGAATATGATCCGAACGAAAAAAAAATGACCATGCTGCAATTCTGATGATAAGGGTCAAGACAGACAAGCGGCGATGAAGATTAGATGCTCGAATGCACGAAGGGAGGGTGCGTCGTGCTGAAGGATCAGCAACCCTTGATTCAGCACAGGGCTACACACAGCAGAGAGAAGTTCTGCTCCTGAAGAGATGGCGTGACTTTGCAGCAAGGAAACAGTTCCGTCAGTTAACTAGGTGGCAAGACATTTCTGCACCTTTGGAAGGTTTCGATTTCTTTACAGCGTAACTTATAAATGTGTATCCTAATATCATCCTAATGTTGTCCTATTGTATACACTAACAAGCTATTGCATAAAATGTTGCGCACAAGGTACCTACTGACATAATGTGTATATCATACTAAATATGTCATCACACGTTCTGAATTGCCCTAATCCCCACTCCGAACTTTTCGGTAATTCGAACTCTATCGAGATTCCACCGCAAACCTAACCCTTGATATCTGACAAGGAGAGTAGGCAAACATCTTTCACTTCAAACCCAAGCGGTTACTATACGTACCACCAGGTTTAACATTCAATAACTCTACGTTCTGCCAACAGTGTATTTATGTGTTTTGTGTGGATCTCAGAGCAAACAACGATTATTTCCCTATACAGTACTGACTGGTTTTTATAACCGAGACCGAGTGTGTTTACTGCGCGGTGCGGACTGAATTTACGTGTAATGTGTATTAACCCTTCAAAGCCCAGTGGTCACTATATCTACCACCAGTTTAACATTCAACAATTCTACGTTCTGCCCACACAGTGTATTTACATGTTGTGTGGATATGAGAACAAACAGAGATTATTTCCCTATACATCATTTATTGACTGGTTTTTATAATAGAGATTTAACCCTTCAAAGCCCACTGGTCACTATATGTACCACCATGATTAACACTCAAAAACTGTACGTTCTGCCCACACAATGTTTTTGTGTGTTTTTTGTGGATCTCACAACAAACAGAGATGATTTCCTTATACAACACTGACTGGTTTTATAATCGAGATAGTGTTTACTGCGCGGTACGAACTGCATAATATAATGTAATTCATGGATTCAGATTAATCTCACTATTTCAAGAAGGCCTGGGAACCTTCCAATAAAGTGACGCGCTCTCTCCCCTTCCCCTCCAACATTACGTCTCTCTCAATATTTCAAGGCTAACACCATGCCCGTGACAGTAACACACATCCAGCAATATACTGCAAACTTAAGATCCAATCACTGAGGTTGACCACTCACTCCATCTAGGACCCAGCTTACGAATGAGCGGGTCCATACAGTCTCACATACGCCTTCATGGTGTGTGCAGATACGTGCAATTTCATCTCTGCCCATTTTATAACTCGAGACCACACGCATTTTTCGTTTCCACAGGATGTAGTTACGCAATACCGCGCAATGATAAAATAGCGCCAGCAGTTCACCTGTCTTGCTGCACGATGACACTTGCAGATGGCAGCACTGCAGTAGGCCACACCTTGAAGATCAAGACAGATCACCCAGTGACGTCACCGCACCCCACGAGAATCATGTTTGTTTCCCCGAACTCAGGCCGGCAGTCTACGTGCGCATCAAAACGCAATACCATGAATCAGCCAATCAGGGCACTGCGTGCACTACTGTTTGCCTATTACTACACGTTCATCGCTTTTTGTAACTTCCTATTTGACCTTCTGGTAGCAGCAACGTGTAGATAATAGTAGTACAGAGCAATGGCATAACTGTTCTACTAAGAAGGAGAAAACCGCAGCCGTCTCAGACACGCCTGTTCTATCTCTTAACACTTGGTGCACCACGGACTGAAGCCGGTCCGCGGGGAGGAACCCGCGACCAAACCAAGCAGAACAAAATTCAGCGTTTCCTACGGTGCACCTGAGACAAAACACGGCGGCACTGAAATGCCCCCTTACTCTTTACTACGAGTAGTACGTACGTTAGCCACAGCTGTTAGATCGATGCGTAAGCACTGCGATAAAGTTTGCATGCGTCATCACTTGCAACATACGAAGGTAAATCGAATTATGTTCCAAGTGCTAAGAAGAATGCAGACCGAACTGTGTACTGCTGCAGACACTGCAGGTCGTCCGTACACTGGCGTTACTGATGTGAGGCCCGCGGCCACATTTGTAAGTTGTGTATAACCCGTAAGAATCACAGTTATTTTGGCAGGTCGCTACACTACTTACTGGTACTTGCTCACATGGGGCCCACGAACCAGCCCACAATACAGGGTAGGCGTGGACCTTTGCCATAAGACGTTTGAAGAACCATGCTGTATGGCGTGTCTCACCTGGGAACACGCTGAAAGCTTAGAACGCTGTACCGAACCTATCTGCGCTATATCAGTACGTTTTTAATAATTTCGTTTGACTCACCTACGTACTTCTACTTCTAGTTAACGAATTCCACGAAGCAGAGCCCTTCTTGAGAAGCTGACAGTTGCCCTTGCGTTATGTGACCGTGTTCACCTGAGCCTATCAAGAGCCAAATTAATCCATCCCACGTCCTACCACCCAATTGGTTTAAGATGCTCTTTAATATTATTCTCCCATCTACGACGTGGCCTTACAAGTCGCCTCTTTCCTCCAGTTTCCCCCATCAAAACCGTCAATGTATTTCTCTGCCCACCCCAACCACACATTTTATTTAGGCCAGCAGACTTTAATTTAATTCATCAATGTCAGTGTTATACCCTGTTTAATGCCAGCAAGGGCGGCTACTGCTGGTTGTCTTCATGTAACTTCTGGCACTTCCTTTGCCTTCGCTGTCCCACACAACGCACGGATATTTTGTGATACCAAATGTCCGACATTCGTTTGTTTCCGATACAAAACTACAAAATGCAATATATTCTCCCACTGAAATTTCATAACAGTACCAACTTTTACACGTATTTAAGAACAACTGTGTACAGCGTAATGCTACAGCACGCGAGCGATGATGCTAGAGCATAATGCGTTTATGCAGCGTGCAACATGAACCTTAATTATACAGCACAAAGACCAAGTCCGTATCGCGCAGTAAACACATTGTCTGTGTTATAAAAACCGTGTCACGGTCTGAAGACTAAGATTAACCTGAATTATTTCAAGGTCCAGTCAGTACCGCGCAGTAAACACTATATATCTCTGTTATAAAAACCCGTCAGTAAATGCTGTATAGGGAAATAATCGCTGTTTGTTCCCAGATCCACACAAAACACATAAACACACTGTGTGGGCAGAACGCAGAACTGCTGAATGTTAAACCTGGTGGTTAAGATAGCAGAAGAGAAATGGTCAATGGTTAAATATTTTTTTGCGACTGATTAAGAACAATTTATGACGCGTGTGTTCCTGGTTTGTTCATTTCAAACAAACAAACAAACTCACTCTCTCTCACTCTCTCTCTCTCTCTCTCTCTCTCTCTCTCTCTCTCTCTCTCTCTCTCTCTCTGCAGACTGTAAAAACGTGCAATGAATTTGGCCTAATATATAAACAAATCGTTCCTACGTCACAGAAAAACAAGCCGCGTCTCCGTCACAAAGACAGGAGCTGTTTACTGTGACAATACAAAACACACTACGTCGGCAAAGTGCAGTGTTTTTCAACGTTAAACCTGGCAGTACATACAGGCTAGTCACCCAAACACAGTCTAGAGGTCTAAGAACACTTTAGACTGACATTTTCCAACATCGTGCATCACGTGGTTCTTTACAAATGGTTCCGGTTTCCGAAACGACGTGCTTTCAAATAAACAGTGTGACAAAATACAACGTCCAAAATACTATTCCAAAAATTATTAAAGTTTAGGAAGCTGACTGGTGCGACACGCAAATCTTTTTTGTGTTTAGCATCGTGCTGGCGCTCTTCTGAGGGCACCTGCAGCACTGAACACAGAATGTACAACAGACTGCTCTGCTGCAGTTCACGTGATGGGCTTTGTGTGTTTTCACACCACGTGGTAATGGTTTCTGCCAACGTTTCGAAAGACAAAAGTGCCTCCCATATTCAGAGCAACAGTGTGGTTAAGCTGCATGCTCAGGTAACTGGAAGGATGAAACGGATATTCGAGCGTTTCAGGAACGGCCTTGAACTGGATTCTGCCCCTCAGTATGAAAACAGTAAACCCCTCCGAAACCCTTTATTACACGGCATGAAAACCCCTCCGAATGCCATCGTCTGCAAAACATGTCCTGTTGCTGTGCCTAAAATATACAATGCAAGCATTTTTCCAAAGCTCGTTATTTACAGCAACTCGCATCATTCTGATGAATACGTTCCACAGGCACACTGTACGGCGTCTCTTGTACATGGTTACTGTCACTGCATGTACCGGCGGATGATGACTTTCCATGCGATACAGCCGCAGTGCTCGGCGCAACGATAAAAGAAACACACGTCATCACCACCACCGACTGGAAGGAATTTGTGTTAACAATGCTTTCTTTTATTCTAAATCCTGTCCATTTTCCGCGGATATTATTGGTCTTCGAGTTCTCACTTGGAACCCCCGAGACCTCGCTTTGTTTCATGTCAGTCACTACCTGCCTCTCCGCCAGGTCTGCCGCTGCGGCGAATTCAGTTTGTGCTGATTTTGGTGTTTTCAGATTGCGCGTTATCGCACTCAGATTTTATACTGAAATTTGTTTATGATAATAGTGTCATAGTGAATTAAATTAGTACTCTATTTGTTTTGTTGACTTGTGTCATATGTTGGTGTGCCGTTTCGGGAACTAGCCACCTGGCTGTTGGCTCATTTTTTAAAATGTGTTATTTTCTTCTAGAAGGCCACACGGAAGAAGAATTGTGAACTTGTTTCGAGAGCTAAAATTGAGCTGCATCTGTTCCAACAGTACTTCACTCCCCACAACCCACCCCTGAAACAAGGCAAGAGTGAAACCACCCTCGGTCCAGACCTCCCCAGCACACGCATCATACGCTCAACGTTTCCTTTCCGTAAATGTTTCAAATCGTGCAGTCCAATGTCAGATCTCGTGACCCGCTACGGCCCGCAAACAACAACGAGATTCACATACCTAATTTTAGTCCCATTCGAACACGAACCCTCTAAATGAGAATATCGGTAGGCAAAGAAAAAAAGAATTACGGAAAAATGACAGAAACATCTGCGCCACTCGCATTTCTTACCCTGCCAATGGAGCAAAGATAACTTTTAAAACATATAATTAAATAATGGATGTGTTACTGCATAATTTAATTGAGTGTGATTACAAACATATTCAAAAAGAAAAAAATATATGCTGAAACTAGGACTCGAGCCAATGTAGTGTTTCCGAAGAGTACTGCCATCACGCGTCAACGCGCTCCGCTACCTCCGGTTGCGGCAAACAACCACCCTTTCGCAACATCAATCTGTGGAAGCAGAGCTAGCAAGCCATACACCTCGGAAAATTAATTACCTTTAATTCATGTTTTAACTTCAAATTAAGTGAATGTATTGGTGTCTTTGGTTAATATACACGCGGCGTGATCGATTGGAATGAATGGAAGACAGAGAAACACCACGAATGTACAAATATGGGGAAAGTGAAACGACTCGTATTATGATGGCAACTGTACGTCACGTGACTTCCGGTTCGGGACTTAGAAAATTTCAGGCCGCTTGATTTTTGTTGAACAGAGGGTACATATGGGGAGAAGGGCATACGGGGTTTTGGTGGGGAAAACTGGAAAATGGACCGTTTGGAAGACCTAGACGTAGATGGGAAGATATTAAAATGGGTCTGAAAGAGGATGAGAGTGCTTGGTATTAAATCATGTGGCTTTGGACAGGGGAAGTTGGCGGGCTGCTGGGAACACGGTGATGAACATTCAGGTTCCATACAACGCAGGGAACTTCCGAAATAGCTGAGGAAGCTCCTGCACAACGGCTCTGGTCTACGGTGTCACAGCCGACTTCAGGAATGCGCTCACGTACACCTGTCTGCACTGCGCCATACATTTTCAGGCTGTCCGCACGCTTGATACACCACAAGGTCACCTGTCAGTGATGTAACACCTCGGGTGGACAGGGATGGGTGCAGTAATGGCCCCATTCGAGGTACCATGCCGACACTGCAATTTAGAACCAGACAACTCGAAACTCGCTATTTGGAACCAGAACCCGGGCCTTCGAACAGCTAATGACGGGTGCAACCAACCCCGCCCGCTCTGCCTGTCCAAGCCACGTCACAAATGGTTTGAACTGGTCATCTGTGAAACCTACTGCCACAGAATCAGCAGCAACAACCTGATGTCGTCGAGCTGCATCAGGACGATGCACCTTTATGGACATTAACCTCCCGACTTAAGTCACTGTTGTTTCAAGATAGCCGGGATAGCTCAGTCGGTATAGTGGCTAAGCTAAAGGCCGGGCGATCAGGGTTTAAGTTCTCGGCAGCGGCGAGATTTTTCCATTCTCCGAAACGTCCAGACCGCCTCTGGGGCTCCTACTGACAGGCTACCAAGGCTCAAGTGCCCAGGTTAACAGTGAATGGGGCTGTATGTCCACTCCCTCCGCGTACCTTTATGCCTCTGCCGGTATTGTTACTGCGAAGACAGTGCACAGTTCACATTCTCAACGGTGGATACAAACGTTTCGCGCTGCCTCAATCCTCCGCCGAAACTTCGACACCGACACACTGCACGAGGCTACATGTTGTCACTCGTAACCTGGACACACCTCAGTACCAAACACTATGATAAGCAAAGTAAAGAAACTGGGTGTGGGCAGCATTCGTGTGATTTGGGCACGGTATAGAACAGTGGGTTAGGTACATGTAACGCGACTGTCGTAGGCCCCCTCTGTTCCGCACAGCTAGCCAATCCTTTTACTGCCCAGTGGTCACTACATGCACCACCAGTTTAACATCAAACAATGGTACGTTCTACCCACACAGTGTATTTATGTTTTGTGTGGATCTCAGAACAAACAGCGATAATTTCCCTATACATCATTAACTGGCTGCTTTTATAACCGAGATATGGAATGTTTACTGTGTGGTACGGACTGGAACTTTATATATTATGCAGGTTAATCTTAGTCTTGTAGCGGCAATGAGGCAGGTTTTTCTGCGAGCACTGCCCTTACCCGCTGTCAATATCACCATTCCACCAACGCTGCACACTCAAACATCACCTTTAACACTTGGCAGGACAAACGGGCGAAGCTTGGGAACCCTAAGAAAAAAACAATGCTCTTTCGGGAATGGGGGGAGCGCTGGATGGAAATGCACTTTCACTTAGTCTGAACGTACGAAGGAACAACAAAGAATCCAACAGGTTATGACGGGGAGACGTCTAACGACGTTACTTACAGCGCACTCTTCCACTTGCTAGCCATTCCTGTATTCTGCTCACTCTTGTGCTAAACACATCTCACACGACTATGCGATACCTCACTTAACAACGGACACCACCTATGTGATTGGTCTAACCAACCACATGCAAAGAACGTGTGGGCTGGGCGCCAGTCGACAGTGTTGCCACATGTTTACGACCCACTCTTGTCGCCGCCTCCCTAACCAAACAACTTCAATGTACAAAACAAACAGAACTTACATAACCAAAGAACAAACGCCATATCGTGTTCAAACAGGATTTCGCCTTTCCTGTAGGGCGGGTCAATTCTACACCTTGGGCAGTCTGCAGGCTATGTTGGCTGCACTGTCTACTCTCTTGCTGCACTGATTTGGTCATATGAGCTGATTGAGCAAGACACAATGTAAATTGGAAATGTCAAAAAGTTTTGTGTCAATGAATGCTTTCGTGGAAGTAACGTCACAAGCGAGTTGCCTGTCACTATGACTATTCTCACTTTTAATGCCACGCTACACATCTCCCAGATTAACGTTCCTGCAAGACTTACGTAGTACCAGCACGATTACGTCACTGCGGAACGTATGTGTCTGCCCGGTCGCAACGCCATCTGTACACAAAAGCGCCTATTGCCTACGCCATGCATGTCTGGCCGCCAGCCAACGTGGCTGCAAGCGCGTGCAAGTTGCATCTAACACGTACTGACTATACTACGCGCTGGGAGGTCCGGGGGTTCGAAACCGGGAAGGGTCGAGAGATTTATCGCCTGTTCTCAACAGCCAGACTCACCCAGCCCCCTACTCAAGGAGAGCTTGGGACTGCTTCGCTGTGGGCTGAGCGGCCGGGTTGTGTGCCCTCAGTCCAGTGGCGAGGTTACGAATGAGTGGAGCTATACCCTTACACTTCTTCTGCCGCCATGCCTTCATGGCGCCTACAGGGACAGCTTTACCTTCACTCTGTCGATATACGGCGCAACTCGCTTAATATTTATCGCAGAGAAATATGTTTCGAACGAACGTTGCAGAGAAAAGAGGCTCAAATTTTGTATCTAATACAATTTACCGTTAAGTCTTACGGTTTTCTGGATAATTAAACCATTTAATCCCAGTGGTCACTGTATGTACCACCAGACTTAGCACTCAGAAATTCCACGTTCTGCCCACAGTGTATTTGTGAGGACCTCAGAACAAACAGTGATTATTTCCCTGTACAGCATTAACTGACTGGTTTTTATAAGCGAGAGTATTTACTGTGCGGTACGGACTGCATTTGCATGTACTGTACATGAACCCTTCAAAGCCCGGTGGTCACTATGTGTACCACCAGTTTACTCGTAACATTCAACAATTCTACGTTCTGCGTTTTGTGTGTTTTGTGTGGATCTGAGGACAAACAGCGATTATTTCCCTATACAGCATTAACTGACTCATTTTAATAATCGACACGGAGTGTTTACTGCGCGGTACGGAATGGATCATTCTGTACAATTTAGGTTAATATTCTTGTTTAAAAAACGTGCACTTCATAACTGGTCACAACAGCTACTGGCCACAAAATGCAATAAAACATAGCCTTTTAAACGTTCATTCTCTTCAGCTCTCGACTGCACCAAAAACTCGTCTGCCACGACATCGCAGCAATGTTTGTTAGAACACACTGTCGTGTTAGCAGTCGAAACGTTATCGTCTATGGAGAATGTACTCATTTATGGTCTCTTTTATCGACACTACCTAATGTCGGATGGCATGAAGTTAGTGAAAGATGTGAACGGAAACGTATAAAGTCCGATCTGAGGTTAGCAGGTACAGACATGAAGGCATTAGGTGGGAACAGAGGTATAGCTCCACTCATTCTTAACCTCAGCAAAAAGATGGAAGTCAGCGGTGGGCTTCGCGCCACGGCCGCTTCGCCCCGGCGAACGGACCTCTGGTACTCAATGAATAAGAAACCCGGTTGGGCCCCGGAGGCGGTCGGGACGTTTTGCAGCAGAGACAAGTTTCTTTATCCTGCTGAGAAACGAACCGCGAATCGTCCAGCTCGCAGCCCAGTCCGCATGTGGCTACGCTAGGACAGTTCTCTGTTGCAGGCAATAACCCGGCATTTGACTGGAGGTCGTGAGATAAACCACGCAACGCATTTTCAGACTCTGTCATCGGCTCACACTGACCATACTCTCGGTGCGAATATGCCAGACTGCGTACAACTGGTAAAAAACATGATAACAAGGTGAGCTGCGTGTTACCGCTGAAATAACCTACTGTGTAATCTTGTCAGGCCCTAACAACTGTCTGACACTTCCAAGTTTTGCCTCCGTACTGCCGAGCAATAACTCGGCCCGTGCTCAGCACCTGGTAACTTCATAGTCTGAGGAGACCAACTGTCTGGCAACCTGACGACCGACAAAATGGGGTTCGATTGCTGGTTGGCAGGGGTATCGATGATCAGACCGACACATAGACCCACACGACCTCCAACCCAACAGCTAGCGGGCCAGCTTCCTCTGGAGGTAAAACGGTCGGGATGTAAAGCTGACATCCCGATCTAATGTCACTCCATGCACCCACGTCTTCTGTCCCAGTAGCACTGTACAGTACGGCACAGCCATTTCACAGCTATCGGAAATATGGTCGACACAGCCGGTGACCTCCTAACGGCTAGCAGAATCGTCACTCCCAGCGGGCCGAACCTCAGCATTCAGCCGTGTTTCTGTGTGACTGACGTATGTGCTAAACACCGATCGTACAAACGTCGTCGTATATTGACACCAAAGTGTGCTGATGCACACGTCCAAAACAGGACAGTTAGCAGTACGTGAGGTTGCCAGCAACAGGTTCCATTACAGAGTCGGACCGACGCAATGACGGATATTAGAACAGAAGCTTACAAACTGCAAACAGCGTAATACAACTAAAATTGTTGATTATATTACATACTACAGGATGTGTATTTACATATGAACATTACAGAACCGGTCAAGATTCTACCTTCATCGCTCAAGTCGCACAATGAGGTAAGGAACGAACGCACTTCCCCCCCCCCCACACACACACACTCGCGCGCGCGCGCGCGGCAGCTCGCCACCAGAAACTGACGGATAATCGGGTGCCGGATAATCGAAGTTTTATTTTGATCAGGAAGATCACACACGGAAGGTGTGCTTAAGAAAAATCAGACGCAGGTGGTGCCAGGTTGGAGGCGTCTCAAGACTTGCACAGCAACCTGTCGTCCTCAACAGGAATCCAAAACTGCTGCAGGACAAAGGTCAGTGGCGGGGAAAAAACTGAATTTTGTGAACTCGTACCTTCGTGTGGTGTCCAGAGGTAACAGATGCCACACTCGTTCTGTTTAGCGGCGAGGCCTTGTGTCACTTCAGTGGATAGGCGAACCCTCAAAAATGAGATGACAGCATGCAGAAATGTGCCTGTTAATTCACTCAGTAGCACTACATGAGGTTGTCTTGTGTGTGTGGTGCACTAACAGCGCCACTACCAGCCCTGGGGGCAGGGTTTCGCTCTGATACCCCACACACACACGCACGCACGCACGCACGCACACACACACATTCTGAGACCTGCAGCTCACACAGAAACTCTGACGTGTTGGGATAGCATTTTGGCGACAGAATAATACGCATGGGACTGTGACCACCACGTTCACCGGACCTGAAACCATGTGGCATTTACGATCAAATGTGTAAGAGTAATCCTCGCACTGAAGACAAATTTACTGCTCTAAAGGTTCGCAGGCTGTGCCCGCCCATCCTTATAAAGATAATCTGAAAAGGCGGTTGAACGCTGGAAAGTGAAGACGGTAGCGTGCTGGTAGCACTCGGTTGTCAGTATGCAGCAGAGGGACGAAGATGAGTATTTTGGCTCAGTTTTGTGTTTGGAGGGAAGCGTTATAACGAAATTTTGTTTACGTTGGGGCGGCGGCGTTTCGACGAAAATTTTAAGCTGATTTTGGAAATGGTCGTGTGGGAAGCATGCAGTGCGACGTCGAGTTTTGGTATCGCCTCAGCATTTGCTGTGGAACCGAGGAAAACCACGGAAAACCTTGATCGAGTTGACCGGTCGTTTGTTCAGAGATCCACATCAAACATAATACACTAGTATCTGCAGAACGTACAATTTTTTAATGTTAAATCTGGTGGTACATACAGCAACCACTCAGTCTTAAAAGGTTAATTAGACAGAAAGACTTCAGATTTACATCTCGCAGTCTGTGGCCATTTGCATCCGAAAGTGCCATAGAAAATCCAGATAAGCGGCGTAATTACAATAAGTGGTGTTGAGAAAAATATTTGGGCCTAAGAGGGACGAGGTAACAGGGGCGTGGAGAAAACCACACAATGAGGTGATCAAATTGAGAAGAATAAGATGGGCAGGTCATGTAGCGCGTATGGGGGAGGGGAGTGGCGTATACAGGGTTTTGGTGGGGAAACCTGTGGGAAAGAGACCACTTGGGAGACCCAGGCGTAGATGAGAGGACAATATTAAGATGGATCTTCAGGAAATGGGCTGTAGGGGTATGGACTGGATCGAGCTGGCTCAGGATGGGAACATGGGGCGGGCACTTGTGAATGCGGTAATGAACCTTCGGGTTCTATAAAATGCGGGGAATTACTTGACTAGCTGAGAACCGGTTAGCTTCTCAAGGACTCTGCTCCATGGAGTGAGTAAGTAAGTAACTAACTAACTAACTAAATAATTACAAGAAGTGCGGTCACACCGCACATCAACAACGTATGACGACAAATCACTCCACAACAAGCACTAACAAGACGGACAATTAAAGCATGTACAATTGCCTTGGTTATGCTTCTTCGGGTCACCACGAGATGTCAGCAGCGGCCAGAAGAGTAGCAAGTGTCGGGATCGATCATCATCTGCAGCTACGTCTGGATACATACTGCACACGAACTGTGCTGCTGCCGTTTGGACCAGAACCTCTGGAGGCATCGACAATTAATTCAGAATATTATATCTTACTTATAGACCCATGGCGAAAAGCTGACCACCTGGGCCATGGCACAGCCTTTCAAACTAACCTGGGTTATACTCAAGGAATCAGTTCGAACCGCGCAGTAAACAAACCCCGTCTCGGTTATAAAAACCTGTCAGTTAATGCTGTATAGGAAAATAATCACGGTTTTTCTCACATCCACACACAACCAGTGTTTTTGTGGTCTGCCTGACGTCACAAGCCATCAGATCAAGAAGGCCTCTTACAATGATCGACCTAAGCAGTACGGCCATAGGTAGGAACAGACAGTTCTGTCGATACAGCGACTAGGATATTGGGCGGACAATTCGGGCTCCGAATCCCAGTGGCAGTGACGGTTTTCTGTTTCCCAAAAGGTCCTGGCCGGCACTGAGGCCCACTTAGCCACATACGTTGCCTTCAACTCGTACCAGGAGGTATTTCCCCAGCAGCTGGAGCGTGAGCCTAGCCACTCACTTCCATCTAGTGCCAAGGTTAAGAATGAGTGGAACCATACCTATGCTCCTCGTACACTACTTCATGGGTTATACAGGAATATCTATATTTTTTACAACTGTGTCTGTTAGTGACTAAACTGTGTATGGTTTGTATAATGACCCTTTCAACGGAACTGCGAATAAGCAAGAACTGTAGACAAGTACGGAGGAGTATGTCACGGACTGATACGTAATATCACAGAACGTGCCTAGAGAGTCTGAATAAAACTACGACACACGTCAGAACAAGCTATCTGCAGCAACGTTTAGTGGTGGAGCAGTAGGCACAGTACGTGTGAACCAGTCGCAATACCCACCCGCAGGATGTTCCGCTCTCATTTCCATCCGCCACATTTCGCGGAATTCCGAACCATTCCTGTCCAAATTTCCGACACTTTTGGTACAGACATGTTCAAGTCTACGTTCTCTGTGATCAGCGGCTCTATCAATTCCATTCCGACATTCTGGGCACACGGTTTTCACTGACATCGACAATCCGTCGCGCAGCGCCATTGTGTGCTGTGTGATGCAGCACCATCGCTATAGCTTTCCAGGAAGACACCTATGCTGAGGTCCTGCAGCTCACACGTACCAACGTCGACAAATCCCGGGTGTTCCAGCGATACTGTTTGCATTACAGACTGTGGTCCGTCGCAGTAACCAGACTGCGAGGGGGTGATAATGCTGTTGCGCTTAAATTGTGAGCACAGACACGCACATGTAAGGGACATGGAGCTACCATATACTGTGAGGTTCATACTCCCACGGCAGTGAGTGTCTGGTTACGCTGTATGCGTATGTGACAGCTTGTATTTTGGCTGACAGATACAAACGTCTCGCAGGAACCTGTTGCCCCATCTTCAGATCGCAGTGACGGCCACAATTTCCAATGTACCTCCGCGTCACCACACGTCTTCATGACGTTCCAATGAAACTTAGAAATGTCGTACCATGCTCTTCAGCAATTCACTTCCAAAAGCAGTAAGAGTCATAGGACTGTACGGTAGATCGTACGCTAGGCAATGTATGAAATATCCTGTACTTACTAGCCGAATACACACGCTGTGTATCACAGGATGTTGCTACAGTGCGAGGCAAGCGACAGTAGCAGAAGCAGCTAGAGATGGTGACGCTGCTTGCACGTGACAGCGTCAATGCACGTAGTAAGTCTGCCTTCGAGTGGGGTACACAGCAGCACCTTGTTGGCACACAGTTCGCCTCCAGGGTGTGACGGTGTCCCTGTGGGTTCGTCATCACGAGAGGCATTTCTGTTAAAGGGATGAATTCCAGGCACCTGGAAAACCGATTTTTTATTTCCACGAAAAACAGCCAGATGGAAAAACGAGGTGATGTCGACTGCCATTACTGTTACATGGATTGATATCAGTTACAGGGTTCACATGTCTGCAGTGGCTGGAGTTCACGACTGCAGGACAGGTAGAACCTGCATTCTCTTTGGAGAGTCTCTAAATGCTGTACTGACAAATGTTAAGCAGCAGCAGGCGGCCTCTTCCAGCTACCGAAGGCTATATACACACACACACACACACACACACACACACACACACACAGGGTGTCCCAGGACGAATGTGCCAGACTTCGGGACGGTGTTCCTTATGTTAAAGCATACCGATATAACCCAAAACACCTATGTCCAAAGTTGAACGGTTACGGAGATAATGGCGAGAGAAAACTGGTCTTCTGTTGGGTCCACGCACTGTACCTGTCAGCTGACAAGTTTTATCGATGTTTGTCCTTGAGTGTGGTGTCCGATGACGGAAAGTCAGCTCACACTAGCCGTCTGTATGTGCTTCCTTCAGGGTACGTTGCGGCCGCGTTGTGAATGGTTGGTAGGTTAGTTGTGCGGAGTTGCTAAAATCCCTTTTGTTTTCACACGTGGAATATTGTGATATGCATTTTGTGTATGGATTTTGCGATGGCAATGCACGTGCTGCTGTTGAAGAATACCAAAGGCGTTTTCCCGATCGAAGGATTCCGTCTCGAAGTGTACTTACGCGAATTCACCAGACACTGCGTGACACTGGTTCTCTTCCGAGTGTTTCTGTGCAGTCTGAAAGGGAGGTGGTACGAACGATAAACACACAAGAGAACATTCTTGAGATGGTTCAGAGAAGTCCGCGTCTGTCCACTCGTAGAATGGCCTC